>Ga0315914_1001891_pt1 | contig 31894 bp, 11 predicted proteins | sample MpolenodulesMG_FD_203920 | JGI IMG/M metagenome (GOLD analysis project Ga0315914, IMG submission 203920) | Medicago polymorpha root nodule microbial communities from Los Angeles, California, United States - elongated nodules | ecosystem: Host-associated > Plants > Roots > Nodule | place: USA...
CTAAAGTCTTATAAATACTTGTATCGCCGGATGAAGTCTCTTGTTTGAATGGTTTGTTCGTAGGAATCAAATAATATTTTTGCTAAAATATTGTATCATACAATCATAATATGTACATGTAATATTTTTGTCCTTACACGATTTTGTTTGAAACCATATTTTGTGATAGAAACCTGGTGTTTTATGAAAAATAGACATGAATGATTACCCTGGTTACAGAAAAAGAACACACGCACACAACTTAATAGATCATAAATTGTCTGCCCAAACCTCTGCCATATGGCCGGCCCCAAGTTCTTCTCAAAGGCCTGTATACTTCTCGCATCCTTCGTTACGTATCACTGTCTTGAAGAGTTAGTTACCAAGGTTGAGTTGGTTACTTGAGAAGAGGATTAACCAGGTTTGAGGGAGCATGAGCGCTTCAAGTGCCTTTCTAATTGTTCAAAACTTTTCACTAAACAAGAACAAGGATCATTGCTCCTTAGGATTGTCCTCTTTTATTTTCATTTTTGTGGGAACAAAGGGGGTAGCACTTGGGTGACGTAACTTTTGTGACATTGGTCAACCACAATGTCACTAGTGTCTCTCTCTCTCACAAGATTTTTGTTTTGTTTTTTTATACACTTCTAACATTGTGGTTGTTCAATACTTCAATGTCACCAATATCCCCAAAAACTATGTCACCCAAGTGCTACCCGAACAAAGGCGCATAGCATAGCCCCATGATCATCCCCTATTCAACTAGCAACAATTGGATAAATCATGTCACATAAGGATAATGGCAGGACAGGAGAGACCTGAGATCGTATGCCAAATTTTACTTAGAAAGTCATGATTGATTCTCGAGTTCTCGTTATCTGTGTGCCTTCAGATAAGGTCTTTATAAGTTATAAGTTAAAATAGATCTTATAAGTCATAAGTTAAAATTAGATACATTATATAATTAGATACATTATATTTTCTCTATTTTATGAGAATGTATTAATGTATCATCTGAAGACAGAGAAAAGGGATGTTGGATATTTTTGTGATTTAGCTTTGAAATGAATGAATATTATAGCCATATTAGCAAGAATATATAGCAAAAAATCATACCTGCTCTGGTTTTTGTAGAAGAGTTTATTTGGTTGTGCAGTGTGCTTCAGGTGTTGCGTAATGGTATCATTTATGCCCTGGCACTACAATATGAGAAGGTAGTACATTGCCTATCAGTACCTGGTTCGCATGCAAGACTACAAAAGTAAATGACGCCAGAGCAGTACCTGGAGACCAAATGGTCTTTGGGGTTTTGCAACACAACCATCATGGTAAACTGGAGAAAACTCTGTCGATGTTCATTTCATCATGCTTACCATCCAAATTGTTAAGGTCATGTCTGAAACACTTTTCTCACGGAAAGGCTGAGCCTTTTACCTATGGCAATAAATCTAAATAGATTTTCGAACTCCATGTCTAAGTTCATAGTCAATCAAACAGTTTTTCAATCAATTTACATCTTTCAAGGCTAAAGACATAACTTATATTAAACAAGCAATTCCATTCCTATATTATTTCCATCTTAGGGAATTTGACAATAAAGATAGAAATGATCAAATTTTAATCTAAAGATTAGCATGAAAATAGTTTATTTAAAAGAATCTTACAACTGCAATGTTATACACTTAAGCAAACATAATCATAACCTCATCATGTCTTAACCACTAAACACGATTAGTTCATTTTGCATTACTCACCTAAAATGACCCTAAAACTCTAACTATTTAAGAACTAGCACTCATGCTTGTCAATGGAATGGATGAGATGGTGAGTAAAGTTTAGTGGCTAATAACCCTATCTCGAAACAACTTCTCAAAATTAAATGGCAATTTTCAGACCCTGGGCACAACATTAACATTGTCCTTTTATGGTACAAGTCTTGACACCGTCCAAGTTGCTCCCTTTGGTAATTTCTCATGTGCAATTGTCCATGGCATGTCTCGAAATCAACATATTCTTTATCTTTCTATTAGCGAAAAGACAGGCACTCACGTGTCTGTCTTTCTGCTCTTTTTATTAATTGAAAATTATTAATTGAAAATTATGTACATTTTTTTTATGAAATTTTGATTTTGATTAAAATTAAAAATATAAATGTTTGTTGCTTTCAAGTTATAACAAATCAAACTAACCATGATTATCTATTTCAATGACACCAATAATATAACAAAAAAATATAATCTAATTTTTTTTAATTACACCAACAACAATATTTACTATAGAAAAAGTTGTTTAAGAATGTATTAGGAAAATGAAAAAGTAATAGTTTGTTACACTTTTTAAATGATAAAGAAAAAAACTAGATATATACATATTCATATCGTTTTTTTTAGAGAATACATATTCATATCGTGTTTATTACATTTTTGAATATTTAAATTTAGTTTTATATATTTATTACATGTGTTATTTGTATTGAAAATCGAGAGATTTTTGAAAAGAGAAAAAGTCCAAAAGATCTTAAATGAGCTATTTTCTTTATATATAACAGTGTAGATGTACTAACAATCTCGTCAAACTTCTTCCCCAAGTTTTGCCAACGAAGGTCCCAGGTTCATGCTATTGTACGACGTGTACTAGGAGTCCCACAACAATGGAGCTTCATTCTCTTACTCTAGCGCTACGTCTTTTTAGAGCTTCACAACAAATGCGCAACTTGATCTCCAATCAACTACAACAAACATAACTAGTTTCAAGTAACTAAATATAAATTAAAACTAAATAAAGTTCAAAAATCTAAATAGACACAAATTAGAGGGCTTAAGTCACACAATCACTCAAAACATCATTAGATTAAGGGGATAATTCAAAGGTAGTAACCAACATTTTCATGATTATCAATTACGTTGATGCTATTCTTATTGTTGTTTTTTTTGAAGGATTTCTTATTGTTGTTGTATTGCATTGTTGTGTTATGTCGTTTAAATTGTTGGTTGAATTTTGTTTTTGCTATTGTTAGGTAGAATGTTATTTAATGACATATATTTTTTTTGGTCTTTTGTGTTTTCATATTTTACAATCCAAAAGGAAAAACACACTTTGTGGATAACAATGCTGAGAATCGCAAAGAAACTCGGCGTCGTTTGAGTCGCCAATTCCAGTAATTATTGTTCGTCCACGATTTTACGACGAGAGGGTGGTGGATCTACAACAATCCCCGGAATGTTGGATCCTTCAATAAGAAGAATGATGATGTGGGAACTGCTCTTGTTGGTGCACCCGCTTGTGGTGATGTTATGAAGCTTCAAATTAAGGTCGATGAGAATAGGACAATTGTTGATTCTTGCTTTAAGACTTTTGGTTGTGGTTCCGCCATTGCTTCATCTTCTGTTGGTAGGTCTTTTTTGTATTTAGGGTTTGTTCTTTTTGCAGTGTTTGAATTTTAAATTACCTTTTTTATTAGATTGTTTATTTCTCTTCTTGGAATTTTATGATTTTGACTATGGTATTGTTAATTGTGTTTTTTCATTAATTAATTAACTATTATGTTTCTAATTCAAAGTTTTTTGATTTGCAGCTACTGAATGGGTAAAGGGAAAGCAGTTGGAGGAGGTTTTAACCATTAAGAACACGTAAGTATCAGAATTAGAATTTGAAAACTTTTGTTGCAAATTTGTGTTTTGGTAGTTTGTGTATTAATATGTGATTTATTTGTTAATTATATTAAATTGAGTCGGGATCCGTTGGCATAAGTGGATTCGTTGACACAAAATTTCAATCATTTATTTTTTTAATCCATAGGTCCGTAATTCTTTCTTAATTAATCGAGGTGTGAGCTCTCTACCGAGTGTCCTATACAATCATGAACAACAATGAAAAATATGTATTCACACCGATCTCAACTATAAAATCATCGATCAGATCCTTTCTTATGATTTTCATGTGATTCATATCAATCAGTTCTACTTAATTTACTTGGTTTTTTCATTTAACCTGAACCACTACTTTTGATTTTATCTATTATGCATCCAAACCCTGCAATTGCTTTTTCATATATGTATATTTTCCATACCTAAAATCCCTACAATCGAAGCAAAAACATAAAAAAAAGTACCCTTAAATTTACTGCCAATATAAAAAAGTACCCTTAAATTTACTGCCTTCATCTAAATGCAGTCAATTTATTAAATTTTACCTAGACATCTAAAAATGTTATGATCCATGTGAGCAATTAGCCATGAGCGAATGAAGATGCAAAGCAGTATTTGGGCATGACGATTCGTTCCAATTAAGTTTAGTGACTAAAAACAATATTAGTATGTGATCGAAATTAAAGATGATCATGTGAAATTACTAACTTCAATGACACAGCTATGGAGCATTCAAATTAAGTTGGTAATTTTTTTTTTTAATTTTAGTTTTTTGTTGACAAATTAATTATTCAGTTATGGAGCATTCATATGCAATTATTTTAATAATAGTGTGTGATTGAAAGAACGGATACACAATAAATAGAAACGTGGCACTATAATTAGCCTTTGATTAAATAAAATAAATGGTTAGGATTTGGTGTCAATGAATCTGTATGTCAACGGATCATAACTCTATTAAATTATATTTTTCACACTTATGATTGGGTGAAGAATAATTATGTGCTTGAGAATATTGAATGATATTCATAAAAGTAACAAATAATAGTATGTTGCCATAATAAGCATGGAAACAGAACTGAGTTATATTAAGTTTTATTATTTTTTATATTCTTCTCTTCTGTAATGTTAAGTTTTAAGCTCTAGGCTATACATTTCTTAACCTTCAGACTTTGGCTTTGGTGCTTGAAATTGATGGTATATGAATTTTGTAGAAAGTGGATTTTTGACTATTCAAGTTTAGTTGTAGAGCAAAGATATTTGGTTGGTTTTATGGTTGGGGTTTGAAGATATGGGCCCTGTTTGGATAATAAAAGTTTATTTTGCAGCTTATAGCATAAGCCTGCATCATATAAGCACTTATGAATAAACTATTTCTATAACACAAGATAAAATAAAGTCGAGCTGTTTTCATATAATCTGTAAGCTGTTATATAACCTATCTTGGAGAGCTTACGAAAATAGCTTATGACCAGTTCATAGCTATTTTTACAAGTTCTCCCAAATAGTGTCACAAGTGTTTAGGTCAATAGATCATCTCAAACAAGTTAATCCAAACAGGCCCTTGGTTTTGTTCTTTTTCGCAATGTCTTCTTCTTGTCTCCTTTTTAATGATGACAAGTTGATGAATGATAAGCCATCGTCTTTTGCTGCTATGTTTTCAACCTTCTGGTTTCGTTTTTATCCTTTTTTTTTCTTTCCGGAAGGAGGATCTTTTGGTTTCTGAATCGTGCCCATCTGTAGGATTTAATTTTACTAAATAATTTTATCTTTGTTAATGGTTCTATGATTGGTAGTTTTGGTCTGTTTGTTGTTAGTTTTTGAAGTGACAAAATTAATCTTGTGCAGTGAGATTGCAAAGCATCTTAATCTCCCACCAGTTAAGCTTCACTGCAGCATGCTTGCTGAGGATGCTATAAAAGCAGCTGTTAAGGATTATGAAGCTAAGCATGCCTCGGCTACTGCGGCCATGGGAGACAAATCTGCCACTGCATGATTTCTTCCATTGCTGGAATGATGATGAAAAAATTCGTTAGTATGATTCTCCAATGGTGCTAATGAGTCGGTTGCATATCATTAGAACATTTTTATTTAGACTTTTCTTGATTGGAGCTAGGCAGCCATATTGTATTGTCATAAAGACTTATAAATACTCGTATTGCGGGATGAAGTTTCTTGTTTGAATGGTTTGTTCGTAGGAATCAAATAATATTTTTGCTAAAATATTGCACACAATACAATCAAAATATGTACATGTAATATTTTTGTCCTTGCACGATTTTGTTTGAAACCATATTTTTGTGATAGAAACCTGGTGTTTTACAAAAAATAGACATGATGATTCCCCTAATTATAGAGAAAGAAAACATGCACACACAACACAATAGATCTTCAATTTTCTGCACAAACCTCTGCCATACGGCCCCAAGTACTTCTCAAAGGCCTGTAAACCTCTGCCATATGTTGCTCTTTAGGATTGTCTTCTATTTTTAATTTTCGCTTTTGTGGGAACAAAGAGGCATAGCATAGCCCCAAGATTGTCCCCTATTCAACTAGCAACAATTGGATAAATCATGACACATAAGAATAATGGCAGGAGAGACCTGAGATCGTATGCCAAATTTTACTTAGAAAGTCATGATTTGTTCTCGAGTTCTCTTCGTTTGCAAAGCCTCTTTGGTAGCACTCGTACACAACGTATCTGTGTACCTTTAGATAAGGTCTTTTAAGTTAAAAGTTAAAATAGATCTTATAAGTCATAAGTTAAATTAGATACATTATATTTTCTCTCTTGAGTATTATAAGATTGTATTAATGTATCATCTGAAGACAGAGAATAGGGATGTTGGATATTTTTGTGATTTAGCTTTGAAATCAGATAAGAATGAATATTATAGCCATATTAGCAATAATTTATGGAAAAGATCATACCTGCTTATTTTTGTGGTTTTTTTGGAAGAGTTTATTTGGTTGTGCAGTGTGCTTCAGTTGTTGCCTAGTAAATAGTGTAATAGTTATAGTATCATATCTGCTCTGACACTACAATATAAGATGGTAGTACATTACCGGTACCTGGTTTGCATGCAAGACTGCAAAAGTAAATGACGCTAGGTGTACCAGATTATATCACCCTTTTTCAATGTACCCAGGCCACCGTAATGGAGCAACATTTGGGTGAAAGTCTTTCGCCAGCCAGAGGACGTTTGTGCGGGTAAAGGTAAGAGTTTTTTTTTATTATTAGAAAAGAAGCGAGATTTTTAAAAAGTCAAAGGGTTATCCTGAAAATAAAATAAAAAGTCAAAGGATAAACAACGCCCTTATGTTACTCTTATTTTTTTAAGGATAAATTTATCCAAAAAAAGATCGAGCAAAATTAGTTATTAATGGTAGTTTTTTTAGAGGTAATGGTAGTTAATTTTAGAGTTGTCATTAAATAATGATGATATAGATTATTTTAGTGATTAGAAGTACCTAAACACCTTGTACCAAAAAAAGGCCGAACCCCAAAATGGCAATGTTGATATGCTTGTTTGATAATACGGTGGATTTGTCTATATTACAACCACCATGATTTTATAAAATGTACATTGTATAGTTTCTACAGTGACCATCATTTCTTTTGCTTGCGGTTCTTTCTTTGAGGATGTAGTGTTGTCTCAAGGCATACTCTAAGTTTTCTCCGTTATATGTATTATGCATTTATTATTCTTTTAGTTTTTGTTGAATTGGCCAGATAGCTAGTTTTATGGCTATATATATTACGCTTTTGATGATACTACGCGTTAACATTTGTGTGTTATGTTTTGGATAACACTGTGTGTTATATGGTGTTATATTTTGTTACATTAAGTTATATTTTGTTAAGTAAGTGTATATGATGCAAAATCATATGCATACTGCTTCAAATTCTATAAACTGAAACAATGTTTTTCGCATTCACTTTATATAATCTAAAAAAAAAACCACTTGGGTTGGTCTAGTGGGTATTGGCTTGAAACCTGGAAGTGTGCTCCTCCTTAAGGTCTCAGGTTCGATTCTCTCTAGTGTCAATTTGAGGAGGTTAGTTTAGTTTCTTCAAAACAAAAAAAAATATAATCTAAAACATGTCGGTATAAATTGAAAACTTGTGGATTTGGTGTCTGGAACAATTTGTATTTTAATCTTTTTATTTTTGTTTACAATTTGTATTATAATCTGAACTAGTAAAAAACATGTTTTTTGTGGTCAACAACACACTGACAGTTTCTGCGGTCCACAACACAATAAATTTCTATATATTGGTTCATTTTCACTCTGTACAACATAACAATGACCACTTAATCAAGTAGAGATGAAAATTAACTAACTACAGTTTACTACAACAAGGAAGGACGTTATATGTTTATGACCAATGATGATGTAACACTCTATGTTTAGGATAAAATTATTAATGGACGTTTCAACTCAACCAAAACGACACGAGAAGAGTGGTCAGTGTTGAATATTGTCGTTCGTCGATCGACTCAGATGAAGGTGTTCGGTTCATCTGAATCAAACCCCAAAACGACGATGACATGAATACCATGTTCTCTATCTTTGGTATGTATAGTTTGAAAGGAACTGATGGAGTTTGAAGCTACCTTGGTGATCTATTTAGGCAAGTTTAATTCGCCTTAGGACATATGAAGAAATCAGGGTGTATATGGGTGAGCTAGATGGAAAGGTTTGTTTGGCTGATTCATTATCTTGTATTTTCTAGAGTCTAACTGGGTGTAAGTATACACTGTCTCAAATAATAGTATAAAAATATCGAACTCACATGGATTGAGACGATGTATCTTCCTGCAACTTTTTCAGCTTGTAAACTTGTTTACGTAAAATATAATAACTCATTCAAAGTAACAACAATCAAAATAAAGTTGAAAACGATAAAATATGGGAAAGCAAACAAAAAAAAACAATCCATAGTTAAGAACAATGAATAAACTATCACCATAGGTTTGCAGAGACATAGATAGTTGCAACTTTATGCAAATTCCTAGAGACCAAGTGGTCTTAGGGAGTTTTCAATAGAACCATCATCGTAAACATATGGCGACAACTCTCTAGAGGGTCGCTTCATCATGCTTACCATCCAACGTTGTTAAGGTCAGGTAACTTTGTCTGCAAGCTTTGCCAGCGATGGTCCCAAGTTCGTATTATTGTACGACCGGTATTGGGAGTCTCACAACAACAAAGCTTCATTCTCTTACTTTAGCCCCACATCTTCTTGCAACTTCACAACGAATGTGCAACCTGATCACCAACCAACCACAAAAAACATTACTAGTTTCAAATAATTAAATACAAACTAAAACTAAATACAGTCCTAAAATCCTAAATAGACATAAATTAGACGATTTAGGTCATGCAATCACTCGAAACATCAATGAATTAAGGGAATAATACAAAGGTAATAATCAACATGTTCATTGTTATCAATTACTTTGGGGCAATTATGATTCTTGTTGTACTTTGCTGTTGTGTTATGTTGTTTAAATTGTTCGTTGAATTTTGTTTTTGTTTTATTTTTTATTGTTGAGGTAGAATTTGATTTAATGAGATATATTTTTGGTCTTTAGTGTTTTCATATATTTCATATTTTATAATCCAAAATGGCAAAACACACTTTGAATTATAGAATACGAACGAGCGTAAAATGTGAATGTACAAGGGCACGTGAGAGGAAATGGGGGAGGCAAGAGGGCAACAAGAAGTTTTTATCAAACTATGCCACACTGTTTTGAACCAGAAACCCAAACCAACCCAACTTGGTGGTGAATGGGTTGGTTTAGGTTATCCAATCATGAGACATACCCTTTGAACAAATTTCCAAACAAAACATACAACTAAACGACATTATATTTCACAAAAACTCAAACATTTAATCTCTAGTTGGCTAAAGAAATAGTAGAAGATGAATAAACTAGCTAATAGATGATGAATTTATAGCGGAAAATAAATAATGTAGTTGATAATGGATAAGCTATCAAATTGAATAGGAAGTGCTTGATAAAATTAGAAGCTTAGCAAACTAATCAACACAAAATGATATAAAAAAATATTTTTAATTGATATTTGATTTTTAATTAAGATAATGAGGGTCAAAGTTAAAGAGAATGTGATACGCTGTAATATATAACCTTCAATGCTACTTTGAATTAACATCTCAAAAATTGTTATAAGCCCATGGAAAAGTATTATATCGTGAGAGTAGATTGGTGCCGGTGACGGATCTAGGAGTTTTGAATAGTGAGGACACCATATATTTAAAATTTGCAGCATTATATACATGTTAGTATGTTACATTTTATTTTCTAAAGCATAAATAACCATCATAATTGTCCTCTACAATTTTTAATATTCTAGAAACATTGAATGATTTTCTCATTTTTAATATCAATAAAAATATCTCATTTTATATAAATAACTAAACAATCACTTAACTAGTCATCTCTCATTCGATTTTACATCTGATTCATATTATCAAAAAAGGATTTGAGATATATATGATGATAGATGTGGGCGAAGAGAAAAATGATATGTGATAAGTGTCAACTATTGGTATATTATACTACTAAAAAAAAGGTTTTTTAAAAAATTGTGTAGGCACAACAAGCACATTTAATATGCATCCGTCCTTGATTGGCGCCAACAAACTCTACTTTGATTGTAAAAGTTATGAAGCATTTTTTTTTCGAGGCTTGAGATATGGAGCATTTTCTTAAGATGTATCCACCTATATTGACCCCAACTATACTGTAGATAAGCCATACACGATGAGATTCGTCCCTCGAAAGGGACACAAGTTGCTAGAGAACTACATGATATTCTTTGATCACATAGTCGCTGGACGACAAGATATTCGACCCCTATGATGACCACAATCAGATGTGTATGTTCGAAGACATATGTTGGTATTCCAATTGAATAAAATGCAACTACAAAATGATTTAACTCATATCATGGGCACCTATTAACATTATCAAAAGAATAATTACTCAAAAAAAAAAAAACATTATCAAAAGAATAAGAGAGAAAGAGAATAAAAGTAAAAACTTGGATAAACAGTTTAAACACCCACCCACCATCCCCAAATATAGGATAGATACATATAGCTGGCGCGAAAAGTAAAAAGCAGAAAATTCAGAGTTTACTTCTGACCGAAAGTGATCGTAAATCATTCATAATCGAGATCTAATAGTCTACGCTGACAACTGCCACGTGCGCCGTCACCTACAACAACACTCTTCTCTCCAAGGTAGCTAGCTATGGTTGGTTCCTTTGTTTATCACTCTACCCAGTAAAGTAATCTTGCACGCTTTCCATTTCCTTTTATTGCTGCTTGCGTGCTTCGTATAAATATAAAAAAAAAAACTCGTCTTTATTCAATAATATGGACAAATTCCGTTTTTTTTTACTATTCAATCTCAGCCTTTCGTTTTTCCATAATCCCAATATCCAAATTCCATTCACAATTTGTAAAAATGTATTTTTTTTTTTTTAAATTCTTGGTTGTCCCGTTTGCTGACCTAGAAAATGAATAATTTATGATTTATTTTACTGGAAATGGATAAAAGATTAACGTTGCTGGTTGGTTGGTTGTTTGTTTGAATGTAGGCATTGGACCAGTAAGCAGTAATAACCAAATAAATACAGTCTGGTTGGTGGGGTTATCATCATATAAGTAAATATAATATGGCTGATTTGGTTGAAGACGAACAACAACAACAACAAGTTCTTGGTATTGACGAATCTGAGGGACACAACAACAATAACAACAACATGGCTCCTACAGGCAATCCAATACATAGATCAAGTTCAAGGCCTCAACTTGATGTTAGCAAAGCTGAAATTCAATCTAATGTTGAGGATAAGTATCCCACCATTTTGTTGCCTAATCAATCTGATGATTTGTCTCATCTCGCTCTTGATATTGGAGGTATTTATTATTTACTATTTCTTACTATTCATGTTTCATTCTTATTATTGCTCATGTCATGTAATGTTCTCTCTTGGTGTTTTGTTTTTTCTTTTCTTAAATTGCCTGTCTTTCTTGTCATTTGTGTTTTTATTTCCTTTTTTAGGTGTGTGTGTGTGTGGGGTTAGAGTTATCATTTTGGGTTAGTAAAATATGTGAAATGTAAACCAGGTGATTGAGCTTCGGTGGTTAATGAGCACCCCCTACCCGAGTTTGATTCCCAATGGGAACAATTTTTTACCAGACTTTACTTACCTCGCAACTGAACTCCAGATTACTATGGCTCCTTTCCCTAGGAACTGGAGGGTTAACTCCAAAAAAATAATACGTGAAATCTATAAAACAACTGCCATCTTTTAATCAACTTTACTATTAATGTATCAATCTGATGATTTGTCTCACCTCTCTCTTGTCATGTTCTCTTTTTCTGTTTTGTTTGTCTTTGTTACTTCTTTTTTACCATCATTATGTATTAGAGTATTGCTATAGAGCATAGACACGAAACCCGCAAATGCTTACATACCGTTGTTTTAAAAGATTGGTCAAGCCGGAAAACACGGGAGGGTAGAGATGAATTTGTTTTAACCAACTTTCCTTTTTCAGCTTAAGAGATTCTTTGTTCTCTTTTCTTCTTTTTTATGTCATTCTCTTACGGCCTAGTTGTGTCCCTTATTTTTGACATCATTTATGGAGTTTGAGCACTCTCTAACAATACTAATAGCAATTTGACCTTTTACTTCTTTTGGATTTTCACGGTTATATTCATATTCAGGGACTTGTCATTAGTCTATTGTATCAAAATTTAGTTAATTTTTAAGAGAATAAGGAACTTGTAGAGTCTGAAATGTGCCTGAAACTTGATTTGTTTCTTCATATGGGCAGGATCTCTGATAAAGTTGGTGTACTTTTCAAGACACGAAGGGCAATCAGACGATGATAAAAGGAAGAAAACATTGAAAGAGCGATTAGGGCTTTCTAATGGTAACAGGAGAAGCTTTCCTATTCTTGGTGGAAGGCTTCACTTTGTCAAGTTTGAAACGGGAAAGATCAACGAATGCTTAGATTTCATTCATTCAAAGCAGCTTCACCGTGGTGGGATATAGTCTGCTATTATACATTCAAATATCATTTTAATTTTGTTGGTTCTACGTGTTCATTCAACTACATTCAACATTGCTATAAAAATTTAGCACATTAGCACAACATAGTGAATTTATGATTATGGAATTCTTCTCTTGCTTATAGGGTTGGAGTCACGTTACTCAGATACTGAGGCTGATCGAAATGCCATAATTAAGGTAACTTTGAGTCTTTGTCTGTTTTTTTGGTTTGTGCAGATGCTATGCTCTATTATATTTTTCTGTTTGGATTATATTGTTTCTTCAAATCATCAATTATAATTTATATGAGATTGCAAGCATAAAGCTATAAGCTATTGCTACTTATCACGTGTGTGAGTAGTTATTGTAAAAATTATATCTGATTTGCTCTGCCCTCTCGTTATTAAAAACCTATGTCGATGATTTTTCTGTTCATTTCATTTGTTATTGGTATTATCATATCTAATTGTAACATTATCTGTTTTAGAAAGCTGTCAAAATAGATAATTTTGTACACATTTTCCGCTTGTCTTCTGCTTTGATGCTATTAGGTACTAGACTAATGCATTCATTTTGTGATGAAGGCTACTGGAGGTGGAGCATACAAGTTTACCGACCTTTTCAAAGAAAGACTTGGTGTTAGTCTTGACAAAGAAGATGAAATGAATTGTCTTGTGGCAGGAGCAAATTTCTTGCTTAAGGTGGGACGCCTGTTATAAATTATCATTTTCGCCTGCATTTTGTTTAAGTCAGCTTGATAGGGAGGATGTATTGTTTCTTTGAATAGGTACAATACACCTTATTGAGATGAGTAATCAGAAACAAATAATTAAAAAACGAAAAAACAGCTGTTCCTCTGTCTTTGCTTATTTTTGAGTCATATTATTGTGTTTTTCCCTTGTAATGTAAAGAGCATTTGTTCGGCTAAACTTGACTACCTTATGTTTACACTTTGGTTCAAGCAATAAGCTTAAAATTTAAATATGCAGGATTTTTTTTTACAATTATAGCTGAATATTGCTGATTACTGTATTTTCCTTCTTAACTTTTCATGTCTGGGGCTACTAGCCAAGATCTTATTGAAAACTACATTGGTCCTTTACTATTATCTAAAATAAGCTGTCATTTAGTTTGGAATTTGTGATCAAACTGCGCTATGCTACTAATTCATTTTTTTAACTGACCTGTCTTCTATAGTTTTCTTCTTCTCTTGATATCTCTGATCAGAAGTTCTAACACTTCTTAGTAGGCAATTCGCCATGAAGCTTTCACGCACATGGAGGGCCAGAAAGAGTTTGTTCAAATTGACCAAAATGATCTGTTCCCTTATCTTCTAGTAAATGTTGGTTCCGGTGTTAGTATGATCAAGGTACATTTTTCTTTTGTATCCCAACTTCATTACACTTTTGATCTCTTTGGACAATGTATGATAAAAGCTAACAGGTTATGATGCTTTCTTTTTATTTGTCATAGGTTGATGGGGATGGGAAGTTTGAGAGGGTTAGTGGGACAAATGTTGGTGGTGGTACTTATTGGGGACTGGGAAGACTGTTAACAAAGTGCAAGAGGTCATTTTCATGAGTCTTCTTATCATTTTGATCTATTGCTATGTTTAAACTATTGACAAGGTGTTCTGTTGAAATGAATTCCAGCTTTGATGAGTTGCTTGAGCTGAGCCAGAAAGGAGATAATAGAGCTATTGACATGCTTGTTGGGGACATTTATGGTGGTTTGGATTATTCTAAGGTAAATTTTGCAGTTGATCTTATTACTATATATAAATGTCCATCATATAGAGAAGGGAAAAAAATTCCAAATTAATATGGAGTAGATAAATATGAAGCTATTGATATTTTTTTATCAATCAACATGGCTGAGCATTATTCGGTCTTAAATAATTCTAGATTGGCCTATCAGCTTCCACAATTGCTTCTAGTTTTGGAAAAACTATATCAGAAAAAAAGGAACTTGAAGACTACAGACCTGAAGACATATCACTCTCTCTTCTACGGATGATTTCATACAATATTGGTCAGGTGAGCTGGCAATTATTATTTTATCCATTTAGTTCATAAATATAGGCATCTAAAACTGTTATTCTGCCTCATCTGATCTATTATTTAAAATCTCAATGTCAAGTTTTGTAAATTAGACATGTAAATAAACAAAGTTCTTTGTATTTGGTTTATTTATTGAATATAAATCCAAGTACATGTGTTAACAGGAATTCACTTTCAGCAATTCCAACATTCTATTCCATTACCTTCCATTCTTTCAGCAAATACCTGACAATCCTGTGTTCTTTTCATCTCTCTGTAGATAGCTTACTTAAATGCATTGCGATTTAAGTTGAAGAGAATATTTTTTGGAGGATTTTTTATCAGGGGTCATGCTTATACCATGGACACTCTTTCATTTGCTGTTCAATACTGGTACATAAAATGCCCAAGGGCTTGACGTAACTTGATATGTTTTTTTCACCTAAATTAAATTACTGCATTGATTTGCAACTTATATAATTTTTTGTTTAGGTCTAATGGGGAAGCCCAGGCGATGTTTTTGCGACATGAAGGATTTCTGGGAGCTTTAGGTGCATTTATGAGTTATGAAAAGCATGGTTTAGATGACCTCATGGTGCATCAGTTAGTTGAAAGGTTTCCAATGGGCGCTCCATATACCGGTGGCAAGATACATGGCCCGCCACTTGGCGATTTGAATGAGAAGGCAAGTGATAGGAATTCAAAATATCTAATTTGAGCTGATTACCTGCTCAAGATAATTGGGTGTTCTTGTTATGTAGTTGGTGTGTTCAATTTAGCCTAGTTTTTCAACAAAAAGCTAATCCTAGCAACCGTAATTCTGAGGTCAATTTAATAAGCATCAATTCCTTTACCATCAGGAACGTCCCATTTTCTCCCTCAGTGGTTTCTCTTGAGGTTGAAATAGTTAAATAATTAAACTAACTCCACTAATAAGATTCTCTGGAATAAACTTTTAATGTTATCATATGGAATCATATCCAATTTAGTTGGATGAATTGTAAACCAACTTGTGTATCTACTAAAGACAAAACGTCTAGAATATAGTAAAGTTCCTTTTGGCATGAAGTTATAAATTGAAATGAAGTACAATTGGTTATACTTCAGAAAAGCATTTTTTCCCTGTGATTTGTTTAAAATAAGAATAATCAAATTGTAAATATTGACACACCTACAATTAGAATTCATAGAAGAGTGGGCGATAGTTACATTGTACTTGACAAGAAGCACACTTCTGTAACAAATGAGCTGCTAAAGTTATTTGTCTGAATTCTCGTCAGATTGATTTTATCATTTCTTGTAAATTCTTTTAGATGTTTTAACTCTGATGTGCCACAGAGTTACATGTATAGTTTTTTTTTCTCCTTAAATTCTGAAGTTGCTCAATCTATAAGAAATTTGATTTGATTTGGAGGTTCCAATGCAGATTTCGTGGATGGAAAAGTTTCTACAAAAAGGAACAGAAATTACTGCACCTGTGCCGATGACTCCTGTTGCTGGAACTACTGGACTTGGGGGTTTTGAAGTCCCTCTGTCGAAAGGAAGTGCTCTGCGATCTGATGCGAGTGCTCTAAATGTCGGTGTTCTCCATCTAGTACCAACTTTGGAAGTGTTTCCGTTGTTGGCAGACCCAAAATTGTAAGAATGGTTGTGGAATGTGCTAGCTAGCTCCTCTTAGATTGAAATTTCCCATCTATTGGGCTGCCCTTGAGTTGATATATTCTGGTCATTTATAAGATGGCAATAGAGAACTATATACATGTGTGTGTTTGCATAAATACATGCATGTGTGCATTCATACACACATATTGTGGTTTATTGCAAGAAGAGATCTTGACCGTTAGATTGTTTCACACTAATTTGTAATCTTGGCCATCCATGTATGGTCCAATGGTCAAGATTTGATCCACTCTTATCACTTGATATGCCGCTTCGTATCTATTAACTATGGTTTGTGTGCCGTTTCATCAGTGAAAGTGTGCTACTTCTTTAAAGTATCAGCTTTATAAGGCAATCCTTTGTTATCACTTTTTCGTTTTTCTGTTTTTGAAAACTAATACTGAATTGCATCTCTCAGGTATGAGCCCAATACAATCGATCTTGCAGATCCCAGTGAATTAGAGTAAGCAAATTTTTGTTGATTATTTCTCATTTAAGGCTTCATAGTTTGAAGTATTTATGCTGTAGCTAACACAGTTTGCATCTGACGTAGGTACTGGCTCACTATTTTGTCAGAGCATTTACCAGATCTTGTGGACAAGGTAGTAAACAATTGTTATCTTGAAAGTTGAAGCCCCTATCTTCATGCTTGTGTCTCTTTTATGCCACAGCAAAATTGGAAATATAAAAGAAACTAAAACTCTCAAGATCAGCCCTTGTATTACAAAAGTGATAATAATATATAGTGTTAATGAGGCTATAATCATTTTTCACATATGTCAAGAAATATTTTATATTAAAAAATACAATAAAGGACAACAAGATTCATTCCCTAAAGAAACCTAGAAATTCAAACATGGTAAACTAGAAAACCATATCAGCTAGGCAAGGCTTGACAGTTTGTCTACAAGTCCATCATTAAAATCCCTTTGTGGAGCCTGAAAAATATTACGTGACCACTAGAGGCCAAAAATATCACTTCTCCCAATAAGAGACTGCACAAGAAATTTACTTTATAGACATGATTTTCCTTTCTAAGAATGCACCAAATGACTGTTTAGATTCCAAATTTGAAGTGCTTTACTCTCATTAATAGTCTTAAACCTCTGGACATACATTATGTATTGGCTTATTGGATGACTAAATTTTTTTTATCAAAAGTACCTAAGAGCCTTTACCAACAGGTGGGTTGTGTAAATATAAAGGCAACTAGTCTCATAGTCAGGTAGAACTGTAGAAGTTCAATATAAACACTCAGAGAAAAGGATTTTATGTGATCTGTAAACCGAAGGGCTATTGAATGATTTGCGTTTTATTGCTGTAAAATATTACTATTTATACTTTAGCTTTTATTAATTTATTGTTCAGTTGTACTGCATTGTCCCTCCTATAAAAGGAAGTAGCGTGTGACACACATTATCAAGTTCTTGTGAAGTTTACGATTGTGACATATGCAGGCTGTTGCCAGTGAAGGTGGAACTGATGATGCAAAAAGAAGGGGTGATGCTTTTGCTCGTGCGTTTTCTGCCCACTTGTCAAGGTAATAATGAGATGAAATTCCTGCTTTGATAACTTACTATAATTATTGAAGCATGGGTATCACTCTAGTTATCAAGATGGAAACTTGTGCAACAACAAATGGAGAGTTTTTATCTATGTTATCTTTGATCAAGCGAGCGAAAACCTAATTTGTTCGTTTTTGTGACAACTTGGGAATTATATCTGCTCTCCAAGTCAACCAAATTTCTAGCATAAAAAAGATTTAAGGCTGTCTTCCACTCTTCCTCTTTCACAATTTTACTGTCTGAATCATGAATCCCACAGGATAAAAATATAAATTGCTCAGATGGAGCTAGAAATTTTGTGTGAACATCCAGAAATACGTATTCCAGCTCCAAATTGGGTTGATTATGAAGTATAGTTGATCAAAATTCAACTCGTACCTCTTGTGAAATGCATGTCGTTGCATGTATATTGAAACTTATAGTTCAGAGTTTCAATCGTTTTGGATAAGTTTTGTCGTATTATTGACGTCGTTGTATTTATAATGTTTAATAAGTTTTAAAAAATCATGGATTTTATTTTAAGCTCTTTCCATTAATGCACTTGCACACCAAATGAATAGGTTGATGGAGGAGCCTTCTGCATACGGCAAGTTAGGCTTGGCCAATCTATTGGAAATGAGGGAAGAGTGCTTGAGGGAATTCCAGTTTGTTGATGCCTATAGAAGTATAAAGCAGAGGTAATTATGCCTTTTCTATTTAAATCTGTACGCGAATTGATTTTTGATATTTTTCACATATATTCTCTTAACATTTTTATTTGTATGTGGATAATAGGGAAAATGAGGCATCACTCGCTGTTTTACCTGACTTGTTTGTAGAACTTGATAGTATGGATGAGGTATGCCTGATTAATACTACAATCCTCTCAATTTTCCATATAGGAGGGAGTCGATATTCATTTTTCCATGTGTAATATTATCACTTGTTTATACTATACTCTTAAGCCGCTCTAGCTTCTAATAAATCTTGTTGCTGCCAGTAATATGAGACTCTTTGGTTGCAGGAAACGAGACTGCTTACTCTAATTGAAGGTGTTCTTGCTGCAAACATTTTTGACTGGGGATCCCGTGCATGTGTTGATCTCTATCATAAAGGAACGATTATTGAAATTTACAGAATGAGTCGCAATAAAATGCGCAGACCTTGGCGGGTAGGTGGAGTTACGCACATACGAGTTTAATCATTTTTTTGAATTTATCCATCATAGTTGATAGTTGAGTACCAATATAATTTTTTATTTTTATTTTTATCTAGGTTGATGATTTTGATCTCTTCAAAGAGAGAATGTTAGGGACCGGGGACAAGAAGAAGCCCCCTCATAGAAGAGCTTTACTGTTTGTTGATAATTCAGGTGCTGACATTGTTCTAGGGATGCTTCCTCTGGCTAGGGAGCTCCTCCGCCGTGGAACCGAAGTGAGTTCATTTTCTAGTTTCTATATTTTGGAAAATTTAAAATTTCTATATAAGATTTTGTGTTTGATCTTAAGCATTCCCCTTTCTAAGGAGATTTTGAACTTCATTTGAACTTAAAATTGGTAATTTTAATGAATGGATTGGCTACATTCTAGTTATACTGGTTGGTAAATCTCCAAAGTCAAGTAATATTATGATTGATTGGTAGAGCATAGACATTATGATGTAGCTTTATATTCTGCGCATGCATGTATTGCTTTAGCTAGCTTGTGTTATACTTCAGTTAAATAAAGTCCAGCTAGTTTGTTGTTACAGTAAAATACAGCTATCAACTGTGCTATCTTGTTAAACTTGCATAGTCAGGTTACAAATACCTGCAATTACACACTGCACTTCATAATATTTTTCAAATAGCCTGTCTTTCTGAAATTCCTCTATGCACGAATTTCTATCATTGATATTTGCGGGGTTCTTTTGCTGCTATACAGTCACTTTGGTCAATGTTTATACATTTTTATACCATGATAACAATGGATGCAGGTTGTTCTTGTTGCGAACTCGCTTCCTGCTTTGAATGACGTGACTGCAATGGAGCTTCCTGATATTGTAGCTGAGGCTGCCAAGGTTTGTCTATTTTTTCGAACTCTAATCGGCCTCTATTTTTTTTCATGTTTAGGTAGCCTGTTCAAAAATTCAATTGAATGTCTTTATCATGTTCAGTTACCTCTCTTTGTTATCCCCTCCCCGTCTCTTCCCCTTTGCTTTTGATGGAAAAAGCTTCACTAGCTTAAGTCATAATGATTAATGAAGAATCCCCTTGGATTTAAAGTTTATTCACATTTTGTAGATACATATTCAGAATTTAAAGTTTATTCACATATTCAGAATATTGAAAATTTTTGCTTTTATTGATTAAAAATCTCTATTGCACCCCAGATATTTGAGAGACTTGGCTCTTTTTCAATGTATGAACTCCTCTGCCAAAACTCAGGATGATCCTCAATAATCTTCCTCTACTCAGCCTATCATCTCTCACTTTCTAAATGTCTCCCTAATAAAGTTGCCGTTTCAGCTTTCTAAATATATGACCTGTCTCACATTATGTCCAACACATTTGTGTTCTGAAAACCTCAATCTACTAATGCACTGATTTTAATGGAAGCTAACACCTTCACTATCTCATGTTCTTGTTTTCAAATAACATTCCTTCTTCACTCCATGTAAACTATCCTTTCATTTTGTCAATTCTTCCATCTAATAAAATGGCTGCATTGATTTATGAAAGGGGATTTGATATTTATATTTTGTTGTCTCTTAGACCTTCCTTTACCATTAAAATAAAGTAGCATAGCATCAATGTGAATTAAAAAATAATGATTAGAGGTCATTTGTACAATGTCAAGTATCTACAAAAAGAGTTGTTAGAAGTTTTATCATTAACCTTATTTTTATTTTTATTTTACAATAATCGTTAACCTTATGTTAAATGTCTTTTTGTTGATGTTATTATGACCATATAATATATCCTTCAGTGGAACTAATCTTTTTGGTTATAGCATTGTGACATTCTAAGGCGAGCTGCTGAAGCTGGAGGCTTGCTTGTCGATGCAATGATTAATACAGATAGCTCAAAAGAAAATTCATCTTCGGTCCCCTTGATGGTTGTTGAGAATGGGTGTGGTAGTCCTTGTATAGACTTAAGACAGGTCAGCTCGGAATTGGCTGCTGCTGCAAAAGACGCCGATTTGGTAGGAGGATCATTCTTATTTTTGGTTGACAAAACCACTTTGTATTCAAGAATATCAAGGATAATCATATTCTAATTGAGTTTTTGTTATTTGCAGATAATTTTGGAAGGGATGGGTAGATCTCTGCATACTAACCTCTATGCTCAGTTTAAGTGTGATGCTTTGAAGGTAACACATCCTTTGGTTAATGGCTTATAACATTTGAAGAATTTAATTTGGCTTTTTTAATTCTTCAGTTTTGGTGACTTAGCTATTGCTTCTCCAAAACTCTATTGTTCTCTTTTGTTATGATGGTTATCTTGTGTTGACGGTTCTATTACTTCTAGAGATGCTACATGCTTTTATGAATCAATCAAGATTCTTCACATGGTTTCTCTTTCTCATCATTCATCCATATCTAAAGTTGTCATATGTTTTCTACCCTTGATCAATATTTCGTCCAATCATTATTTTCAAGACTTCTTGTTTTTGTATATGTTGTATGCAATCACAACACAACAGTTGTCTTTCTTTTGAAAATCCAAAACTACGGTTTATGCATGTGGTTTGACGTGGAAGCGTTTTGGGAACTAAACCAAACACACTTAGCATTTGTAGGGTTGAGCGGTGGACAACCACGATTTTTAAAAGCTCCAATGTGTAGTTTCTAGTCTACTGGGATTTTCCACCATGATTTTGGTGTTATCGAAACACACTTGAACTGCCTACTCGCATTCTAATAGTTTGACCATTCTTATTCATTTTATATTTATCTTTTCTCAACACTCTTTGCAGCTTGCGATGGTGAAAAATCAGAGATTGGCTGAAAAGTTGATTAAAGGGAACATATATGACTGTATTTGCAAATACCAGCCTGCTAGTTGAAAGCTTCCATGAACAAGCTGATTCTGTAACTTTTAGCTTCTAGGTGAAGGAACACGTGTTCAAATTTAACCTTATATTTGCTTTTTGTTTTTGTACAGTTGCAAGTTTTTTTAGTATAGAGATTTTCAACTAGATGCCCAAATGGAACTTGTGGGGAGATAACAACTCCTTTTGACTGTCGTATTTTCTATAAATATTTTTTAGATGCTTGAAACAATTGTTCTTTTTTATATATATGAAATCACTTATGACTATGGGGCTTCAAAAGGTTGTTTAGTTATAACAGCTTTGAGCCGTTGCAAATTAAAAAGAAAAGGTTATAACAGCATTTGATGAGAGGAAGAAAGCTAAGTTGCACCAACATATACACTCCACCATAAATTGACATGGGATTCTCTCTAGTCACCGCAAAGTTTCAGCAAGAAAGAGAATGCACACAGTAAATAGAATATTAGAAAGACAATGAAATAAAATACTTTCAAAAATATTTTATTTTCGGGCACTTTCTGTTTACTAGAGAGGATTCAAACCACCACAAATTGAGGTTGTGTAGCAATTTGTTAGGCTATGCTATCCTAAATAAATAAGAATCGCTTAAGTTTTTGAAATGTTTACATTTTTGTTTTCTTTTTATCTTCCCCGAATTAACAGCCAACTCATTGTTGTCTTAACATGGAACCTCCCTCCTTCTTGATGTTACACTTTTTAAGTGTGTTGATTTGGTACTTGCATTGGACATTGATGTAGTAAACCCCCGTTTTCTGTTTTTTTTAATCATTTCTGATATTGTGGGGAATAAATTTTTGTTGCAGCTGAAATATAATTGTAAAGAGCAATTGAGCTCTCCTTGTTTAACGTAGACACCACTTTCACCTCGCTTCTAATCTTTTGCCCGCTCATGCACCAATGGGCGTTATGCCTCCATTCGCTTCATAACTATGTCTTTGTTTGAGAGTTATGAGAGAATCAGTATGCGGACTTTAGCTTAATGGAAGAGGAAGGGATGATGGCCTCCACTTTATTTCTCATAAAACTACAATACTCTTATGCGAGGGAAGTGTAAAAATTGTGTAGAGAGAGGATTTTAAAAGATTTTGGAGGGTTTTCACAAATACTGCAAATTATTTGTCTTTTTATACCTTTTGATTCTTGTAAAAGATAAGAATGATAACTTTAAAAAACAACAGAGACACAATGATATCTGCGTTGCAATATTATTTAGTAAATTAGCACATTATATGAAAGTTCTAAATGCTTCCGACGATAGATTATGTAACTGATAGTGATTAGTGTTATATTATTTTTGTTCAAATATGTTAACAACCGGGCATTTGGTCTAGTGGTATGATTCTCGCTTTGGGTGCGAGAGGTCCGGAGTTCGATTCTCCGAATGCCCCTTTTTGTCATATTTTTTGTTAAGTTTCCTCTAATTTTAACGCTTCTTCCCCTAAGAATATTTTTGCTTAAAATGTCTTGTGAGAAAGAAAGAATAACAAAGTTAGACACAACATTCTTTCAAAAACAAAAAAAAGTCAGACACAACATTTAAATTATTATGGACATAACATTTAAATAACAGCCCCACAAACATAGAGACAAAAAATTTCATAAAAAGATAATATAATAATAGTACTACTGCATATTTTCTTCAGCTAGAAAAGAAGAACTATCATATCTTCCTCGATGTTACATTACAGCATATATAGTCCTAAAGTTTCCATGACGTGTCGCACACAAAGACACATACATATTTATATAATCCAAAAGGAAACACACCAAGGCAGTAGATTTGGACTCTGAAGCTTCTCATTCACACTCGACCCATCTCTTGGTTAATTCAGTAGAATTTTTAAGACACCCCTTGATCATAGAAAGAAACACTACATAAAAAAATACATGGAATTTAAACCCTCCCATACAAAGACTTTATGTATATAATATATAAATTATATATGAAGGAAGTGATTGATTAGGTCATTGGTCAAATTAAGCAAGCTAAGAGAGAGAGCTTAACCGTTGATCAAAGGGTTTGTTGTGGAAGATCCATAACCATTCATCATACCACTCCATGATCCATACCCAAATGACTGACCTTTTCCAGCATCAGAACAACCTTGATCTTGCTGCCATTCAAGTGACAATAGTTTAGGGTTTGGCTTCACATCAATTGAAACGTTATGATCCTCATCATTAGCATCATATGGAAGCATAAGTCTTTGACAAGAGTCCATTAAATAAGCACCATTGCTATTGTTTCCTCCTTCAAATGACATTCCACCAAATGCATGATGAAAATTCTGTGGCAACCCATTTTGGCCATTCATCATATCTCCTCCAATCCCAACACCCATATTCATATTCATATGATCACTATTTCCAAAATAATTATCAAAATTCCTAGAACTACTCCCAATTATACCTTCTAACTTACTTTCCATCATGAAGTCAATAGGCCTAGGGTTTTCAAGCATGCCAACATTACTATACTTGTTCTCCATGAAATTAGGGTTTCCTAGTGCTCCATTAGCTCCAAATAAGTTACTTAGGTGAGAGAATTGCACATCAGGGAAAGAAAGTTGAAGATCTTTAGGGTTTTGATGGTAGGAAGGTACATGATGTGGTTGGTTTTGAATATTACTATTAGCCAAGTGATCATTTGATTTTTTTGAAGAAACTTTTTTGTTTTTTCTACAGCCTCCACCAACAGGGATGTTCCTAAGTGTTCCTCCTTTGGTCCAATACCTTCTACAAGTCTTACAGAAGTACCTTGGCTGAGAGAGACTGTAGTTGTTGTAGTAACAGAATTTGGTGTGAGTTGAATCACACCTTGGACATTTTAGGGATAGGTCATGTGGTGGTCTTAGCCTCCTCTCTATCATGGATGATGGCCTTGAACATGTTAGCATGTCACCAGACATTGGTGAAGATGAATCCATTCCTGACTCATCGTGAATTGTGCCCTGACAATTTTGTATAAAAGAAACTAGAAGTTAATATATTTATGATAAAAGTAAAAGTGAAAAATGTGTTAATTTGTCTTGTTGGATTATTTTACATGGTCTTTTTCTTTTTCATTCTTTTTGTTCTCTTTCTAGCTAGCTTCTCCTAATTTTGTTTTTCTTAGCTTTCTCTTCTTTTATTTTTCGTTCTACTTCACTTTTAATCATGAGATCGGAGTTCAACATATACTATACAAAACACTTTTTTTTTAAGAAGCTATACAAAGCAGTTTTAATTAAATTCTATAGCAATTCAAAATTTCAAATGATCATGAATCTAATTAAGCTTATTAATGTACAAAATTACATAATTATTTACAAAGCAGAAACTAAGCATAAAATTCTCTTTGCCAAACTACTACACCATTGATTTGTTCAATGCATGTGTTTAGTGAACATGATAAAGAAAATGAGAGGAAAATGCATGGTATACAATGTGCATGGTATATATACCTGCAACCAATGATCTGCAGATGATTCCATATTGCAGACGTGAAGAGAAGATAAACCCATTCAAAAGCCAAGCTCAGAGTTGTGATCAAGCAGTGTATAGTTAGCTATACTAAAAGTGCAACTATTAGCTAGTATCAGTGTGTTATTGCCATTGCATTGCAAAGAGAGAAGAGAAGAAAATGAAAGAGGATAGTATTATGTGAGTGTTTTAAGTGAGAAGAGATAGAGGAATGTATGTAGTAGCTAGCAATTGCATGTGTTTGTGTTGTATTGTGGTTGCTACATGGGACGGGACAAGTGAATAAGAAGGAAGAAAAAGGTGAAGTGATGATGAGTGAGAGAGAGTTGCCATGTTGTCCCTATACTACAGACTCACTACAGTGTGTAAAAAAAAAAAAAAACTCGTCGGTGATAACAATGGTGGGCCTTAACCTGTCTCTGTGGTTTCTTAGCATGAGTACTAAATCTTACTATTCAGTGACAAAATAGACGGTCATGATTTGATATAGTGAGGGTTATTGTTGACTTGGCTGAATGAGGAGCGTTGATGATGATTTGGTGGATATGAGAACCATTAGAAGAAAGATACGTCACGTAGTCGTATCTGACGTGACAGAAGGTATGTGAGAATATTTTAGGGTTCTCTTCTCGATAAAGAACGCATACCGAAAGAGCACTCTACTTAGCAGCCCCACAACATTTGGACCCACTCCACCTCCTCCCACAAGCAAGGGATATATTCTCCTCATTTTGCACATTCCAATCCTCCACGCGCCATCAATACTATACTCTCCCTCTTCATGCTTCTTCTCATGTGCCCTTCATTTCCTTCTTCTAATTTTTCCCTAGACAAACTCACCTTATACATCAAAATTCCGTCAAAAAAATAACTCACCTTATATATATCCCAAAGCTAAAAACTTCTTTGAGATGCATTTGTCTAAAAAAACAAAAAAAATTATTGATCAAATACACTTTTGGGGTCCTACTTTAAATGATTTATGTATTTGTTTATGTTGTGGCAAGTGTATTAGAAATCATATATTAAAATTGATATTGTGTTAAATTCTCTTTCTATAGTTGTTTTTTCTCTCAATATGATGATATTCGAGTTTCCTTTGTGACCCTAAAGTTTCCTCGTTTTTAAATTTAAAAGCACTTATTAAATGTAGACTCGTTCGATTCAATATGATAATTCATATATATTTTTTTGTTGGTTTCTCGTAGAGTAGTTCGATTTGATGTTATCTTATTTGACGCCGACAATGTATCTCTCACCTGAAATTTGAACATTCATTTTACACTTGTTACGTTGTGGGAATTTAAACTTTTTTTTTTTTTAGACACAATCAGTTGGTAATTCCATAATTCATTAAAAAAATCTAAAAACTACACATTTTGTGCATAGGGTGGTCAAAATCAACTTAGATTATTTTTTACTGAGATTTCAAATGAATTGCAGGAATTCAAATAAATTTCAAATGATCCGCTACTCTTCAATTTTTGCTTGCCCGGGGAAAATTGAAAAGAAAAGAAATCTTTTATACCATTTTTGCATTGCAATAATTTTTCGTAGAGTTATAGGTTTGGGCTTATATAATAATATAATAGTATGTCTTTATTCTTGTTTGGAATTAGGTTGCAAGTGTTATATTCAAACTTTGAACATATATTCCAAAACAAGGCGGGTTGGTGGATATCAGGGAATAAACTAAAAAGCTTCCATAGGAAGGGTGACACCAGAAAGAGAAACGAGAGGGATGTTATCTTTATATCCATATTAAGTAGTATAAGATGAGTAAGATTATTATAGGATATGGTTGGCGTGAGGAACACACCCCGATCTAAAGTACATGCAGATGTGTCAGGTGAATAAAGTGAGTGAGTGATCTGTGTGTGCCCACGTTCCTGAATTCCCTAACTTCATAACCAATATATTCATTCTTGTCATTCATGAGTGGCTATCTGAAACTGTATGAGTATATAATGTCTTTCGTTTTGACATTGGGTGAATGGGTGGTTATTTTCTACCTGTAGTACAAAGATGTAGATTAATATTTTGGGTAATAATCATTTTGATCTGTGTGAATCAGTAACGAGTAATTATAATAGTTTCTCAATCCATCAAAATTTTAAAATAGCTTCTGATTGTACATTTTGTTAGTCAAAATAGTCACTGACCCTAAAATAATCTATCAATACTCACAATAATTCTTTTTGTATAAGAACCAAAATGACAATAAATATGTATTTATAATGTATAAAAACTAATATGACAATAAATAAGTATATTGAAAGACTAATATGATAATATTAACGAAATATTTTAATGTAAAAGACTATTTTGACTAACGAAGTATACAATTAAAAACTATTTTAAAATTTTGATACATTCAACGACCAAAATGATTATTAACCATTAATATTTCATCAATCAGAAGTATGTTATCATTACTATCTACTGATCAGTAGTACTTGTTAGCTACCTAGCTAGCTTATGTTGTCGAGTGTAAAATCATGCGTCAAGTACTCTGTTGTCGGTTGGTAAGAATCATATATGATGTAAATTAAACAGAAAATTTAAAAAGCTACAAACGAAAACGCCAATTGCATTGGATTATGTAGGAAAATTAGTTAATTTGTGTGTGCTTTGTACTAACAATTTGTGGAATAAGTATACACATAAACTTGATCTCATGAAATTAAATTTATAAGCACTTTGTCTTTAACAGATAAAATACTCTTTTTTCCCAAAGAAATAAGCAAGAATATGCTTAATTAATTATTCACTGCATCATATGACATGTGCACTGCTAAAGATTTTTGTAGATGATTACAAACTCAATAATGCTAGCTGTAGTGTACGCTATTTGCGTATATACGTACATATATTCACATGCCGTGCATATGCCTTTGTACATATCTTTGTAGGTATCTTGTAAATTAACAATAAGTATCAACTTTTGAGATAGAAAAACTTTAAACTGCGAACATAGACTTCACTCTCAAGCTACATGTTTTTTACTTCAGTTGCTTTCTTTGATCTTCTTTTTTTCTTTTACTTAAAGAAACCATAAATATTGAAAGATCAGAAAAGGCCAAGCAACACCACATAAATTTAAAAGCCAAAGTTTTTCTCAAAAATATTGAAAGCGGGAAATTTTTTAGGATGATTTATTTTAGAGAAAAAATTTGTAATTTTTTGCCTTGGAATTAGATACTCGCCTCCTTCACACTTTTTTTCTTAATTCAATTATTAAGTGTATTATATACACGTACAGAGTTACAACGTTAACGCACTTTTTACTTGCTTTAATTTTCAAATCGTCTTAAGCAATAAGCTGCGATTAATTCCATCAATGGGATATATCAACTATTTTTTTGAGTGGCCATTTCTGCTATATATAGAAAGCAAACCGTATTACTGGTCCCTAGCTTTATATTTTTCCCACTTAAATCAAACAGCCATCATGCATACAATAGAATATATTTAGCTCAGTTGATAGGACAATGCATTATTGTATGTAGGGGCCGGAGTTCGAGCCTCGAACACCTCACTTATTCACCTTATAAGCTGAATTCTAGTCACTAGACTACCTGATAAAAATATATATATATATATATATATATATATATATATTTAGCTTCAATATTGATTATATATACTCCCTATAGAGTGTGCTAGAATATTAGTATATGTATGTATAGATGTGGCCCGCATTATTGGATGATGGTCAAAAATTCGAACACTTATACCTCGTTATTGGTGTAGTCAGTAATTGGGTTCTTTAGGTCCTATTCAAGCGATCGGACCCCACCACAAGAGTTCTTTTCTATCTGTCCCAAAGTTTTCCATTCACATGTACTGATGTACAGCAATAATGTACCCAAGAAAACCAAATCATAAGAAGCTCTCCAAACACCCACAGGAGACCAGTATTCATATCATAATTATATTAATCATAATACGGGTATAAAAAGTTTTAAATTATATAGAACCTTATAATACGGATCGCACTGCCAATTGCAAGCATTATCACGGATAAGTACATTTCTTGGGACTAGTGTGAACTCCAAGGTGAGACTCTGTAGGGTCCAAAGCAAGATCTATGTGCATATAGGCCAAAACAAATTGTGATTCTGGTCATCTGGTGTGAAGAAAAAAAAGGAAAACATTCTTTGAACACTCACACATGCAATTTACATTTTGAAAGAAAAATTAATGTGATAAAGAAGAAAGATAGAGAGAGCCAAAATGAATGTTGGAGTTAAATGATGTCTAAATATAAGAGCTAAAAAAAATACCAATATTATAACTAATATGAAATTCTTTTAGTTCGTGTGCTTATGTGACTATTGATTTTGTTTCGAGTAGTTTTTAGATAGCCTTGTAGTTCTTATGTGGATCGATTGAAAAAGGAACACATACATAATATTGGATAAACTCAGTATGTATTTAAGATCATTTGTAATTGCTGTTGGTTTCCTATCACTTGGCATTTATTTGAAATATTCAACATCTCTTTAAAGAGCTTGAATATTTCAATGTTATAGAGAGAATGTCTCGAGAGCTATTGTAACAATTGTTGACAATATAGAGAATGAAGAGAACAAAACAACAAATGCAGATTTTCTAAATACAAAAGTTACTCTAAGAATATATAGTGAAATATAAATAGACTATACTATCATTTACTCAATTATAATATAAGATTCAATAACTCATTATCTAACATATTCCCTTAAATTATCTCCGTGAGCTTAACTCAGTTAATAAGGACAATGCATAATATATGCAAGGTTCGGGGTTCGAACCTTGGACACCACAAAAAAAAATTCCCTTAAATTCACGATTTATCAACAAAAAGCAACGATAGTTTGTCAAACGAAAAACATTTGGTAGATACGAAAAAATATACCTAATAATATAAACTCAAAACATATAATATTCTAGCCAACTAATATCAATCAACAAGGCGAGAAGCAATAAAAAAATCAATAAGGAGAGGACCAATTAAATGGGAGAACCAATAAGGAGGGGAGCAATCAAACAAACAAAATAATCAATCAAACAGAAGAATCGGAAGAAACCAATAGGTAGATGAGGAGTCAAACAAAAGTGTCATGTTGGATAAGCTATGGCATTAGAGACCAGCAGTTTCCACTTGACTGTTGATGAGATGACCATCACACTAGATGGTGTGTCATGTCTTCTTCACATCTCGATTCATGGTAAGTTGATCAACCATCGGATAAAAATCTCTCATGAGCGAGGTGCTGCTCTTTTAGCTTGTTTGCTTGGTGTGGACCTTGAATTTGTTGTTGTTGAGTATGAAAATACGAAGGGTGCTCGCATCTCATTTAGATGCATGAAGCAAATATTTCCGGAACATCACTTGAAAGCAATTAATTTGGCAAATGTAGCAGAGAGTGAGACTGACAGAAATGAACACCAAATTTATTTCACATATGTTTACCACCTTTATATGATTGGATGCACAATCTTCATAGACACTAGCAACAAGCATATATAGACGGTGTTTCTAGAACCTTTACGAGACCTCGATACAGTTGGTGAGTGGTTGGGGTGGTATGGCACTGGCATTTCTCCATTGTTATTTGTTTAAGGCACTAGTCCACAAGCTTCGCCGATGGATGGATATTGTACCCTACTACATGTAATAATTTGAACTTTAATATGTATTTTTTAATTTAATAGGTGTTCGTAATATGTGTTTTTGTTTGTGTTTGTTTGTCAGACTTGGGCTACGGAGCATTTTGTTAGAATACATCCCTATATTATCCATCCAAGTTATTATGTCGACATGCGTCATGAGCTTCACGGTTCATCCCTGACATGAAGGATGTGATCTTCAACCCGCATGATGATCACTGTCAAATGCGTTTATTCAATGATTTATGTCGGTACTCGGGATGGATAAAAGTGTGTTTGAGGAAAGGTTTATTGCCACTTGCCATAGTGGGTGATGAAGCAGTACATGCATATTCAGACCATTTTGAGACATCTTTCAGAGGTAGATGCTATTAATATCTTTCAAGTTGATTATTGTCGCGTCATTTTTCGGAGATCAAGGCTATTTGATTAGCGTTTGACTCACTATTTTATTTCACGACTAAACATTTAATTTTTTAAGAAAAGGGGGAAAAAGTTCAAACTACCCCATATTGAAAAGATTTTGGGTTCGGGGGTTAGTTACACAAAGGGAAGGTATTAGCACTCTTTATGTCCGTAGTACTCTACGGGAACCTCTTGGTTTTATTCAACTTTTGTGCTATAACTTGCTTGCTTTTTTTTTGTTTAAAAGAAGGAATTAAAAGTGATAAAGGAGAAGAGACCTATTTATCTACATTTTTTATTGATTTGGAAGGACTAGGTCCTTTGCCTACGTACCCATGATGGATCAAAAC
>Ga0315914_1001892_pt1 | contig 31889 bp, 15 predicted proteins | sample MpolenodulesMG_FD_203920 | JGI IMG/M metagenome (GOLD analysis project Ga0315914, IMG submission 203920) | Medicago polymorpha root nodule microbial communities from Los Angeles, California, United States - elongated nodules | ecosystem: Host-associated > Plants > Roots > Nodule | place: USA...
AGTTAGCAACAGCTAGCTTAAAAAAAAAAAAAAAAAGAGCTATAGTTAACTACCGTTGGAGTTTTTTTTGTCATGTCCATGTGTTTTTAAACAATTTTTATGTGGGAAAAACAATGTTCATTTGTTTTTGTGCTTGGTAGAATGGGTGTGACTTTTTTTAAGTTGTAGGTTCCCTTGTATTTTCCTTTGATAATTTTGGTTACCGTTATGGTTGGATTGTGCTTGTTGTATCATTGATAATTCTATGATAATTGCTCGATAAGCCCCTCCAAATGCTCACAATTTCAAAAAATAGACCATAGAGTGTTACTATCCGATGCAGTTTTACTCGCAAAAAGGTTTGTCGAGAATTAAGATCCAATGAGTTGAACAATTTGAGAAGTTTATTGAAAAATATTTTTTTTTCAATTACTAGTAGTGTATAGTTAATTAAGTTTTGTTTAATTTATATTTTGTCTCACCAAACTTAAGTTTTGTCGTTGTTTATATTTGAAATTGAAGGGAGTAATTTTCAATGGAAGTAACCATTTTACTGAGAAACTATATTTTCCAAATATTTCCAATGGAACTAAAACTGTGATTCATAAAAATAGGAGACACGGTCCATAATTTAGTTAGGTCGACGTATATTTTGACAGGGAGTTAGAATTTGTCCATATAGTTGACAATATTGTTGTTATGTAGTAGCTGGCAGGGCCAAGATTTTGGTTTGCAAAGTATAATCATTTCATGTCAGCAAATATGTCTTGGCATGGTTGCTCTCTCTCTCTCTCTCTCTGCATGCATTGCAATATTGCATAATATCTCTTTCCCTATACTGCCAGGGAGGGTCACCCCCACCACCCTCCAACAAACAAGAATCAATATTTGAGATCATAGTCTTCTTCTTAATTGCGTGTGCGTTGGAGTGACACTATTTGCATCTTGTTGGTTGGACATGATATATTGGCAGAGCTTGAATTTCACTCTATAGGTTATAGTACATTTTTGTTATAATATATGCCCTTTTACCATATGCATGTCAAATGTCAACATCCTACAAACATCGACTGTGGCATCACTCATTATGATATTTTGAGCATGAAAAAGGACGTCCGAAAATAATAATGTTGATTTTGAAAAAGATCGATGTTATAGTTCCACTTCCACATGTGACTTTCTGTTAGCAAAATGGGGAGAGTCTAGAACCAAAAGAATAGTTCCTTATGTGGAAGAACTTGTGCTAAACTATCACATTAAATATTTTGATGTACTCGATCTCGGACTTTTAATATTAAGAGTCGATGTTTATGATGGTTTTCATTCAACCAACATTGATCGGATGATAGCTCTTTTATGAATGGAGACTTCACCCACATATCAATATTTGGTCGAACACTTTAATCCAAGTTTAGACGTTGTTCTGTCAATGAAATCATCAATTGTAATGACCTAAATTTGCGAGGATAACACAAACCAAAAAAAAACATTAAATGGAAGAGTCGCATGACTTAAATATCACATTGAACATTTTTATGTACTCAATGTGAGATTTCTAATAACTTTTGAGTTGATTTTTCTCAATGTTTTTGCATTGTTTTTTTACCCTCCATGAAATAATTCTCTTTGATGAATGTTGCATAAAATGATAGAAATGTCATTTTTTTTCCTTATGTTCCATTTTGTAGATAATTTTATTAAATGTGAGTTTCACTCTAAGTCATAATTTGTTATGATGTGACGGTCTAACCCCTTCTGCTAGTCTTAATCCTTGTTGATCCATATAAAATATTTTACTCCCTCCGTTTCCTTTTTAAGTGTCATATTTAGAAGGGAAAAAAATTGTTTGTGTTTAACTGTCGCTGTTAAAGTTCAATGCAACATTAATCGTTGATATGTCAATAATATACACCCTTGCTATATTTTTTTAAACTTGGTATCTGATCCAAAGACTGACTGATCTGAAGGGTTCAATCTGATCGCGAGGGAAATACCCTTACTATTTAGGGTTAATAATGTTTTACCCCTTGTAATGGTTTTGCCCCCTGTAAAATTATTTTTTTAGATTTCGTCCTTGTAAAATAAAGATTCTTCAGGATTGCACCCTAACCCCTATGACTCAATAGAATCTCATACGTGGCGCTGATGTGGATATTTCTTTTTATTTTTATTATTTTTTCATTGACCACATGTATAATTCATTTAACACATCATATTTAATTAAAAAAAAAGAAAAAAACACAAAAAATTAAAAAAGGCTTAAAATTTGAAAATTAATTTTCGAAAATTTTAAAAAATCGAAAAAATTAATTTTCAAAATAAAAAGTTCAAATTTTTTTTCCTCAAAAAATTAAAAAAATCTGGAACTTAATTTTAAAAATAAAAATTAGAAAATATATTTCATAAATTAGAAAAACATATTTAAAATTTAAAAAAGTTCAGATTATATTTCAATATAAAAATTCTGGAATAAAAAGTCTAAAAACTTTTTCAAAATAATTTTTTATCCAGAATATTTATTTCTTCAACAAAATAGATTTTATTTTCCAGAATATTTAATATTTTTACAAAAATAATATATATTTTTATTTAAAAACTTATCTTATTTTACAGAATTTTATTATTTTAGAAAAATAAAAGTTTTATTTCGAAAAAAATATTTATTTTACCAGAATATTTAATTTTTGTTACAAAAATAAACTTATTTTTTATTTTTTTTTATAAAAATAGAAACTTTTCTTATTTTCCTGATTTTTTATTTTTTTAGAAAAATTAAACCAAACATTTTTATTTAAGAAAAAAGATTGAACTTATTTTAATTTTGAATTTATTTTTCTACTTTTCGAAATATATTTTGGAATTTTTGTTTTTTTTTATTTTTAAATTTAAGTTCCAGAGTTTTTTATTATATTAGAAAATATAATCTGAATTTTTTCTGATTTTTTTATTTTTAAAAATTAATTTTCAGATTTTTAATTTTTTTTAATTATAAATGACGTGTAATATGTTTTTTACGCGTGGCATCCAAAAAAATATATCCACATGAACGCCATGTAAGAGATTCTGATGAGTCATAGGGGTCAGGGGGCAATCCTGAAGAATCTTTATTTTACAAAGACAGAATCTAAAAAAAATATTTTACAGGGGGCAAAATCAAAAGTGTCATATATTACTGGGAGTAAAGCACTATTAACCCTACAGTTTATTACAAAGAAAAAATAGATGGAATGAAATATAAATGATTAGTGGTAATTTAGGTAAAATATAAATAATAATAATATCAAAATTAACAATACTTATTACCTATCTTTAGTACGTGTAAAAAGTTACAAAATCACACTTAAAAAGATAGGAGAGAATGTATGGAGTTCTAATTAGTAATTATTTTTCTTGGAGGAAAAAGATAATCATGAGATACCATTTCTTTTAAAGACGACATAAAAAAAAGGAAGACATAACAAATTTTCTTCGGTCCAGCTAACTGGTGCTTAAGGGCAATGATTAAGGAATCTACAAAAATAAATTGTCTTGGAAATATAAAATGTTATTTTTGATCAAGTAATGATTACACAACTTTTTCATGAAAACTTGCTTGTTTTGGATGTTTAACCATTGTCTTTAGGGCACTAGTTAGCATCGGGATTCATCATATCTAGGGATGTCCAAAATCAAACAATTTCAATAGAAAACTGCAGAAATTCCATTTGGTTTGATGGTATTTAGGTCAATTTTTCATTCAACAAAATGATTCAGTTCAGTTTACGGTTTTTACACCGACTCCTGAATATGCATGGCAACAAAACCCATACCCGTGGTTACCCATCCGAATCAAACCTAATTTGACGAATTTTCCCCGTTTTGACTGGGTTTGAGTACGAGTTTGGGATTTCTCCGATTTCAAAACACGGATATGGGACGGGTAACGGGTATATAGGTACCCACCCCAAACTCATACCCAAACCCGTCCCGAAAGCAGAAAATTACTTTATGTCAATATGCCATGTTATTTTGTTTGATAATTGCTTTGTTATAAAAACTACCATTAATATTTAAAGGATCAACTAAATCAATTGGTCTAACAAATGTTAAAAGAATATTTCTGGATAATTCATTAAAAACATTTATGCAGGAGCTGCAAAAAAAACTTATTTTTTATTAAAAAAATATTCAATGGGGGGACGGGGATGAGACAGGGATACCCGAACCCGTCAGAAACGGGGATGTAGTTCAATTTCTCATCCACATTCACAAACATCCCTAATTATATCCTTAGTTCTCCTAGATTTCACCCGAAATTCATCATATATGTGCTCTTTTTTTTATCATTCATACTTATGCTTATTTGTAATTGACATTTCCTTTTTTCTTTTTCTATTTTAAATTTAATTGTCATTTATTTGCTTTTTTTTTCTACATCAAAATCTTCGATTATCATTGTTAATTTATTTGTCTCACTTCTCCTAAAAAGTTATATACGTCTTAGTCTCACACATCTAGCCCTTGAAAGCGGCCCAATTTAGAGTCTCTTAGAAGGACTGACCTTTTCTCTCATTCCTATCGAGAAGACTAAGTCAGAGCTAGCTCTTACTTGTACAGAGTTAGATGGGTAGGGTCATTCGTATAAAGAACATTTGAATAAAGTATGGTAGCAATTATATCAAATCGATCAATTGTCCATTTTCTTGTCAGCGTCTATGTTAAAGAATGGCTTAAATTATGTAGTTAATCGCTCTAAGTTGGCAAATTTTGGGTTTTCATATCTTTCTTTCTTTCTTTTTAAGACAAACCTTCTAAGAAGTAAACGTTCTGATTTTCGTCCCTACCGCTAGTTGCTATTAAAAAAAAGCTGATGTGGGAAACAGAAGTTGATGTGAAACATGTTGACGTGGCAAACATAGACTGGCACGGCAAAAAATTTGTCGAGTCATAAATCGGAGGACCACAACAGCAAAAAGTCATAAATCGAAGGACCAAAACCAACAAAAGCCATAAATCGAAGAACTAAAACAAAAACAAATATCATAAATCGGAGGACCAAAAATCAAGTCTTTTTTCTCTCTCTAAAACTCTTTTCTCTGCCTTCTCTCTAGATATTGTCGCCTCCCTCCCATCTTATCCAAATCCCATCCCTCCAAAGATGTAGACAGCAAGTTGGGTGGTGCGACGAGGAGCTCCTTCCTCCGCACCACCGTTACATCCCGTCGAAGTTGGTGGTTGACTTCCGGCATCCGGTGCGCCGCCACACATTGTTACTCCGTCGTCGTTTCTCTGTAGCCGTCGCGGTGTTGCAAAGGTTGTGGTTGTTGCTTCCTTACTTCTTCTGGGTAGATCAGTGTTTATTTGGTCCTGTAGTGTCATTCGTATAAAGAACATTTGAATAAAGTATGGTAGCAATTATATCAAATCGATCAGTTGTCCATTTTCTTGTCAGCGTCTATGTTAAGGTTCAAAACCTTAGGTTTCTGCAGATGGGTTAATACTTGCGCATCACCGCCTCCCTTCCTTGCTCTTTTGGTGGTGGCTCATCGATAAACCTGTTTTCCAATTGCATCCTGTTTTGTCCGGAAGCTGTGCTCGACGATTTTGGTTCTCTGAAACCTCGCGACTATGTTCTCGTAGATCTGGTTGCGTTTGGTGTTGTTTTGCTGGATCTTGATTTATGTTGGTTGTTATGGCTGGATTTTCAAAGCATGGTGTCATGAGTTGTAATCAATCATTAGTCAACTTGATGCCTTAATGTGATAGTGTCACAACCTTTTTTTTTTTCTTTTCAAGTAGCACGAAGCATATTTTGAACCTTTTTTTGTAATATATAAGCTCATAGAGATTGGTGGTTATGGAGTATCTTCTATGGTGGTTTAGGGTGTTTGGTGTGGCAGCATGTAAGAGGAGGGGTGGTACTGGTGGGTTCTTGTTGCTTTTTGGTTTGGTTGTTATTTACTTCGACGACGGACGCATTCTCCTTGTCACAGACGGCCGCCTTTTTATGATATGGGTTGTGTTATTGCTTCAGACCGGCGTCGCTGCCTGTGTTTTGTTGTTGGGTAACGTCTTCCTCTAGATTTGTGATTGTGTTGCTGCCTGTTTCTTAGTGAGGTGGTTTAGCGTCATAGTGATGCAGTGACGGTGGTGGTGATGCAGTGGTGGTGGAGGTTATTCAATTGTGGTCGGGGTGGTTATGCGTGGTGGTGGTGAAGTGTGGTGGGGGTGATGATGTGTGGTTGTGGTTGGTGTTTTAAGTGAGGAGGCGGGTGCTTGTTGGGGTGATTTCCTTTAGAAACAACCTATGTTACACGGGTCCATGTTCGTCGTCACTAGCTCTTGTTTGTGCTTTTTGGGTGGTTTAGGTGTTTTTAGAGTTTGGAGGGTGCGTGTCATGTCTTATTGAGCCTTTTCCTTTTGATTTGTTTGTTGTTTAAACTTCGCATGCCATGTCTTTCGTCTTACATATTGTGTGCTGGTTTTCGGTGGGCCGGTTCATTTGGCTTCGAGATCGGGAGTCGGGGTCTAGCTGCAATCTTTGTTTGACTTAATTTGGTTTTTCTCTGGTGTACTGGGGGCGAGGGGTGCCCTGCTAATTTGGTACTATAGTCTGGTGGGCCGACCACTTTTGATTCGAGATCAGGAATCTGTTCTTTGTCTCAAGTTGGTTTTTGGGCTTTGTGTTATGCTCTTTCAGAGGATTGGAGGTCGCGAGGTTTGTGATAGCTGCATGATCCTTCGGTTAGGTGCTCTTCGAAATGTGGCTCAGTTTGGGTGTTGGGGTCGAGGAGTTTTATTTTGAGGGAGTTCTTTGTGGGTGACTAGTGACGATGGATGGTGGTGGTTACCGTGTTTACAATGCTTGTTTTTTTGGAGTCTGTATTAGGTGGTGATGTGTTTTGGTGGGTTTATCTTCAGTGGTGTTTTTAGGTGATTATGGTGTATCGTCTATATGCAGCACCATTTGTATCTTGTTTCGTCCATACCTTACATCTTGCGGGGATGACGTTTTAATAATTTTTGCCGATTAAAAAAAAAAAAACCGGAGGACCAAAACAAAACAAAAAATCATAAATCGAAACAACAAGCAAAAAAGCTCAACACTTTGAAATTTGTTAGATCTCTCGTCGTCGTCTTCTTCTTCTTATTCGTCTTCTTCTTCATATTGTACAAAAAAAAAAAACCTAGAACAAGAACAACAACCCAATAACTTTCATCATCACCACCACCAACAACAACCTCCACAACCTTGACAAACGTCTAAATCCATCATCAAGAAAAGCAAATGAAAAACCCAAAATCATTCTCTTCCAACTAACTAATGCAAACTCATAAATCCTTATTAATTATTAACTCAAGGGTAACACTTGGGTGACATTGGGGTGTCAATGTCACAAATGTACAAAAAAACAAAAAATTTGGTAGCACTTGGTGACATTGGGGTGTCAATGTCATGTGACATTGGCCAACCACAATGTCACAAGTGTATAAAAAAACAAAAAATCCTTGTAAGAAAAAGAAAAGATAACCACGGGTGACATTGTAGTTGACCAATATCATATGACATTAGCACTCAAATGTCACTCAAGTGCACTCAAACCCGTACCACAATCTTCATCATCATCGCAAACCCATAAAACATTTCCCCTTCAAACTAACAAACCAAGTTATGGAATGAAAGAAATTGAAGCTTATGTTAGCTATAATTGGATTTGCACTATGGGACGTGTTTGTGAATATAGATGGTTCTTGTGCTTTGAAGTGGTTTAATGTGGCATTTGAACTACTTTCTTTGAACAATGTTGATGAACATAAATGAGGAGTGTTATTTGAATAATCGCTTTTTCGGAAAATTAGTGGGACAACTAAAACATATAAGGAAATGGAAAATGCTCAATCCAGCGAGAAAATCAATCACGAGAGCATCCCGACATTACGTGACACTGTTGTATTGTTGGTAACTGCCTAAGTGGTATGTGAGACCTTTTTTTTGTTATGAAAGCCTTTTCACTACCGGGATACATTTGCGAGAAAAATTTCGTAAAGTATAACACTGCTAGGTATTGACACAATAACCAAAATAATAAAGAGAGAAAGTAAAAAACAATGTGAGTATGAAAGAGAAAATTATCACAAAAGTTGTCACAAAATGGTTGTTCAAAAACCATTTCTCAACTTAAATTTAGATTTAACAAGCTATTAAGGTTTAGAGATATCATTTTCTTTTATCGTCAAGTTTTTTTTTATGCAAAATTCTACTTCGTGATTCTTTAACTAGTGTCTCAGGAATATAGTTAACTAGAATAATAATTTAACAAAACAAGCTAATTTTTAATATGAAAATGAATGTATGCAAGGAACCTTAAGGTAGACTAAAAAGAATTTGGAATTTAAATTTAAAGTAAAGAAAAGAAAGTGTGGGAGTTGTTACAGTAACAGAAGATGTGTTGGTCTGTTTTGCCCCTGTCCCCTTAAAATGAATATAATATTAGTATTATGATGAAAAAGGTAAATTTATTTTGTGAGAAGTATGTATATTATGCACACTTTTTGTTGCTTTGTGCTTAATGGAATGGAAGGCCCTTGAGTAGAATAGACTTCACTCTCTCTCTCTCTCTCTCTGCTCTGCTCTTTAGGTTTCACTCTTCTTCACTCTGCCAACTCTTCAAACAACAAGGAATAATCTCTCTCTCTCTCTTCTTCTTCTTCTTCTTCTTCACTCTCTCTTCTGCCTGCTACACCAACCTTCCATTTTCACAGGTAAGTTACTTCTATGCTTCATTTTTTTATTTATTTTTTTATGTTTTATTTTTCGACAATAATTGTTCTTGTGTTTTTGTTTTTAGCTGTTTTTCTTTCGAGTTTGTTTATGTTTGTGTCTTTTTTATGTTTTTATTTTCTAAGTTTTTTCATTCACATTCCTTAGTAGTTTTTTTTCTTTCTCGTTTTTCATTTTTTTTAAGGTAATATTTTCGAAAAAGGGTTGGTGTGGATCTATTTTAACAAATTTACTTTTTTTCCTCTTGCAAGTTGATTTTTTGTTTAATTTATTGCTTAATATGGGTCTATTAAATGTGTTACTTAGGTTATGAATGTTTTATTTGGCTTCTTGTGTTTGATTTTCCTTATTGCAAGCGAAAAAAACCCCAAATTTTTCATTTTTCGCATTTTTACATTTTTAATTTCTATTTTGCACAACGCATTTTTACATGTTAATTTTTCATGCGTTGGGGTTTTTTTTTGGTAGAATGCGTTGGGAGTATTTTCCTTATTGTAATTTTTTGTTTTTATTATGGAATATTAATTCGTGAGATTTATTAATTTGTTTTTAAGAAGCTAAAATGAAATTATATTACTAAAGGACCAAGACTATTATTATATTTTTTTTTATGATTCTGTAGTAATTTCTTTTGTTTCATTGTTGTTTAAATTGCTTACTATTATATTGATTATTGTGAGAGGGTTGGAAGAACTAATATTGGAGATAAAATCATTCATAGGTGATCAATAATAGGTTTGAGTAAAAACCAAATTTGGCTATCAATTAATTAATGAACATAGTCAAAAATTTCCCTTGATGGTTAAAATTATTGATTTTTGACTAATAAAATTATTAGTCAGATATAAAAAAACCAATGGAGCACTGATGTACACCGACACCGACAGTAATTTGAAAGAAAATGACATAATTGAATGTAATTACATGTGTCGGCGTCAGACACGAACACACCTTCAATCAAAAGTGTTGGTGCTAGAGAGCTTGATACACACCTAATAATATATATTATATCCAAGAGCAAAGATTTAAAACGTGGTTGTCTTTGCAATCCTTGTTATTGTGGAGAATCGCGATTAAATCCGGCTGATGTAGCATTTATCTCAGTTGTACATTTATCGGATATCTTGTGTTCACATGCAATTGGCTGCCCTCTTGTTAATCCTGATTTAGTCTTTGCAATATGAAGCGCTGACACAAACACTAATACTGATATGCGAGTACAACACCATTTTATTAATTTAACAAAATGGAATAATTGAATGTAACTAGGTTGTCACTGTCAGACACCAAACACACTCTCAACTTGAAGTGCTAGTGCTACATTGTCTGTGCAAGCCTGCTTGTATTATTTCATTTCTAGTTAGATTAGTTAGATGAAGTGGCTACCGGTTACCATGTTCGTCCTATATGAAGTGTAAAAATTTGGTCTGTTTAATCTTTTGTTGATTGTGTTAGTTTGAGTACAGCATTTCTTTCTGCCGATGTATTGAGTGAATTGTGCTTTTATAACGTTTTCTTGTACGACAGTTTGCATATTTGGAATCTGATGTCTCCGCCACTGCTGCTTCCTGAAGAGGAAGGGCAGAGCAACCCCTCAACAGTAGCATCTGCATCTCCACAATCCTTGGACCGTTTGTCTCAAACTGCAGCTGGGTTGAAAGAACGCAATTACCTCGGATTGTCTGATTGCTCATCGGTTGACAGTTCTACTGTCCCAAGCTTGTCTGATGAGAAAAAAGAGAACCTAAATTTGAAAGCGACAGAGTTAAGGCTCGGACTTCCTGGATCTCAGTCACCTGAAAGGGATCTTGATCTTTTTCCGTTGAACTCAACAAAACTTGATGAGAAACCACTTTTCCCTTTGCTTCCCACTAAAGATGGAATCTGCTTGTTGTCCCAAAAGACCGTCGTTTCAGGCAACAAAAGAGGTTTTGCCGACACACTGGAAGTGTTTCATGAGGTGAAAAGTTAAACTTTTTCCTTTTACTAGAGTTAATATATTTTTGGTGTGCTGCAAATGATTTTAGTGTCTAGGATGTTAACCTAGCTGGGATTGTTGAAACTATAGGGATGCTTTTGCACATCAATTTTGAATTAAAAGGTCAAATGAATGTTCATACTGCTTTTGAGTCTGATTCTTAACAATATGTGATGCAGGCAAAATATACTGGTAATACTCGCGTAAACATACTGCTTTCGCCGAGACCTTCTGGAGCTCAACCTACTACAATTAAAGAAATGCCAAAGAAGGTGGTACAAGAGAGCCCTTGTACAGCAAATGGAACTGGAGCTCCCATCAGTGGCAGTGCACCGGCTGCTAAGTAAGTAGAACATGCTACATTAGGATCCACTATTTTCTGGACAATCTAGTTGGACAAATATATTAAGAGTAATCCATCAGTTTATTCCTTTAACTATCACTCTCTCTTCTACTTAGTCTGTAAAATATATAAAAATAATTGGTAATTCTTGCTATTATATATTGACAAGAGCTACTAGGGACTAAAGAGACGGATTTCATATAGTTTAGGGACTAACTTGACAGATGTCAGATAGTTTAAGGACTATTTATTATTTTGATATAGTTTAGGGACTAAATAGGAGAGAGTGATTCTTCAATGACTAAAGCAATGGTTTACTCAACACCTTAAAAGGGATTTCTCGATGTCTTTGTAATAATGCTAATTACTTTCTATGTACGACAGAGCACAAGTTGTTGGTTGGCCTCCTATTAGATCATTTAGGAAAAACTCACTGGCAACCACTTCAAAGAACAATGACGAAGTGGATGGAAAACCTGGTGCAGCTGCACTATTTGTGAAGGTTAGCATGGATGGCGCTCCTTATCTTAGGAAGGTAGATCTAAGAAACTATACAACATACCAGGAACTGTCGTCTGACCTTGAGAAGATGTTCAGCTGTTTTACCTTAGGTGATCTGTTACAACTTTACTTTACTTTTAATGAATCTTAAAATGAGTTTTGTGATCACTATGTTTATATATCTTTTTTCGTACTGAATTGCATCTTTGGCATGGATTACTACATTCGATGTACCTCATCAGGTCAATGTGGTTCGCATGGAGCTCCAGGGAGAGAAATGTTGAGTGAGAGCAAATTGAAGGACTTCCTGCATGGTTCTGAATATGTGGTCACTTATGAAGATAAAGATGGTGACTGGATGCTTGTAGGAGATGTACCATGGGAGTAAGTTTTTAAATCTTTGACACTTTCTTTTCATGTGCAGTAGTGTAGATACAATATATTAAATACTTTCCATGATGTTATCGCACATGTAAATAAGTATCGTTTCACTTTGTCAAAAACATGCTTGTGCAACCCTCTGGGGACAGTTTATATATTGCATATTAAATGGTAGTTGAGGTATGACCATAATTCCTTACAAGAATGATTTGCAAATTTGAACTTCTCTATGTAGTATATTTTTTTTTTGGTCCCCCAAAAAACCTTCCTAATTGAAAAGACATGAGTAAAAAGTGCTTTTGTTTCCTTTTAAATTTGTTACTTAAATAGGAACATATAAGTTTAGGTATGTTATGGTCTTGTGGATTTTGTTTTATAGATGAAGAGTGCAGATGCAGACTTAGGAACTTGATCTTGGCTTGTACTTTGTTGCTGAATTGAATCTTTTGACGCGTTTCAGCTTGCTTCCTATTGAAATGTGTTAATATATCCATGTTTGTACCTCTAGGCGTTAAGTGCTGCAAATTACTACTATTTGTATGAACAAACTGTCAACTTGAATACTGATAGAGCGAAATCAACTAATTGTTCACCGCACTCTATTTTGCATACTATTCTTAACTGTTATATTTCTTTTGTCTGCAGCATGTTCATCGACACATGCAAAAGACTGAAAATCATGAAGGGTTCTGATGCAATTGGCTTAGGTATGTAAAATTCATTAAAATTAGTCGCACATGGCTAATATCCAATAGTAGATTACGATCCTGATATGTTTAAGTTAGACCATCGAATCTGGGTTGACATGTCAATTGATTATATACCATTTAAGTTTATGTTGTTTACACAGGCATAATATATGGCTGAGAATAAAAATTTCATACATGTTTTGAATGATGAAATTGTATTATTTATTACCAAATTGTTGTGTTTTGTGAGTAATCACTAAACTAGTGTTTAAGAACTATAGATACTGAATAGTCTACTTATACTGAATTATGATGTGTAGCTTCTCAGCTTTGAGCAATATTATTTTGAAGCATAACATTCCATCGTCTCATTATAATTGTTATTTTAGGTCATGCATACTTCTTGACAAAATGATTAGTTATGTTGAATTCTTTTGTAAAATAATGTGTATAGCCTAATAAACCCATATTAATTAGACTGGTTGAAAGTAGTAGTAAAGAAATAGCTAGGTGGACTATTTAATTAAATAAGGGTATTGTTGGAAAAACATCAATGAATCATCTCTTGGTGCAAACTAAAGTGAAAATAATTTGAGACAAAAATATTGCAAATGTGAGTGCGACACTTATAATGAGATAGAGGAAGTACCTATTCTTTGACTTCTTTATCGACAAAAGAAGAGAAAAAAAGATTTGAATTTAATGATTCAGTTGGATTGTGATTGCTTGCATTTGCAACCTGTAGGTAACTTAAGGAAATTATATTTGAAAGTGCCTCTGGTTTACATCTGCAATGATACTGTTATGTATTGTTAAGTTTCTTGTTACCTTGTACCACAAGAAAACTATTATTGGTAGTACAATTGGCTTAGGCAGTTTTTTCTTCTCTTTGCAGCTCCAAGGGCCATGGAAAAATCCAAGAGCAGGAGCTAGATAGATGCTATTATTGGGACTGCTGACTATGCTTTTTGTCTAGTAAAGTAAAGTTGTACTTGAGAAGGGTGTGGAAAGAAAACCATGGTACAAAGAACTAAATCCATGAGTTTTGATGGTTAAATATGGTTGACATGTTATTATGTTTTGAAGTCCCTAGTAGTGTCTTGTTCTTTATGTTACATTTATTATTACTATTACTTTAGTACTTATGAAGCTAGCTTCAGTATTTGTATGTTTGGAGTTCTGTAATATTTATAGGAACCTTATGTTTGGTTGAATGTCTGTTGCAATTAGTATATTGTTCTATGTGATTTGTTATCCCTTAGTTTTTCCTTTTATTTTAATAGTTCCACACTGGATGGGATAAAGTTAAAAATGAGTTTATAAGTGTGGGCAATATTCACCTTATAAGTTGATTTTTCTGATCCCAAATTTCAATACCTATCATGTTCATATGGATAATGTATGTAGTGCAACAAATCCCTTTGCTCACTCGGATAGAGATAACTATTATTTATGTATATATCAAAGTAGTATTGTTTCCTGAATAAGGATTATCAATAAATCCAAATTCTAATTTAGTGTACATCAATTCATAGATTCTCTAAACTCAAGCTTGGCTCAATAACTTAGCATTAGGTTTCTAAATCAAAACAAGCTTGATGTGACCAAGCCTCTAAATTATAGTCCCACGGTCCCTTTAAATAAGCACCCTAACAAAAGTGGTTTTTATAAAAAAGGAACGGTAGTAGTTCGATAGCTCAGTTGTGACCAAATGAACTTAAATTTGAGCCATGCTTGCATAACTAGTATCTTTAATTTAAATTTGATTTGAGTTCAATAACTCTAGCATGTTGATGAATCTAAATTTCAAGCTACGCTTAAACTAAAATTATGCTAAAGTTACTGGTAAAGAGTTTTACATCAGATAAAAGATGATGTGACAATGTGTTTATAAGTGGGAATAACATTTACCTTACAAGTCGATTTTGTGGGTTTGTGTTAGGTTCAATCACGATTTTTAAAAGCTACCATGTATTCAAGATAAATGCGTGAGAACAAAAGATTTGATGGACTCGAAGATATGAAAATTGCTACAAATTTAAATAATTTAGGTACACTCACGAAAAGAAAAAAAGGTTGAAATAGAAAAAATCAATTTATTTATTCTAAGTGCAAAACACTCTATAGATATCAAGCGAACTAAAGCACATGAGAGGCTTTGGGAACTATAAGAGTTAACCTAATCTCGTGACAAAGTAACACTGAAGAAGAGCAATAGAAATAAGAAAATGACAGCAAGCTATAGCAAAAGTCCAAAGTAAGAGTAAAATAAACATTATAGCCCTAAGTGCAAAACAATGGCTATTTTGTTCACCATGCTCTCTTCTCATGCGTCCTCCTATATTATGAAAATACCTGTTTGAAATATATAATCCGAACTCCTTTTTAGGGATTTTCGGATTATACAATCCAAAAACTACTAAAACCTAAAAAATTTATTTTAATCGATACGAATGTCTCTACTGACCACTATACTATCTTTACATAAACCAAGCTGATACAAGAATACAATACCATCCTCAATAGAGATCTCTCCATTTAAGACCTGGGAGGTACCCATTGGATGCTCCAAGAGCACTTTATTTGGAAGAATGAAAGATATGACGCATTTTGGTTCGAGTAACTTGAACAATGTTTGCCTTCTTACAAGCTCTATTTCCATTCTAGGTCACAGCTTGGGCAGTTCTGTTTGGTCATGGCCCAATGGGGCCCACATTTTGTATGTTTATGAGTGATCTCCATTTCTAATAACCACCCACTCCTGGAGTACTAAATCACCGAATACCAACATTACATGACTGCGATTTTTTTTTCTTACAGAAATATGTTAGAAATGTTAATAAGTTATTGAGTTATTTAATTTTAACTATTAGAGTTTGTAATTAACAAAAAACTATTAGAGTTTGATGTAGCTATAATATCTACATTTGATTTGTTATTTTACAATTGATATTATTCACTTTAGTAGAATCGGACCCATGTGTGTTCTCTATTCAATCTTAAAGTCTTGGAATCATGAATGATTTAAGAGTAAGTTTCTACCTATACTTCACCCCCAACTAGGCTGATGGATGCAACTATGAAGTACTAATAAACATACACTTGTAATAATTAAAAACAAATTTGTTTGAATGTTCCTTAAAAAAGAAAAAAATTGTTTGAATGTAATTATTGTTGGGTCTTTCGATGGAGCATACAATACTGGAGTGGACCAACACATTAGATTGGAGCAGTTACACAAGTGAGTTTTGATACTATATTTTCATCCAAAAGCTTAAGTTATTATATATTGCTTAACAACTACTCTTCCGGTCTAATGTGAAATATTTTTAACTCACTTGAGGAACCACTCCCGGTTCCCTCACCAAGTTGCACCGGACTTTGATACTACTGTTGGGACTTTTGAAGAAGCTCACAACATTTGGGTGGTTCAACAAATTGAACCAGAGCAACCATACAAGTGAATTTAGACAATGTCTTCACTCAACATCGTAAGACATTGAATATACGAGGTATCGTCACTTGTGTTGAGTGAAACTTACGATTTAGTGAAGGTGTGATGTCCAATCTCACTACTATTCCGCTTAACACATTAACAACAAAAGGTAATGTTTTAATCAAGCATCATACACACCTTTAATCTGAAATGTCGGTGGTGCTGATACTCACACGAGTGATCAATTTTCTTCAACACCACCTTGGATTTAGTACTAAAAAGTTCCCCTAATGTAATTTTTCCATGTTAATGGGTTTGGTTAATGTTTCGGTCCACTACAACATTATCATAGGATTTTCTGGAGCAAATTTAGGTGCATCACATTCTACATTTTCCACTACTAGCTTGATCTATGTGCTACTTTTGACTTCTCTCAATATAAATATTGTACTGTACGGTTGTCAATGGTCCAATACTACGAGCCAATAAGATCTTTGGATAGTTAATATTTGAATAAAGTATTGTTAGTGATTGATGCACGATGGATTTGAATAATTCCTAGACTAGTGCAGCTGGAATGTTGGATTGATTAAATACCAAAAACATAGAATAAGAATAAAGGTACACTGATCACGGTTTGCTGTTTCTTCTAGATTTATGGATCTAATATTTAATCTAATATTTAATTATGCTATGTTGAATAATGTCATATGATGGTGTTGCAGCTGAAGGAAACACAACCTTTACGTAAAAATAGTTTAATGATAATTATATAGTGCTTATATATTTATTTAAAGAATTAAAGTAGAATTGTAGTGAAATGATGGAACACAGAAAGAAAGAAAGAAGTTTGTGTCAATGTTATTTTTGCAAAAAGCTATTTTTAAATTGAAGATAAAAAATTAAGGTTTTTAAAAATGGTCCATGATCATGATTGTGGGTAGGTTTTTCTCATATTTTTCCACAACTCCACTATATATTTTTTAAAATATGTGAAATGATAATAGTTTGTAGAAAATTCACATATACAAATAGCGAATCGAAGTTTGACGAACTCTAATCACTATATCTAATCTAACAATTTTAGTATTTTTGTTAGTTCAACTAGAATTGGTAGACTGGACGCTATGTTTTGCTATTACAAAAGTTACGATGTAATCAAACCTACAATGTAATCAAAAAATGATAATTATTTTTATACTATTATCAAACAAACACTCAATTGACAGAGTTAGATGTTAATAATTAATTAAAGTTTGGTGTCACTTGTTTGAAATACTGTTACTCCATTGATAGATAGAAGAGACCATGCTTTGGTGGTGAATGCATTAGCCCTGTATCATGTAAACTGTCTCTAAAACTTAATTTAGGTACATTATATTTTTACAACATCAACATAACTCCTCATGCAAAATGCTTTTGAATTGAAGTATTAATGATAAAAAAAAAACTCACTTAATCTACAAGTTTCAACTTTTTAGTTAGACAAATGATTACTTGATCATATATACCAAAATCTTATATATAATGAATGAACTATTCTAGAATTTTAAGTGGATAAGTGAAAATACATGAATGATTTAATCCTTAAAACACTCTAATATTTTCATATTCATCCATTATCCAAAGTACAACCAGTTTTTAAAGTACAAAAATAGTACACACAATATTTACCAAATCTAGAACCCCAAATTGCATTTAGAGGCAAACAAGAACCATACAAAGTGGCTAATTTAGTGGGAATCAATGTCCATCTTTATCAATTGAAATAGTTAATAGGGTGGACTTACTAACAGAAGATTTAGTTGGCCTTTCATTTTATTCAAAAGCACCATAATTTAAAAATACCACCACCCTAGTGTAAAAATATATTGCAGTGTGAATCTCGGAGAAAGCTATATTAATATACAAAATTCAGCATATATTATTGAATTATAATGCAAACTTTTAACATTCCCCATAAACATCCCTTTCATCACGGGAGAAGTAGTTGTTCTTGGTGGGGCTTGATTGAGTGAAAATGAGAAGGTAAAAATTGGAAAATCCAGAATTACCTAGAGAAGTAGTGGTTGGACACTAAACACATGAATTCCAGGCACACAATTCAGTTTCATTTTTCCATTTCCATGTTTTGTTGGAAATAAAATGTGTGACTTATACACAATGTTCCCGATCGCTCGAAGCAGTGGTATATGAGTCATGGTTCGACTACTTGATGGAGGAGCAGAATCGGATCTAAGATATCATGTCTCCTCTAAAATTTTAAGATATTAGATATATAAGTCGTTTATCTTAACAGAGTCTAATGACCTAGACCATCAACAAATCTGGACGTCACAATTCCACAAAAATCTTATATGAATCTCTTCTCTTATATGTTTGTCGTTTAACTCGTTCCTAATCTACGTGGACTAACCACTCTCACTTAAATATCAACAATTTTGTCTGTAGACAACTACATCACATCTTTTTTGACTCTCCTCTTACTATTCAAGCTGACCTTAGAACCACATAAGGAGCAACATACATAAAAATCTAACAATTTTTCTTACTGTAACTTTTAATTACCAAATTACCTTTCATTTTCAAGAAAATTAAAACGACCCATGTGTTTGAAACGTGTGTGGCTTCCTCCTTAGAAGTCACATTCATATATTTGCTGGCAACAAACTATATTATATGCTTTGTACCAAGTCATGATCATTTAATACTTTGCATGTTTAGTCTCACAAGTCCATCAACTTCACTAAACAAAAACAGTGGAAAAGACAACCAAGAATTAAGCTTGTTTTATAGCATCATCAATATATCTCTTTCAACCAATTTTCTAGAGTTTTCTTCTCATTAAACTACAAAATGAAGGAATAAGAAAATCTATAGGTTAAATAAGCTAAAATCTTGATATTATTCTCTTGTTTGTTAATTGACAATGATAATTAAAAAGACAAAAAGACCCATCAATTTTTATCGCATAATCAACTGGTTGGACTCAAATGGTTAATGAACTTCAGTTAAAGACAAATATTTTGAGAGAACTTGAGTTCGAATCCTGACAATCACAATCATCGATTATACTTTATTTACCTTTCAGTCAAACTCTAAATTATACATTCCTCGTAAAAACCGGAGGGTTAACTTTTTTTTTTTTGAAAAAGCAAATATTATTAATAATCGGATCTCCGCTCAAGACGAACAGAGGCCGATGATTCCGGAGGGTTAACTTAAGACAAAGAAATACATGAGAACATAATGTGGTGCTTCATTTATGTGCCCTAAGCTGCCACATTGCCTATTACAAAACCGTACAAGAACCATGCATTAAGCTAAGGCTACAAATTAAACTCTATCACAAATTCTCAACTATCTTTACTATTGTTAAACAATGATTCCACGCGTTTCTTCTTAGACCACACTCCATTAAGGAATGTCGTCTGCTGTGACTTTGTGAGTCAGTGTCAGAATTTATGAAACTCTTTTACTACTCATTCTATAGCTTCATGCAATGTGTATGGTTAGAACATTCTCTATGTTTTCATCGTTTTGTTGTGGCAGAATTTATTAGGATTGAACCAATTGTTGTATTGTTTGATGGTGAAAACTGTTCCTTGCTTACACCGTTCACAGTATTTTCATTGAAAAGGATTTGACATTGATATGATGTAATATTGATGAATATTGAAAGGTATATACTCAATAGGACTTGATTTGGCTCTTCTTCTAGATATGATATATAGTGGGGTAAAATGTGAACAAATGTGGTGATGGTTACAAAATACAATTGTGCCATACATGTTATTGCAAAGATCTCAAATAGGATCTTACAAAATAAAGATCTCAAATATGATATTTGTGGTTGAAAATCAAGGTTTTAATAAACCGGTTATTACAGTGTTAGGAGTCTTATATTGAATTGAATTGATAAAAAAAATATTCAATATTATACTATAGTCATGAAGTTTTCTTACATAACGGATTAGTATTTTAAGTTTGGCTCACTTCATGGGCTAAATTTAAAGTTTTTTTATGCCTATGTGTGACTGCAATTGTGGTTGCAACATAGTTGTGACCAAGGACCCAAATTTTTTATGCGAATGTTACTATGGTCGCATTGATTGTATATATTTGAGTGCAATTTTTTTGAAATATCAAATTTCGCAATGAAATCTTAACGTGACCGTTGCTTAAAATTACCTTTGCTTCAAACTAATTTTTTGAACTTTCTTACTTAGCAAGAAAAGGGTACAGGAAATTTTATAAACAAAAAAGGTACAAGAAAGAACACAGATCATGGTTTGTGTTATGATGCCAATGTCATCTTGTTTACAACATTATCTTGGCAAATACTAGACACATGATGTGTGCATGTGTAAACAATACACTAGAGTGAACTATTTTATGATACTATACTACTAGTACTAGTATATGTGAGATTAATTGAAACTGGTTGGTAGCTATTCTAGCATTTATGGAGCATGGAATGCATGTGCGCTCTAATTATTGCAGCAACATAATAACCATTTCACCAATCTTGAGAATAAGCCCTTCATTCTTTCTTCACGATATACAACAATATTTTAAAAATCGAATCGAATTAGAATGTTAAACGGGTCGAACCCTAAATCGATATTATGCATATTTCAGTTATCTGAGTGGTTCAATCGCAAATTATTTAGGTTATAGCGATTTAAAGCAATTAAACCATTATTTTATTCAGATGTCTCGTAAGTTTGATGTCCGATTCGATTTTTAAAATATTGATATAGAACCATTTTTGTCCCCCATTAGACTAGATTTGTGTAACTAACTGTCTGTATGTCTTTATCTTGCTTGTTCATATGAAAGAGAACAGATGGCTAAGGGATTCTCTTGTTACTGGTTATAATACAATTTTGTTTGTTTGATTAGTTATTTATAATTTATATGATCACCTTGTTTTGAGTTATGACATGCTAGTTCTAGCAATTTGGTCATCTTTCATGCCTGTCATATAGGAAATTGTCTCTTACGAGAGATTTTTTGTATAGATGAAGAAGGGATGGACTCAATCTTTAAGCCCAAACAATGCCCAAAAGCATTCAAAAAGTTGAAAACCTGAGTGGAAATAAAACACATCGCTGTATTTTTCCACTTTAATGTTTGGTATGATCTATAAATATTTAGGTTAAATATGTTTTTGTCCCTATAAATATATCAACTTTTCATTTTAGTCCGTGTAAAAATTTTCTTCAAATACGGATTAAAATGAAAAGTTGATATATTTACAATACTTTTGGTCCCTATTTTTAAGTTAATTTTGTATTTTTTTAATGAAATGTGTAGAATATTGTAAAAATCTCTCCCAAAAAAATAAGAATTTTTTAACAAAACATAAATTAAATATGAATTTTTTAACTGCCAAAAATATAAAAATTCATATTTAATTCATGTTTTGTTAAAAAATTCTATTTTTTTTAGAGATATTCTTATAATATTATGAGTTTTTCTAAAAAATTGTATCCTAAAAGCAGTATGAGATGTTACAAAGAGTGCAATGTAACACCTTTGAATCGTGAAACTTCGCGTACCAATCCACTAGTGTTTGGGGAATTACATCCCTTGGAAAAGGTTTCTATTAGTTCTCATTCTTCTCTTTAGAAGATGTTCAAAGTGTATGATTGATTGGACCATGGAACCTCAACCCTCGATTTTTCAAACCCTTACTTTGATGCAGGGACTTCAACCCTAGCAAGCAACAAAAAATCCTTTCCAGGTTTGGAATCGTATTTTAAGGTACTTCACAAGAGTATTGGAGACCGAAAATATTACTCCCTCCGGTCACTATTATAAGCAAAAAGTCAACTTTTTAGGTTCATTCATTAAATGATGTATTTGGTCAATAATATAGACTAAATACATCATTTAATGAATGAACCTAAAAAGTTGATTTTTGTTTATAATAGTGACCGGAGGGAGTATTTTCTATTGCAAGTAGTGTTGGAACCCCTGTTTGTATTGATGTTGTGACAAAAAGGCCAATATTTGATAGATAAGTTGGTCACTTTGTGCGTGTTGGTTGATATGGATCTCTCTAAACAACTAAAATACGAAGTCTATGTTGAAGATTTTCTATTTTTGTTGAACTTGATTATGAAAAAATTTCCCATTTTTGCACTCATTGTAAGTGTATTGGTCATGATATAAGTTGTTGCAACAGTGTCGAAGTTACCCAAGTTCAAGGTGAGCCAGATATAGTTGATAGAAGGAAAACCATGCAAGAACAAAAGAAACGTGACAACAAAATAAAATAGGAAGCACAAGGAGAAAGAAATAATTAATTTTGATGGTTCAACCTCCAACGAAAAGAAGCCAGTTGTGGTTCCAACTAGCATTGAGGACAACATTGCTCAAAAAGACCTTAATTAGCTCAAAGTTTTCATTGTCGATGATAGGGATAACCTGCAGCCAAATATTTGTTGTCTTTGTTCTATTCACTTAGATCCTACAGTGGTATCCCCTATCCATTGATAACCAACAAGTTTTCTTGTTGATTAATGGAGGAAATACATCTTTTGGAATATCTTCAATTTTTTCTACAACCATGGTTGTTCGGATAGTGTAGGCTTAAGATTTTGGAGTGTACTTTTCTCAAAGTCTTAAGTTCGAGTCCTCCAAGTTCAAATTTATGTGAACTAATCTATATAGTTTTGCTTTGATTTTAATTGGGACCTCTACCAGTAGACGGTAAGATTGATCCTCCATATTAGTCGGTCTTTAGGTTGAATAAGTTCTAAAAAAAAGTGTTAAGAGAAGAAAACTTGACAAAATTTGATTGATGTTCAATATTAAAACAACATGCCTTTGTGCCACATTGGAGTCTACGATACCATTTTAGGAGCTCATGTAACAAACTACAATATGAACTTGGTCTATCCTTTTTATTAACAATGTGAACGGCGGTAGATGTAGTGGAGAATACCATTGATGTAGTATTGATGTGTTTCATGAGTATTATTTGTGGTCTTATAACCTTTACTATTCATGGTAATAGTGTAGTAAATTTTGTAAATAATGATATATAAACTCAAATATATTTTGATGGATTTTAATTTCTACATGTGTAATTCATATATAGAAATATTATTTCATGGGAAGAAATGATAAGAAAAACATGTGATATAGTTAGCTAGGTCACTAACAGTGTCTTTGAATGTGGGAATGTTTTGAGGGAATATAATATTTGGAAGGAATTCAAATACTTTGAGGTGAATTCAATTGTTTGGATAATAACTTGAAGAATTTTCAAAATGATAGAAATTTATGAAATATTTTGTTCAAGTTAAATTTAGAGAATTTTAAATGACACCTAAAAATTAAGAATTTCAAAAAATTTCATTGTTATAATTTTTCAAATTTGCATTTTGTCCTCAAATTTTCCAAAATTTTCAATTTGACCACAATAAATTTCAAAAAATTGTAAATTGACCCCTCAAATTATTCAAAAATTATAATTTGACCCTCAAAATTTTTCAAATCTACAAATTGACCTCTAATTTCAATTTTCAAATTTGACCCAAAAAAATTTAAATTTATAAAAGTTGCCTAAAAATGATGACAATGAAATTTTTTAATGCTTCATCCAAACAAAAATATTGAGAAATGAGAGTAATTTAATTGAATCATTTAAATTGCTTAGAATTCTTAGTTCTTTAAAAATTTTGAATTACCTCATCGAAACACACTCTAAAGAACTAGATTACTTTATGTTATTATTTTTCTTGAACCTAGTATGTAAGAAAGAACAATTGCCATATCTATTGTTACACGCAAAAAAAAAAGAAAGAAATACAAACAAAAAATTTAAATGAAGGTACAATGTAATTTTCATTTTACATATAAGCAAAAAAAAAATACAAACAAAAAATTTAAATGAAGGTACAATGTAATTTTCATTTTACATATAATATATATATATATATATATATATATATATATATATATATATATTTTGGAAATGTCTATTTTGGAGATAAATTTGATTGGTAATATGATTTGCTTTGAAATTCTTATGTTTTGACTTTAGGTTCAAAACTAAGCATAGAGGATTAACATGTTTTGACTTTTATAATTTAGCCATATGAAAATAGTATAAACATTTTCTTAAAATGCAATCACGCCCACAACTTGTCAATCTTATTAACAAATTATGTTGAAAAGTTTTAATATATTTTGCATTATTTAACTAATTATAAAAATCCCTCAAAAAAAACTAATTATAAAAATATCAACTACCCCTAAAAAAATATCAACCAAAAAATAGACAAAATTCATTTTCAGTGTGATATTTTCAACTTGAAAGCTAGCAATAAAGGCTTTCCATTATTCCCAATATAAGTATAAATAGACATGCATGAAGAATAAACAAATATGCATCGAGTGAGGAAATCAAAATATAAAGGAGGAAAAGAGTAGCTCTTTTGAATCAAATATTCCACTGCCTTTTCTACCATTTCTAAAAAGCAAAAAAACTCTCAACTTCTCCTCTAAAACTTGATATCAACCAAACAATCAAATTCCTCATATATACACAAGAAGTGTAAGAACACAAAAAACAACTCATTATGGTTGCTGGATGGAGAAGAGCGTTTTACACATCCAAAGACAAAGACACCAAAATATTAGCTGAGAGCCACCACCATCAACATTTGGACTTTGACAACATCAATGGAAGTCCTCAAATCAATCCTTCTAAATTCACATTTTCCACTACCCCACCAACTAGTCCGAACCTCCATTGTCGAACCTCAGACTCTTCACTTCTCGACAGCAACAAAAGCAACAACAGTCCTAAGTGGTCTTCCACTAACTCGCCATCATCTTATTACTCTCTTCTCAAAGCCACCTTACGCCTCTCCAAAGTAAGTTAACATATTCACACTCTTTTCTACTCGTAGTTCTATACCGCGTTTGTTGTCGCAATTGCAGTTGCAATATCACTACAGATATCAAACTGCAATTGCGGTTGCAGAACACAATATAGAATTATGCTTTAATTCTCTTGTTTTAATAACATTTTTTCCTAACTTTATTTATTTATTTTTGTGTAGAATTTATGTGGAATTTGTACGCATGGTGTGAAAACTGGTGAAGGGAAAGCAATTTTCACAGCAGAATGTTCTCATATCTTTCACTTTCCATGCATAGCAGGTCACGTGAAAAATCAACAAATCATCACGTGCCCTGTATGCGGAACTAACTGGAACGATCTTCAACCGGAGAAAACCGGAGAAAACGTAAAAACAACGACGTCGAAGCTTCCAAACTACAACGACGACGAGCCACTCTTGTCGTCTACCTCCGTTTCTCGCTTCAACACCATACCGGAAAACGAAGAAGAAGAACAAGAACAAGAAGAAAATGAAGAAAACAAAGAACCTATTGAATTTCAAGGCTTAGATGTTTGTTCAACAAAAACATTTGAAGCATTTTTGCTACCAGAAACTGCTCTAGTAGCATCTAACAAGAGCTTCGAGACGCTAATTGCAGTGGTAAAGGTGAAGGCAAAGCCATGTAATGCGGTGGTGAATCGGCCGCCGGTGGATCTTGTCACGGTGGTGGATATAGGTTGTTCAATTTCCGGTGAAGATATTTTGAAACTCAAACGTTCAATGCAAGTTGTAATCTCTTCGCTTAATTCCTCCGATCGCCTCTCGGTCGTTGTATTCTCCAGTGGATCAAAACGGCTGTTTCCGTTGCGGAGAATGACCGGCCGTGGTCGCAGATCGGTGCGCCGGATCATAGAAGCGCTAAGTGTTGATGAGATGAATGGTGATGGAGTTCCGGCAAGGAAAGAGGCGGTGAAAAAAGCCGCGAAGATTCTAGAAGATCGGAGACAGAAGAATCCTGTTGCCAAAATTATACTTCTTACAAATGGTCATGAGGATAGAAGATTATCTGCCACGCGCTTTCCTAATTTGGAAACTCCAGTCCACGCGCTCAACTACTCACACGCGCTTCACGACGGCGCGTTTTCAGAATGCATCGGTAATTTGTTGCGTGTGGTTGCTCAAGACATAAAATTTGAATTCCAAAACGGCTCAGAGTCAAGTTTCACCGCTAAACTCTTGCAAGGATCTGCCACCATGGGAGATCTTCACGTGGCAGAGGAGAGAGAATTGCTTGTTGAGTTAAAAGTACCTTCATCACATGGGTCCCATACTCACGCTCTTTCAGTACGGTCCTTTTACTGTGACCCGCTTACTAAGGAGGTTGTTCATTCGAAGGAGCGTTCCATTATTGTTCCACGCCCTGTCTCCATTAGATCGTTAGACCCTAAGATCAAACAGTTGATACGTTTACACGTCAGCGCTCGAACTTCAATTAAACATTCAAGTCCCGAAGCGGCTCATGAATGGTTGCGAAGGCTTGAAGCCGAAGAAACTGAGTCACGGCTTCGCGGGCAACCTAAGTTGAGGAGCCATAAGCTCAGAAGAAATAGTTTGGAGGAAAAGATGGAGCCGCTTACGCCGATATCGGCTTGGAAAGCAGCCGAGAAACTAGCTAAAGTGGCTATTATGAGAAAGTCTATGAATAAAGTCAGTGATTTACATGGCTTTGAAGATGCCAGATTCTAAATGTATTTTTTTCTTATTGTCATAATGTTTTCTTTAGGTTATTGTCGGTGAAAATATGTTAATAAAATTTTTGTAATAATTAAAAAAAATATATGGCAAAAGCATAAATGGAATTGGCCCATGACTCATAATAGTGACAAGAAGTACCAACCGGCTTGGCCCTTTTGTGAATAGAAAAGAAATAGATTGTGATTGTCAAGTGAGATTTTAGGTATAAGAAGAATTTTAGAAATACAATTATTGGAGTTGTAATTTTTGTCCTTTAGTTTTCAAATATGTATGTATAATTGAAGCTGTTGTTGGGTCTCATCAAGGAAAATGTTAAAAATTATATTCATGTTTAAGTCATCAACAGTTTAGTATGTTTGAATGTGCTGTTAATTCTCTGGTAGTGTACTTGTGTCCGGAGGGTTGAGAGCAAAATTGGTGGGTCACATTTCTGATAATTTAGACAATGGATGGTACCAAGTAATTAAGAAATTTTTAGCTTTACATACATTGCATTGGTGTTTAAATTTGGAACTGATTTAAAATTTTAAGAAGGTGGGGGTTTTGCTTTAAATTCCAATCCTATCTAAATCCTATGTATTTGAGATTTTGGTGACGTTTAAGTTAGGCCTATGTGTTGTTTTCACAATCACACACTCTATACTTTAGCTTGGTCAAATTTGGTTTGAACACAAATTAGTCATATTTGGTAATTTCATCTTCAATTATTGTTTTTTGGTACAAATTTCATCTTCAAATCTACATAGCACTAAAAGCTTACATTTTTAGATTTTTTTTTGTTGACATAAACTTTGAGTGCACCAATGTAACTAAGGTAATGTGAGAAGTTATGAGATTTTCTACACTCTAAAAAATTAATTGATCAACTTTTTTTTCTTTTTCAATTTATGGTTTGTTTGGATTGATGTCTGGTTTACCCAAAATCACGTTTAAAATCACGGTAACGCAAAAGCTGTGTATAATAGCTTCAGGTTTTCAGCTGTGAAAGTGCATTGAAACGTGTATTGCCTTGGCAAACGCCTATCCAAATACTGGCTTATACAAACATTAACCACTTTGCAATATTTTATACAAATACTCCCTCCGTCCCAAAAATATAAGCAAAAATTGGTCAACAAAAGTGAATGTATTTTGTATAAATTTTGAATCAAATACATTAACTTTTGTTGACCGATTTTCACTTATATTTTGGGACAGATGGAGTATTTCATTCAAAAATTACTTATAAAGTCACATAACCAAAAGAGCACCAAGTCAGCATGTACACTATAGCTGGTTGAAAGTCTTATCCTCTAGAGTTTGCTTGGTGCTATCTATGTGTAACGCACTAGATGGTGGGGTTTTGCTACTATGATGCCTAACAACAACTTCAAAGAATTAATCAAAAGTAGTGACAAGCAACTAAAATTATGATGAATGAGAAAGTGAATTAGTGTGCCCCACTAATGACAAAGTGTTCGTATTTTTCTTGTAAATTAAAAATGGTAGACAATTTAAGGATAAAACGCGTGAATGTGCTCTACCATCTTTTCATTATGCACATTTTTTTGTGATAAAGTTATACTTTCATAGTGTGTGTACTTGTATGATGAGATTCATGTACCTTATCTTTTGTTGGAAAATGCTCTATTTGTATTTGAGTTTCATGGTGTCACATGTCAAGTGTTTGTGAAGAAAAGGTAATGTAATACAAACAAATCTTAAGACGGTGCTTCAAATCATCAATGACAATAGGGCATTCACTTTGCTTTTTCAGTCAGTAACTAAATAATGTTGTTGAATTTATGTGCATTTCTTGGATCCCGGATGACTTATAAAGCATATATCAACCAAATAGTCAATAATAGAACAACAAGTTTAAAATGAAGAATGTTTTCACAGTATCATAGGGACCAAAGTATTCAATTTTTTTTTTTAAGAAGTTAAAATAATCTATCCAAATTAACACCAGTGAGAATCGAATTTAAGACCTTGACGAAAAGGACTCTTCAAGATCCCAAGACAATACCATCATCGTCTTTTAATTTTTAGTAGAGAATATGTTGAGTAGATAAAGTGGACTCTCATCACTAATCTCCGTTAGAGAATTTATTGAGCATGCAAAATGAATTCTCATCTATCAATCGAGTTTTTTTGCATACGAAAGAGTCTGAAGATCGAACCATAGCCAATTGCTTAAAAGAGTCCGAGTCAATTACTACTCAGATCATCCACATGTTGGTGAAGTTGGTTGAATAATGTTTTGGTTAATGTTAAAGAGATGGAAATTTATCTTACTAGTCATTATTACCATGATCATTAAGCACTTTAAATTCCAGTTCTTATCAAATATATCAACTCTTAATCTATATTTATAGTTCCACAAATGAACAAACAATATTATTCTATACAATCATTTCCAGCAGGTGTTTCTATTTAAATCTGTTGTTGAGCATGTAAAGGTAGAAAAATTTCATCCCAATACCAACTTTTTTATTTCAAGCCAAAATCTAATCCTGGATAATTGATGATATTATGGATAATCTTCCTTTACTTTCATGTCACGCACTCAAAATCTCCATTGTTATTTTAGTTTTGCAGCACTTCATACGGTTATAAGCTACTATATAGACTATAATCCTTGTGTATAGGGCTGGACATTGGTCGGTTTCAGTCGAAAATCGGTCCCAAAACCTCAAACCACAACAACCCACGGTTGAAACTCCTAGACCCAATTCCGACGATTTAATGTTTCGGTTTAGTCGGTTTCGGTTTAATCGGATAAGCCGGTTACACGGGTGGGTTCATTCGGTTAACTCATTTATGCATCAAATTAAATATGGCACATGATTTTCTTTTAAAATATATATTTTTTCAATAGAAAAAGATTTCTTGTTTTTACCCTTATTAGTAATTCTAAAAATGGGCATGTGTATAGATTCAATATTTTTTTTTTTAAAATTGGACTCACTCAACATATTATTTAGCCCATTCATACCAATTTTAAGGTTAGCTAATTGACACTACATGCTCAATAAATTACAATTTTAAACCACTCCAAAGAGTCATAATAAGACATTAATTACAGTCATCCGGTAATAAACTAAACATTTCTTTCACTATTATCATAAATGAATATAGCAAGTGGCTGGTGTAAGATGGAAAGTCTTCAATCTTGGTGTTGCAAAAAATCAATGAAAAACAATCAAGAATGATACTTACTCTCAAAACTTAAAAAGAGAATAAAATAGCATAAAGGGTGGTTATTCTCATAGTTTTAAAAATTGGACCGGACCGGCCGGTCGAACCGGTCCGACCGTGAACCGCAGGGGTCACCGGCGGTTTAATGAGCCAACCGGGTTACAGTCTTTTTTTTATTGAACAATTATTTTATATAACAAAAAATTGAAAACTGGCACAGCTAGGGAACGAACTGGCGCCCTGACAGTCACAAACTCAACAAAGGCACTTAATACCACTGCGGCATTGATGATGGTTGTGATTAATTGTTGATTCATATTGATTATATATTATTTCAAAATACCATATACTAAAACTACATCATTTTAATTCACATTTTAACTTGTATTTTGTTATTTTTTGTTGCATAATTTGTATTTTGTCAATTTTTTTGCATAACTTGTATTTTGTCGTTCTTAAAAGAAAAAAAAGACATGTATTCTCTTCCTATTTTTTATTTTATCTTCATAATATATTGTATAAGTAACCGTTTCTTTTTTCAAATTTACTATACTCATAATATACATATATATATATATATATATATATATATATATATATATATAAAAGAATTAATTTATGTGTTTGATCATATAATAATATCATAGTAGATGGACTTTAATTTAAAGATTAAATTTGAGAAATTATCTTAATTTATCTAGTGATTATTTTAAACATTTATTAGTGTTATGTTTTTTTATAGCCCAAGTCATCTTATTTATGGAGACCGGGTGATAACCGAGTCATCCGATTCTTTCATGCGGTTCGACCTGCGACTCAGTGGTTCGACCAATGACCCAATGACCCAGTACTCCTTTCGAGTCGATGACCGAGCCGAGTTTTAAAACTATGGTTATTCTTATAAACATTTGTTAGAGTTTCTAAGTGATACTAGGCAAGAAAGCCTTCAACATACATAAGTGAACAAAGGTGACTATTTAAGCATTTAGAACAAACAACTACATTGTTACATTAAACCAGCCTATCTAAAGCAAAAAGAAACATGTTAACTTGCATACACACACTTCAAAAGAAGCAAAGAGTTGCATATGTAACACCTTATTTCTATTAAAGTGATAAAACACGCGAATAAAACATTTATTCAAGAAATAGACGTCACGTCATCAACAAATAACAAAATGATAGCATGCATATATAATTCTCAACAGTCGCAGCGGATATAAAATTATACGTCTCCAAGTATACATGCCATGAGATCAATATACATCATCAAATAAAATCTCTAAATCCCGACAAATGGGTCAAATCTCAATAACAACAAAATCCAACACAATATAAAGACCGACATCCTAAATCAGAGCCTAATCTAAGACTCCAAGAAACGATAACGGAGATTAGCTCCCGCTATCCAAGCACTCACCAAAAGCAAACTACTCCTGCACTCCGTCTACCCATTCATACAAACATGTAGGCGGTCAAAACCACTGGGGGTAAGCTTCACATCAATCATAATCAACATAAACAGTGCAGATTATATATATCCACATATGTACAAATTTCACCTTATTACTATTACCAAAATTATTGTCATCAAATATATTCACCTAGTGTATAAGCACAAGTTAGTAAGACATGCAATTAGAGTCTAATCTAGATATCCACAATCATCAACAAAATCCACCAATGTACATATACACTAATCCACATATTTACAACTTTCACCAAATTTCCAATGCACAAATTCACCAAGTCACGTATTCGATTATGACACGACTCACCAACTATTCAAATGCATGCAATGTTCTAGACTCTTCTAGATGCAAGTGGTACCAAATCACCTCAAGGTCGTCACCTTCGATGAAATAAAAACACCGTATGTAAGATTCACACCTGTCTTACATTTTTGGATATAAACATCCGTCACCATCAGTCATGTATGCACGAACATATGACTCGACTCAATGCATATGTTCACACAAACAATTCACCATATCATCACCAATCATTTAGCATATATGCATT
>Ga0315914_1001894_pt1 | contig 31881 bp, 10 predicted proteins | sample MpolenodulesMG_FD_203920 | JGI IMG/M metagenome (GOLD analysis project Ga0315914, IMG submission 203920) | Medicago polymorpha root nodule microbial communities from Los Angeles, California, United States - elongated nodules | ecosystem: Host-associated > Plants > Roots > Nodule | place: USA...
ATTTTGGAAAACAAATGGTTATAAGTGATTTTGAGTAAGCTATTTTGGGATGGGAAAAACTTGAATTTTTTGTAGAATGAGATAGAGCTAAGTGTAAGGAGCGTGTAAGCGAAAATGGTATCGAAAACGGATTAATGGTTTGAATTTTATGCGCGAAACGGTAAAAACGAAAAAATCAGAAAATCTATGATGTAAGATGAGCACAACCGTGTGCCCTACAAGCATGGACCGTGCGTGTCGCTCGACATTGAGCTGCACGACCATGTGTGTTGTAGGCACGACCGTGCGTGCTGTCAGAACTTTAGTTTTTGTGTTTTTGAGCCTTTTTCACCTTTTTCTGTTTTGAATTGGCTCTTGGTTGTAACATAAAAGTTTTAGATAAAGATGTTGGATTTCTAGTGGATTTGGTTTGGCCTAAAAATGATTTTTACATTTTGAGTTATGGTGAAAATACTACAAGTTGGTCTTGATGCAATTTTACAAAAATTTGGCATAACTATTTTTAAGTGAACCCAAAAGCTATGGTTTGGTCCCAAACCTCAAAACTTGAGTAATAATAGTTTAATTAGGATGTTTTAGAGTATTTAATCCATGACATGATGGATCTAACTTGGTTTCGTTAACGAAAATGAATTGGTTTTGTAAAATGATAAACGATACGAACTTAGGCAAATTTTTGTTTTTGTCAGAATTAGGCTATGAAACGTATATGTATATGTTACTTCACTCATATATGAATAGTGAGTATACTCAGTTGAGGCGTTTTAATTTGTTTAATTTGTCTTTGGAGAATTTGTCAGAAAATGCTAGTTTTCATAAACTTAGACGAACTTTGTCAAACTAATGTTTTATGGTCGGATAACTTGTAGGAGACTTTGATTTCATGTTTATATGATAGAATGAGAATGAATTAATGATGATTAAGTGTCTAATATGTGGAACGTTAAGATTTGGATAATAGTCCGTCTTTGGTGTTAAATGTGATTTTGAGCTTGTTGATTCTTAAGTTGATTGTTGTTAACGATAGTTGTTGATGAGGATTCCATAGTAATTTTGAATTGATAGTTGGGGATGACTTTTGTTGAAAATGACTTGTGAATTATGAGGTGAAAGTGTTTCTTTTTGGTGATGACTATTTGATGAATGTTTGGTGATAAACATGATTATGTTATGGTGTTGATTATGATGGTGATGAATTATGTTGTTGAATTATTACAAGCAAATTATGGTGATATTGATGGTGAATGCATGTATGCAAAATGAAGGCGAAAATGATGGTGAATTTGTTGTTGAACATGTGCATAGTGTGTCATATGTTCATACATCATAAGTCTTACGATATTTATATCCAATGAAGGTGATTTAAGATGTTTACATTCAATGAAGGTGATTAGGATATTTATATCCAATGAAGGTGATTAGAATACTTTGTATTCAACGACGGTGTTTAAGATACATTTGTATCTAAGGTGACGACCTTGAGGTGACCAATACCACGTGCATATAGAGTCGTGTCTAGGAGCATTGCATATATTCGAGTCTATGTGAATATGTGCATTGGTGAATTATGTGAATAATTTTAATATGCGCTTGGTGATTATGTGATTGATGAACCTTGGTGATTTATGAGCATTGGTGAACTTGGTGAATTGTGTACTTGATGATGATCCATTATCTTTTATGATACTTGTACACTTGGTGATCTTAAACCGATGATGTTTATCTTGGTGAAAATAATGAAGTGTGAATTATATATATGTGATTTGATGATCTTTTGGTGACGATAATTTCCTTGCATATATACCATTGAAATGATGAATTGTATTTTTTGAGTGGATTAGGCTAAATGAGGAATAAGGTGAGTAATTCTTATATCGATATATGTTGTAAATGACGATTTTTTATGATGATTTAAAGTATGAATATACTTGATGTATCTTGATAGAAGTATGATAGCATGATCTGTATTTAACTGGGGATAATATTTAGGTGATGTTAGTATTCTAGGAATGTTGAGTATGTATATGTGTTATGCATGAAATCTTTGAATGCTTATGTTTGATTCAGGGCCGTCCCTATGAAATAGGAGGCTCGGCTCTCTTTTTAAAATAGGCCCCTAGTAAAATAAAAACGTATTTTTTTGTTAGCTAAACTTCATTAAAAAAAATCAGAATAAGAACTTCTAAACATGAAATGACATAAAAAAGAAAATTAAGTGAAAGAGAGATGAAATTTACCTAACAGTGTCGTTTGGATTTGTCACTCCTTCGTTGTGGGAAGGGAAAACGAATGGTTTATGCGGAAAAAAATGATTGTTGTGATTCTGTCAATGAAATCGCTTTCCAAATTGACTGATTAAGTGATTTTAAAAATTGGGGTGGTTTGATAGTATCAAATTTATGTACAGAAAGGAGAACTAGAGTCTAAAAAAAACTTAAATGTGTACTGAAGAAAGGAAAAGAAGTAATATATATTTTTTTATTTATTTAAATGGGGGTGGGTATTAGACATAATTTTTTTTTTGAGACCCGTTACATTTGGAGGCCCGGCCTGGTAGAGCACCTTGCACTCCCTCAAGGTCGGGCCTGGTTTGATTATGTTTAATTATGGACTAACCCCCAATATTCGTTTGGTTGACCGCGTTTACTGTTTTCAATGTCTTAGAGTTTAGAGCTCTGATTAGAGGTCGATCTTTATTATTTGCTTATATTATGACTGTTGGAGATGTCGAGACTATGCATTGATGATGTTATGATGACATGACTACTTGGTGACTTATTTTATAATGGATGAATGTTGAGATGTTTTATTTAAATGTCGATGTAATGATGTTATTATTTCCGTTGCGATGTTTTGAGAAAATTATTTATGCATGCTTGGTGAATAGAAGTGATGTAACATCTAAATTCTTTATATGATCGTATCATTAGCGTAATTTATCGCTTTTAGAGTTTAGGGTGTTACAAGTTGGTATCAGAGCCATGTCGAACTTGTCTGAACCAGAACCGGGTGATTTTCCTATTTGTATGTGATTGGTATTAGGTTACCTTCGATACTTGTTTCGTTGTTTTGTTGTTCTTACCTATTGATCGTTTTTCCCATTGTACGCGACATGTACGGAAGTACTGTCGGTACTTGTTGTGCTGTTCTGTTCTTTTAGGTGGGTTTGAGCGTAGTGGGGGAGAAGCAGGATGCTTCAGGTGTGTTGGGTTTGGCAAGGGAAGGTATCTTTGGTTGTAGAGGTTCGGTTGGTTGAGGTTTGTGTTAAGTGTCCTATTAATTTTGGTAACGTTGATTTTGAATTGGATTTAGTTTTCTTGCCGTTGGTGCATATGGATGTGATCTTCGGAAGGGACTGGATGCTATCTTTTGGGGTTAACATTTACTGTTTAACCAAAAGTATAACATTCTCTAAACCAATAGATGTGGTAGGTGGGAAGTTCTTGACCGCGGAGCAAGTGAAGAAGTCTTTGTTGAAGTAGTGAGAAAGGAGTTAGCTATTTGCCAGTAGTGCAAGAGTTCCCAAAAGTTTTTTCAGATGACATTACCGACTTACCGCCAGAGAGGGAAGTGAAGTTTGCATTTGATTTGGAGCCAGGAACAAGTCCTATTTCGATTGCGCCGTATCGGATGTCTGCATTGGAGTTGTGTGAGTTGAAGAAGCAGTTGGAAGAGTTGCTCGAGAAGCAGTTTATCAGGCCGAGTGTTTCGCTGTGGAGAGCTTTAGTGTTGTTAGTCAAGAAGAAGGATGGTAGTACGAGGTTGTGCGTAGATTATCAGCAACAAATCCAAATTAAGAGTAACGAAATTGAATCTATCTTCCATGCAAATTGAAATATCCATTATACTATTTGAAGAAAAAACATGCACACTACAACCAATAGTAAACAAGTGACAAAAACAGATAAAGAAAGCCAAAACAAATTGTCCAATAATAGAGTACACATTCCTTGATATGTAGTAGATAAGTTCAATTCAAGGAAATAATTTATTTCGCGAATCAAGCACATCAAAGAAGGAATGAAGAGACAAAGTGCATCTTGTTTGAGGTGCAGCATGGAGATTTTGAATCTGTTCACATGAACATAAGAAACTGTCAATATTGAGCATGATACAAATAACATAACAACCTAATTGGTCTCGTGACCTTAATTTTCCAATGCTAAATAAATAATTTTGTTACATGATTTATAAAAGAGCTGATTGAAGTTGGCAAGTATCAGACATCAATACATAATACAAACATTATACATGACAAAATAAAAAATATAAACATCAGACACAATAATTTAACAAGTTTCAGAAATTCAAAATTGTTATACATCATAATTTCAGAAATATATCTCGTCAAAAAAACAATCAGAAATATAGAAACTTTCGTTCAGCTATCGTATGCAGAGGAATGTTATATATACAGAATCAATCAACTTAAACTTTTCTTAGGATAGTTGTGCATGCATCAAATCATAGATTTTCTTGAAATCAAGAAAGATGCAAAGATTCTTGTAAAGAGAAAATTGAAGAATGAAATGAAAAACAAAATTGAAAAAAATACTTTGGTTAGAGTGGCAATGTAATTTCAAACATTCACAAGAAAAGTATAACATTGTTAGAGGAAAGAGTACCTTGATATTTCAAACATTGATTTGAGTAGGAATGCGGTGCAACATAAAGTCATGAAATCTTGATCCTACATTCTGACGAATTTGTTCAAGGGGAATATGATTGATAATACAGTCAACTAATTCCACTGGCATTTCAGCAAATCCAAGGAATTGAAGGTTTTTCAAGTTTTGGAGGTCTTTTGGTAAAACCTATGAAGCACAGACGCGGCGTACATCTGGCGTGTCCGGTGCAGTTCCGACACGGACGCGCGTAGGACACTGGTACGATTCACGTCAGATGCGGATTCAGCCGTATCCAACGAAAACAAAAAAGCTATTTGGTCGGACACGGATGTGACACTTCTCTGGTGTGAACCGACACGGCCCATCACAGAAAAAAAAAGAATGAGAACTAGATTTTCGCTGCTCCCTTTTCCACCACCACACCGTTTCCTGCGCCGCCGTTTGCTTCCTTCCCTTCTTATTGGTTCAAGATATTCAAAGATTCAAGATGGTTCATCTGTTGTATTGTATCACATAATGCATTACCATATTCGTGAGGGTCGTTGCACATAACACACGACGACGGACAGTTAACTCCTCTTCGATTCAACCTTACTCGAGTAGGCAAGCATTCCCATACCATATTTTTTATTTTTGGGGGAACTTTCAACCTCCAAATTCCACTCCAATAACCTTGCCTTCTTAAGTGAGAATTATCCACTATTTCTTCTACACACAAACGATATGCACTTCTTACCAAATAATGGCCAATTTTCTCGGGATTCCACACCAGTCTATCCTCATTCACTTGTTGGAACAGCGGTAAATTTAAGATCCTTTGCGCTGTTCCTTCTTCAAAAATATACCGAACAAGCTCTTCATTCCAACTTTTAGTATCTTGGTGGATCAAATGACCAACTGTATATCTTTGTAAAGCCAAAGCTGCCAGACTCCCCAGAGGTATACTTGACCCTGCACAGCCATGGTTCACTAATGAGGGGGATATCAAAACCGGAACCTATCGAAAGTTTATTAGTCACTTTAGCCCAACCACATGGTTAATTAATATTACATTGAAAATATAAAACAACAATTATTTTATTAAATTTTTCTTTTGCTAATATGCATAAGAGGGAGGGAGAATGAGATTGAAGAAGTATATACTTGAAAATGATAGAACAAGTGGAAATGTGGCTTCCAGGGTAAAGCCACACTGAGTACAAGTATCTGGTTTAAAAGAGGCATTTGTTTCTGTTACCTCAATAACTATCTATATTATTATCAACTGATCTGTTCAGAATTAATAATTATTATAATAGAATAGACACCGCAAGGTGTTATGTACAAGTGCAGATCAGTTCTAAACCGTGGTAATTTTCACAATACGAACACTTTATTAATGACAATTCTGGCAGAATAACTCACAACCAGATTGCACACACAGTACAATAATGACAGAAAGTGCATAAAATATTACAAGAAAACAGACACAAAGATTCGAGAGCTTGGCCTCTCCCCATCTCAAATGTTCGAGAGTTGGATCTCTCCCACTAACCACTCAATAACTTCCAGATAACCCTCTATACCCTCTATATGTCTGACCATTCTCCTATTTATTCTTAAAACATAAGACTGACATAGAGATAAAACATAATTGTTTGACAGAATAGAAACCTTCACATTCAGTTTCGGTCTAACAGAACGATGAAAGACAAAGTGCATCTTCATGTGAGCTGCAACATAGAGAACCTGAATCTGTATATGTGGACAAAGTACAGGAAACTGTCAAAATTTGAGGATGATACAAATTACATAACAGGATAAAATTAGTTGCTTAAATTTGTCCTGTGACCTTAATTTTCCAATGCTAAATAAATAATCTTCTTACATGATATATGAAAGAGTTGATTGAAGTTAGCAAGTATCAGAAATCAATACATAATACAAACATCACATATAACAAGGCATAAAATATAGAAACTTTTATTCAACTATTATATGAAGAGGTATGCTATAAATACACAATCAACTTAAACTTTTTTTAGGATAGTTGTGCATGCATCAAAGCATAAATTTACTTGAAATCAAGAAAGGTGCAAACATTCATGTAAAGGGAATATAGAAGAAAGAAATGAAAAACAATTTGAGAAGAAGAAAAAAAACTTTGGTTGGAGTGGGAATGTAATTTCAAATATTGACATGAGAAACATAACATTGTTAGAGGAAAAAGTACCTTGATATTTCAAATATTGATTTTTGTAGGAATGCGGTGCAATATATAGTCATGAAATTTTGATCCCACATTCTGTCGAATTTGTACAAGAGGAATATGATTAATAATCCAATGGTGTGTTCCACCTTTCTCTGGATCAATGCTATCAACTAATTCAACAGGCATTTCAGCAAATCCAAGGAACTGAAGGTTTACCAAGTTTTGGAGGTCTTGGGGTAAAACCTTCAATTGAGGGTTGTTTTTAAATCTGAAGTGTTGAAGACCAATTAAAGCTTCTTCCTCTATAGATATAGAACTTAAACTATTTAATCTTGTGAGATCCAACTCCTTCAGCTTTGGAAACCCTCCTTTCTTAAAATGCAAGATTTTACCAGAAAAGGCATCATCCCACAAATTCAGCCTCAACAAACTAGGTAAATTCTTCAAAGACTCTAGTGGATCGTCTTCCAAGTTAGATAAACCAAGTCTTAGCTTCACAAGATACTTGAGATTTGGAATCCAATTAGGCAACTTAGTTAGTTTACATTTCAAATTGAGCACTCTAAGATGGGGTGGGGCTGATGCAAGATCCAAGTCAAGGATTTCATCCTTTGCTATAACACCAATATTAAGAGATTCAAGTTGTTTCATCTCTTGTATTGCAGCAGATAATGCATTTCCATATTCTTGCCGCACGGACTTTATGCCTAACTTCCTTAACTGTTTCAACTTTTTGAGCTCTTTGATTAGGTTTATTCCACCATGATTTGCTTCCAAAAAGTAAAGCTTTTGCAGAGATATCAAGCTTCCAATACCTTCTTGCATTTTCACTCCTACTGTAAAGTTCAACATAGTGTAGTGCCCTTCATATTTTCTGTAATAAGCTGGAAGAAGCCTTAGCTTTGTGAGCTTGTTTATCTCTTTTGGTAATTCATGCACTTTAGTTTGCCTTAGATCCAAGGTTTCTAAGTTAATTAGATTACCAATGGATCTCGGAAGTACAGTAACTTTTGTATGACTCAGGTTCAAGTACCTTATGTGGAAAAGATTTCCCAAGTTATCAGGAATAGAATTCAACGAAGAATTCTCAAAATCAAGTACTTTCAAAAGCTTGAATTTGACAGATAATCCATCCATGAACTGTTTAGGAAATTCACCTTTGTCAAAGACAAATATAGCACGAATTCCTGAGTTGCTATTGTTTCTCAAGTCATTGTTGGAGATAGCCGCTATAGAAAAGCGTCTAGTTATCCCAACAGTGACTTGTTCATCATCTTTATGCATTAACTGGCAAAAACTTAAATCTTTCATTTTTGCAATGACCACTTCACGCAACACATCATGGACTTGACAAATTTTGATCTTCCCATCAAAGCCGACTCTGGAAACATTAACCAAACTTCTTTGTATCAACTCCGTCAGGTACTCTTCAGCAACTTCCTCCAATGGTCTTATCTCCTCGTTCTTAACAAACCCTTCAGCCATCCATTGCCTAGTAAGTCTCTTCCGATTGATGGTGTAGTCCTCAGGATAAATACCAAAATATAGCATGCATGGTTTCAAATGGTAAGGCAAATCATCATAACTAAGAGATAAAATCTTTGTTAGACTAGTCAAGTGCACATTGCGCTCTAACTCCATCCTTAGATTTTGACTCACCTTTCTCCACTCAAACATGTTTTTAGCTTTTGTTGACAAAAGACCTCCAATGGCCACAATTGCCAGTGGTAGTCCTCCACATTTTTGAACAATTTCATTGGACATCTCCTCAAGTTCTATTGGACATTGTCCTCTATATGCCTTATTGCAAAAAAGTTCCCATGCTTTGTCAGGAGTCAAAGGCTGTAGCTCGTGAACATGAACAGAAAAAGATCTCTTAAAATATTCTGCTACATTCATTTTTCTAGTGGTCACGATGATTCTACTCCCTTTCTTATTACAAATTAAGGCATGTTCAATTTCATCTGAAAAATTTTCTTTCCAAACATCATCAAAAAACACTAAGTACCTCTTTGACTCAAGGTATTGTCTCACTTGAGTAATCAATGCTTCGTCATCCATCTTGTACAAACCGTCTGGAATAGGATCTTCATTGTCCCTGCAAAACTTCTTTATCATTTCTGTCAGCAACTCCCGTATAGAGTAGGATTGAGAAACTGTGATGAAAGAGCGACAATTAAAGTGTTTTTTCACCAACTCGTTATCAAAAACATGCTTAGCGAGAGTGGTTTTTCCGAGTCCTCCCATGCCAAAAATAGAAATAAGCTCATCGGTTCCCTCCACCAAACGATGAACCAATTCATTTGTTAGGGACTCAAAACCCACAACTTGAGTCTGTTCAATGAAATAAGGAGCCATTCGAGGGTCACCGATTCTAGGAGCTTTGGACCCTCTGTAGCTTCCTGATTCACTTTCAGACTGAAATGGAAATCTTGTAATTCTTTCTTTGATTTTACCAAGTGTTGACTTGATGTCTTGAATCTCAGAAGCAATCTGGTGGTGTGGATTCATTATTCTGAGCAAACCAGGAATCTTTTGGAGTGTTGCAGTGAATATAGAATGGTTCATCTTTTGCGCCTCATACATGATATACTCATCAATCACATCTTCTATACGAAAAGATACGTCTCTTACCTGCTTCACCCATGTTTTGACTCCATCATTGGCTCCTCCTTCATCATCAGCAGCAGCCTTTCTGTCAGCATCCTTGAGGAATGCTTGGATGCTCTCAAGGTCATCTTTGATATCATTGAAGTCACTTTCAACACCTGTCACCAAAGTTCTTTCTTCAACTACAAATTGGCAGAGCTGCACAGCAAATGACACTGCAGTTTCTGCCATTTCATTTCAATGTTTTGTTTTTCTTCTTTTCTACAAATTACCTTTTGCAAGCAATTGTATGCAATCCAGGCAAGTTTAGGTTCTTTAGCAATTCTGTACCATGGTTTTGATTTGTGGTAAGTTTAGGTTCTCAAGCATTTTTGTACCATTTCTTTAGCATTTGTGTTTGACTTATGTTTAGTTTAGTCCACAAGAAACTATATTTCTATTGTTTTGTGGGGACAAATACAATTTTTTTCAAAGTTGTCGGCTCTACTTGAATTAGTTTTGTATATGTTGTAAGCACAAGTGGGTTTGATAGGTTATTGTAAAAAAAAAAGGGGGTTAATTAATATTTTAGTCCCTATAAATATTCACAGCTTTGTTTTTAGTCCCTACAAAATAAAATCACACTTTTTAGTCCCTGTGGCATTTCCTTAAGCATTTTAGGGACCAAAAATGTTGATGGAAATTTTTGACATGGATTAAAAATGCTGATGAAAAATTTTTACAGGGACTAAAAATGCTGATGGAAAATTTTACAGGGACTAAAAATATTGATGGCCTATTAGGGGGTATGTCAAGGGGGTAAATCAAAAAAAAAATTTACAGAGGTAAAAATCGAAAATGACCTATATTACAGGGGTAAAAACCTATTAAACTTTTTTTTTTTAAAGAATTTTTTACTAACAATGTTAAAGGTCCACCTTTGCACCATTTTTAAGAGATTCATATTAAATGTATTCAAGTCACTCTTGTTTAATTTGTGTAACTTGTACACGAGTAAATAATTTAGTATCTAAATTTATAGGACAATATCCACGTATTTTGTCATATTATCAATAATTCAAATTCTTCTATTTTTTGAATGGTAAATGAAAGATACAAATTATACCAAGAGAGACGCCAAAAGATGCTCCTAAAAACCACCTAATGGCCAACCCCCGACCCTAAACCGGCCAGGGAAGGTACTACAAGGCCACTATTGGATAATAACACTCATAGACAGAGGCGATGCTATGTATGAGTATGAGGTAGCTTTGGCTACCCCAAAGTATATGCTAAATTTAATCCAATAAATGTTTACTGAATGAATGTGTTATGTGCGTATAGTGTATACTGAATTTAAAAGAGTAAAGGGAAAAGAAAGAACACACAAAGATTTATAGTGGTTCACCAATGTGGGTTAGTCCACTCCTCACAATCTTGTGAGAGTTTCCACTATGATGCTTGAGATAACCTTTCAAATTCTGCACCTTACAATCTTTGTTCACCTGAACAGTTACAACATCTGTATGCTCTAAGCCTCAGCAGACTTGCACCTTCTTGCTAAGTTACCCACTTAGACTTTTACAACTTTTTCTCAAACTAACACTTTAGTACCCCTAAAGTTAGATGAGACTCTCCTTACAATTTGAGTAGTGTTTGAATGATTGAAATCAGACAAGAGAAGAAGAATGGAGGGAGGAGTTTATCTTTGAAAAGATAAGAGAAAGAGAATTGATTTATACTTAGAAAAACTTCTTGGAATCTTTGTGATAATCAATTCGGATGCTAAAGCTTCAAACAATCTTTGTCATTTTCTTGTATGCTTTGCAATGATGCAAGTAATGTTGAACCTTTGATTTCTATTTATAGAGTTTTTGGGATCTTATAGCCGTTAGAGGGAGACCAATGGTCTTGTGCCATGTGTCATGGGCCTCACTAATTTTTACTATAAAATCTAGGTGAACATTCTGACCATCAGAATGTTGTTGTGTTCTTCAGGATGAACACCAGAATGTTGTTGTGTTCTTCATCATAATGTTGATGTGCATCAAGATCTTCATCTGGGTTCATCATATATGAATGTATGATGAATTTCTGGGCTTATCCAATGCGTGTCTTTTAACTTTTTGGGCTTTATTCGTGTGTTGTGACTTTTGCACAAACATCATAATGTTACATGGATAAAGTTGTTTCAGATCTGCATTAGATTGTGTGCAGGAGAGAGTAGTGGATCTGCAGCTTCAGGCTCATGCTTCTATGAGATTTACCTGATATTGTACAGTACCATATCTCATACGTGTCCATCTCTGGTTGGTTAGGACAAGATCTTCACTTTTGGTTTGCTTTTTAACTTTTCACCTACTGTACTGTTTACAGTATGAAGCATGTGCAGAGCTGAACATTCTGACCATCAAAATGTTCCAATTGTTTCACTTAGGATGATTTGTAAGACTTGTATTTGTTGTAATCAATCATAATAGTGAAAACACATCTGAAGTGCAGTGAATGCAACATCTAGGATAATATTCTTATTGGAATATTCTTAGTACTTCAAAGTTCATAGTCTTAGATGAACATTGAATATCCTTTTTTACATTAATCTTGTAAATGTCTTTATTGCTTGATTGATCCATGCAAATGTACTTTCCTGGACATTTATTCATGTCACGTTGTGACTTGCATGTTCTTGACAATGTTATTGTGTTTTTGGGTTTGTGTACGAACTACCTTATGAACTCTGCTTGAACATTCTGATCAACTCACTAGGCAACATTTTGAACTAACTTTCTAAATTCAGAGTTAGTTCTTGAATGTAAATGTTCTTTGATTTCTTGTATCCTGGTATGATTTAATCTTGATAATGTCTAAGTAAAACACTCAAGAGCACAAGTTAAATACCAAGGAATTAATCAAAGTCCATTAAATCTTTAATCATAAAAGTTTATTATCTTTAAAATAATTTAGGGATTTTGCCTCAACAAATTCTAGTGATTTTATTCCTGTTGCAGCTTTATGGCATTTCAGACTTGGTCATCTTTCTCATCAAAGGTTGATCAAGATGTCTCACTTGTACCCCTCTATTATTTCCAATAATAAATATGTCTGTGATATTTGTCACTATGCCAAACAAAAGCACTTACCTTTTTCAACTAGTTTATCTAAAGTTACTGCTAATTTTGAGTTACTTCATTTTGATATATGGGGTCCCATTTCAATTTCTTATGTTCATGGTCATAGGTATTTTCTTACTATATTGGATGATCATAGTAAATTTCTCTTGATCATCTTATTTAAAATTTGTCATACCCCAATTTTTGACCTAAGGTCTTACTATCACACGTCCTCTGACTTGGAATATTCTCTGTCTTTTTAGCAAAAATTTCGGCAGAGAGGTATTTTAAAATACCTCAATTTTGGTTAGTTTTCGGGCCCGCTTTTTATTTTATTATTAGTCTTTTTTATTTATTTTATTTTTATTAGTTTTTATTTTATTTTATTTCAATCTTTTTTTGTTTTTTTAGATTAGAATAGGTCCAAAAATAAAATGTCCAATGTCCAAAATTTTCCAAGTCAAGTGTCAACTTTCACATTCCTCTTTCAAAATTCACCATTAAACACCATTCAAATCACCATCAAAATTCATTAAACCAGTTTTCAATTTTCATCAACATCTTCACCTATAAATATAGCTCTCATTCCTCACTTATACTCACACCAAAAGTTCTCTTGAGTTGTCAAAAGAACTTTTCTCTCTTCTCCCTCCTTTAACTTGTGCTGATAAGCTATTCATTTCCTCTCCTCTAATCATTTTTGTCTCTTCGGAAAAAGTCCCTTTGGAATTTTGTCTCTTCGGTACTCTTGTCCCTTCGGTTGTCCCTCTCTTAGTTTCTTTTATTTTCTTACGTTTTAGCATTTTTGCATTTCATTTTATTTCTATTTATTATTATCATTTAGCATTTTAATTTTTGTCATTTATTTATTCGCAATTAGAATGTACTTAGGTCCAATGTAAATATAAGTGAGAAATCATGCATGTGTCTTTTTTATTTATTTATTTATTTATTCTGCTTTACGTATTAAAAAAATGCAAAAAAAGATTAGATTAAGAGATTTTGTGGTGATCCAACGTCACTACGAAATTATTCTCACGCTTTTATTCTTCTTGTCACGTTAATTACTTTTAGGTTTTAATTGTTAATCAAAAAAGAACAAAAACATTGCAAATAATCCAAAATCAAGTGATTCCTTTTTTATTTCTTTCTTAATCAAATTTCAATCCATTTAATCATACTTTGAGTCATCTTTCTTCTAATATAAAAAATACAAACAAATTCTATTTTGCCACTTGGCCTTTTACTTTAAAACTTTTTCAAAACTAATAAAAAGTACAAAACCAATCAAATGGTAATTTCTACCCTGAACTACGAGGTTTTGATCCCTCACGGGTACGTAGGCGAAGGACCTTGTCCTTCCAAATCAAATAAAAAATGTAAAAAAGCAATTTTCTTTTTCTTTTACTCACCACTTTAATTCCATTTCCTAAGCAAGTAAGTTATAGTACAAAAATGAATAAAATCAAGAGATTCTCGTAGAGTACTTCGAATATTTAGGGTGCTAACACCTTTCCTAAATATAACTAACCCTCGAACCCTAAATCTCTAAAAAGTAGTTGTAATTCAAACTTTTTTCCACTTTCTTTTAAAAATTAAAAGTTCAGTCGTGAATTAAAATAGTGAGTCAAACGCTAACCAAATAGCTTTAATCTCCGAAAAATGACGCGACAAAACCAAAGTTGAGGTTCCTACTCATGTTAAAAACTTCATCACCATGATCAAAAACCAGTTTAACACCACTCCTAAATTTGTTAGAACTAATAATGGCCCTGAATTTTTACTTCATGATTTTTACTCTTCTCATGGTATTTTTCACCAAAATTCTTGTGTTGAGACACCTCAATAAAATGGTAGGGTGGAAAGAAAGGAAAGAAAGCAACATGTCCTCAATGTTGGCAGAGCTTTGTTTTTTCAGTCTAAATTACCTCCTTCCTTTTGTTCCTATGATATACTTTATGATGTTTACCTTATCAACTGTGTCTCTCCACCTCTTCTCAATCATCAGACTCCTTACCGATTTTGTTTCATAAAGCACCGGATATTAACTTGTTCAAGGTGTTTGGTTGTTTGTGTTATGCTTCAACTTTACATTCACATAGGTCTAAACTTCAACCTAGAGCAAGGAAGTCTCTTTTCTCAGGTTACAAGTCAAGATACAAAGGTTTCCACTTGTTTGATTTGAATACTAGAGAGATATTTGTTTCCAGGTATGTAACTTTTCATGAAACTTTTCTTCCCTACAAATTTACTCCATCTTCTACTACTCCTGATTGAGAGTATTTTTCACATTCACATTCATCAGATACACCTTCTCCCATTACCACTATACCTTCACATTCTTCTCCTCCTCCTGTCAAATATGTTTATCTTCCTGCATCATCTACTTCCCCTTTACCTTCTGCACCTTTACTTAGACAATCTATCAGACATAAAGCTTCCCCATCTTATCTACAAAACTATGTTTGCAATACTCTTCATTCCACTACTTATCCTATTTCAAATTACCTTAACCATAATAAGTTGTCTACTAATCATTCTTCTTTTGTCCTGTCTTTACATACACATATTGAGCCAAAAACCTATGTTGAGGATGGCAAGTTGGATTGTTGGAAGCAAGCTATGCAAGTTAAACTGTTAGCTCTTGAGAAAACTAGAACTTGGAAACTTATAGATTTACCATCTAATGTGAAGCTTATAGGATGCAGATGGGTCTTCAAAATTAAAAGAAATGCAGATGGCACTATTGAAAGATATAAGACAAGATTAGTTGCAAAAGGTTACGCATAGATTGAGGGTCTTGACTACTTTGACACCTATTCTTGATGGTGTAAATCCGCAAGTGCACGGTTTACCGAAGTAGTAATAAAAGAGTATCGTTCTGACAGGTAGTTATGAATTCAATTGACTTTTAACAATGATTAGAAGAGAGTTCAAGTTGAAAAGTTGGGATTTTTAACGGTTGAAAATAATAATAAAAAGCGCCTTGGGATTATGGGTTCGTCATGGTGACAAATCCTTCACAAACCAAACCCTAAACCTAGAACTTTATGTTGAACCTATTTTCTAAAGACAAGTTTCTCTTTAGCCTATCACATCTCCTTTCGGTCTTAGTGAGTGTGTTTCTCTAGCAACCACGCCTATTTTCATGGTTGATTGCTATTGAAATCCTTGAAGCTCAAAACTTTATTGTCTCAAGGTTTGCTAGACTATTTTCATGTTTCGCAACCGTTGTCTAATTTCACTTGTTCCAATATCAAAACTTCATCTTTCGATCCTTAGCTTGATATTTGTCATTAATCAATAACAACTATTAAACTTCATCTTTCAATCCATCGATTAATATTTGTTATTGATTATAAAAATGGTGAAATAGATTAGAAAATAGGTTTACATAAAATTAGGGTTCGAGGCTTGGTTTGATAGGGATTAGGTCATTAGACTAATCCAACAATCCCAAGACAAAGAAGTCTACTCACACATGTTCATTGTAGACATAGAAAAGAAGAAGAAGAAAAAGAAGAAGAAGAAGAAGAAGAAGAAGAAGAAGAAGAAGAAGAAGAAGGATGAGGAGGAGAAGGAAATAAATAAAATAAAGAGAACTTTTATTCAAGAAAACAATTGTCACTTATTATTTTCAAGAACAAGAGATGCAAATATATGTTTACTAGCTGCTCTATTTATAGCCTAGAACTAACTTAAGCCCCAAGAAATACATCAATAGAATGTTCCACAAGAAATCCATGGGCTTTAGGTCAGAAATAAACTAAAAGGCAGCTTGATCAAGAAGCAAAAGCAGCAAAAGGGGGAGCTGCATGTCGCGCACAGTCGTGCCACTGGGGGCATGGGCCGTGCCAACCTCTCTGGTTGTTGGCCTTCTTTGAAGCATTGGAGGCACGGCCACAAGACTCAATCTTTCAAATATTTGTTCCTGAAATTAAATAACTTGCAATTGAAGTAAAATAGTTCTAAAAAGGAAATAAAAACACATAAAATCTAAATAAAATGGACTCAAATAATATATTAAAAACACTAATTAATGACTCATCAATTCTCCAGTTGCCAAGTTAACTACTATCAGGTTGATCATTGCTTTAGCCTCTATCCATCATTGACATTTACATCAACTTGATGTAAATAATGCCTTTCTTCATGGAGAGAGACATGAAGATTTTTATATGCTTCTTCCTCATGGTATTCAAGTTTCCAAACCTAATCAAGTTAGAAATCTTACTAAATCTCTCTATGGCCTTAAGCAAGCAAGCAGAAAATTGTATGAAAAGCTTACTTTTGTGTTTCTGCATCATCAATACATTCAAGCACCTTCTAATCATTCCTTATTTATCAAAATAACTAGTCAATCTTTCACAGTTTTACTAGTTTATGTTGATGATATCATTCTTGCTGGTAGTTCCTTGACTGAGTGTCAACACATTAAGACTATTTTGGATACTTCATTCAAAATAAAAGACTTGGACCATTTGAAATTATTCCTTGGTCTTGAGGTGGCACATTCCAAACTTGACATCTCTCTTTGTCATAAAAAGTAATGCTTAGATCTTATTGTTGATTCTGGTACTATTGGATCTAAGCCTGCATTCACACCATCTAACTCTTCAATCAAGTGACACAATGACTCTACATTACCTTATGAAGATATTTCTTCCTACAGAAGACTGATTGGTAGGATACTTTACCTAAACACTACCAGACATGACATCACTTTCATCACACAACAATTAAGTCAATTTTTATCTACACCTACACAAACTCATCACAATGCTGCCCTTAGAGTTCTGAGATACTTAAAAGGTTGGAAAAGGCTTGTTTTTCCCTATAAATTCATATCTACACTTACAAGGTTACTCAGATGCATATTGGACATGTTGTGTTGATACCATAAGATCTATTAGTGGTCAATGCTTCTTTCTAGGCAATTCCCTCAATTCTTGGATAACCAAGAAGTAGATCATAGTTTCCAAATCTTCATTTGAAGATGAGTATAAAGTTTTAGCTTCTGCTACTTGTGCTAATCTTTATGTGCTCTTTTGTGACAATCAAAGTGTCTTACACATAACAACTAGTCTAGTCTTTCATGAACGTACCAAACATCTAGAGATAGATTGTCACATTGCTAGAGAAAAGCTGCAGTTAGGTGTTCTCAAGCTTCTGCGAGTTTCTTCTCAAGATCAACTTGCAAATTTCTTCACCAAAGCTCTTCATCAGCAGCCTTTCAATCTTATATTATCCAAGTTACAATTGCTAGATATCTACCAACCTCAAGCTTGTGGGGGGCTATTGGATAATGACACTCATAGATGACATGACTTGCATCACAAACAATAAGTTTAGAATGATTAGTTAGCAATGTAGTACTTCTCCTCCATTGTAACTAATGTACTCTAGCCGTCTAGTATAAACACTCTATGTACCTTCATTCATAAATAATAAGAATATCATATCTACACTCATTTTCTCACTCTTAATAGCCACCAACAAACAAGTAAACACAAAAAAGAACAAAAAACATACTCTACAAAAACATCAAAGAACCACATGCAAGAAACAAAAGCAAAGAGAAACTCAGGAGGCTGGGCCGACAAGGGGAAGCAATGAACCCTCACCCCCAAACCACCTCAGGACAAAAACCACCACAAAACCCTACTGATTCCAGTACATGATGGACTGCACCTCCCACTCGTAGTATGAGCAAGAAGTAGCATGACACTTAGCTAGGAACCACTTCCAAGCTAAGAGTTTCACTATATCCACCACAGGTGTAACACCCCAATTTTTAATATTAGTTTATTTGTTTGATATTATTAATTTAATTATTCGTATTTATTGAGAGAATATGCAAGGGGAAAGTAGATGTGGATTAGTTAGTCGGTTAAAGAGTGAGGGAAAATAATATTTTTTTTTAAAAAAATAGTTTTATTTAGAGAGAATAAGAAAGTAGAGTGCAAACTGAGTTAGATTAGTAAAATTAGGTAGAAAAGAGTTGTAGTTAGTGAGATGAATAGTGTTTTAATGTTTTAAGCAAGACGGTGTAGTTACAGAAAGAATAATAACAAATTCGAAAGGTGCAGATAGTAATCTTAAAAGATTAGTAACAAACTTAGCTGATGATTATAAATAGATGAGAACGTTAGAAAGGTTACAACAAACTGAGAAAAAGATTAGAGATCCATGGAAAGCTAGGGTTGTGAAGAGAAAAAACAAGATGACATAGAAAGAAAAACCTTGAGAGAAATTTCACCATAGAAATTCATCAAATTCTCTGAACTAGAGGTAAGGGGGAGTCTCTATTCACTATAAGGGTTGTATGAACATATGGGTAGTGAAGGGTTTTGTTTTCCATTATTTTTCATGATCTTTTAAAGAATAGATGTTGAATTTGTGCTCTAGTTTGTTGTTGTGAATTTAGGTATGTGATTATCTGTGCATTCATGATGTTGATATGCAAAATCCGCAATTTTTATGTGCTAGATTCGTGATTTAATTATGTTCCTTTGTTTTGTTTAAGAGTTTTATTCTTAATTTGATTCAAACCGTGATTTGATTTATATTGTTTTCAAGAATACATTACGATACCATTCAGAACAGTGACATGAGAATTTTAATCCATTTGTTTTACCATTCGATTCAACGAACAGTTTTTTTTAAAAAGAAGTTATGTAGCTATAAATCAATTTTGGTTTTGTGCATCATTAGCTAACACGGTTGGCTAATATTCATGTTTTTGGCTAAGTAAGTACCAATATTTCATTGCCAATTTTATTTTAATGCCTGAAGTGCTTCTAGATGAATATATGCGCAATACTCTAATGTGACTATGGATTTTAAAATCGCTAATACATATATAATAGCTGGATGTCTATATTAAGGGATATTCATTGCGGTAATTTGTACTTGTGAAGTTGTGATTTCATCTTAACTTTTGATAAGAAATAATTACATAACGTGTAGTAGTCTGTGTGTAAATACACTTTGATCTTTAAATTGAAATTTAAACAAACAAATGGAAAGTTGGATTAATATCTCTCGTTTCAGTTTTTATACTGTCACGTAGTATTGGATTTGTGACATCTCTCAGTTGACTTATTTTACTAGATATACATATATAAGTTACTTGAATGAAAATGGTCATTTTGTATTAGCATGCATACAGAGTATATATGTACTTGCCTTGTGATAAATTGCCATTATTTTAGCTTAAAGTAATATACTATAATTTCAAGGGATCTTTATAGGGTGGGATTCTAGGGTGAGGGATCAATCAAGTCCCTCACCGGTGGACCATGAAAATAAGACCGTTAGATTTAATTAATGATCTAGATCTTCTAAGAATAAAAATGAGAGCGTATACAATTTTCACACTGTATCACAGACCCTACGTCTACCTCTCCCTCTCACGTACATTTTGTGATTTAATGGAAGAAAAGAAAATTGTGATTCAATAGTGCAATTTCTTGAGGGCTCTTGAAAATTTTACGAGAAAGAAAATTGTAGTTGCCCTAACAAGAGCAGTTAACATTTATTATTATGTTGGTGATGATATGAGGATTTATATTGGCAGCAGTTGAACTTTGACCCTCTCACTCAACTATGTCTATCCCATATGCTTGGTTGGAAAACCAGTACAACGTCTCAACATTCGTTCGACGATAGTTATTGGAGATTTTAGAATTAGAAATTTCAAATTTCAAATTTCCTCCATTGAATTGAATCACCATTGGAGAGGTAAAGGTCAAGATAATAGTACCATATAGTGTGGAAATTATATAAGCTCTCAATTTAATTTTTAACTGAAATAAATCATTAATTAAATATAATAGTTTAATTTTAATTTCCTTTTGTGTGGATGGACGAGGGATTGTGTTTCACATCAATTTTTAACCCAGCCAATGGTTGTGGAAATAATCTGACCATAGAGCCATGATTTTACAAGTGAGAGAAGAAGATATATGTGATCCAGTGTAGACGGTGTACAACATGATATGTGTAATTTGATTAATCTGACGCCTCTTAATAGTGGTTCACGGGTGAGAGATTTAATTGGACCCTCACCCTAGACTTCACCTCTTTATAGATATAAAAAAAATAATTTCTACTACTTTTTTTTCTTAAATGTGTTGAGATAATATGTTTTAGATGATGATTAAATTGATGAGATATTAAATGATGTGTAATGATGAGTTATTCGATGATGTGTACTGATGTGTTATTTAATGATGTAGTTGATGTGTTATATAAAGATGTGTTATTTGAAGATGTGTGATTTAAAAATGTGTTATATAAAAATGTGTTTTTTTGATGTTATGTGATTTAAAGATGTGTTATATAAAGATGTGATATTTGAAGATGTGATATTTGGCGATGGGCTATTTAAAGATGTTTATTTGTCGAGTCATATAAAGATGTGCATTGTCGAGTCATTACTTGGTGTTCATGCATTCATGGTCAGTCCTATTTGACGATGTTGTATTTGACGATGGTGTGGACAAAATCAGTAACATACCTCTGATGTCCAAAATATTTGACGATGGTGATAGACTTGGTACCACATGCATATAGAGTCGAGTTAGAGACATTATATACATAACAATAGGTCTATTTGAAGATGTATAATTTAAAGATGTGATATTCAATGGCGTGCTTCTATATGATTATGTGGGAATGATTTGTATTTTATTAATCTCTACTTAATATTCCTAAATGTTGTTGATGCTTATATGTTATTATAAGTTGTTGATTGATGCCTATTTGATTTTTAATAAATGCAATTTTATATTTAAATGTGAATATTATCTGACTGTGATGCATATATGTCTAAATGTAATTGTTGTGTTCTTTTTATCTGAATCTATCATGTGTTTATGCATCTCTTATGTTGAATATATTCTCACCCTCTAGTGGCGGGTTGGGCGCCTGCACCCTGGTGGTGTAGATTTGCAGGAAGAAGAAGTTTAGTAGCAGTGAGTCTCTGAGGATGGCTTTGAAGCCTACTCGTTTACTTATCACTTTTGGGAGTCTTTATCGAGTCGAAACTCTGATCGGTGACACTAAGGATTAGGGATTTATTTTATTTTAGACTATGTTTTAGAATCCTATTGAAATCAATTTTTTTTGAAATTGTGAAGAGATGTATACTTTAAAGTTTTTGAAAACTATTCCGCTGCGACATTTTTTTTATCTAAATAAAGTACTTTTGAAATGATGAAGATGTGTGACACCCTTGCGTGCTTTAATAATTATTATATTTTTATTAGAAAATGATATGTGGGGCTTAGAGTGTTACAACAAGTTCCTCTGAAAAAAGCTATCGGTAAAAATATGGTCATTCTTGAAAGTCAGATAATCCAAATAACAACATGCTAAACAAGAAGCAGACCTAATCTAATTCTCTTCTCCCCACCTAAGCATGTGAAAGCTTGAAACTGTTGGGCTAGGGCAAAGGGGAACAAACTCCTAACCCAACCACCTAGAAACCTAACACCACACCGGAATAATATAAGGACACAAGAGAAATAAGTGCACATTAGACTTAGTAGGCGCATCACAGAAAACACACCCTGTACTCCCAACCGATCGAGGCACCCTGAGCCTAATAAGATTGAGCGTTGTTTGGCATCTATCTAGCATAAGCTTCCAAGAAAAGGTTGAAATTAAATAATACTCCCTCTCTTTCTAATTATAAGATCATTTACACACAAAATATGGTTGTCCTTAAAAATAAGACTCATTATAAATTACTAGATGTATTTATTACGCTTTTTTCAAATATACCCCTTATTAATACTATTAATTTATCTTTGAATATGAAAGTAACAATGAATGCATTTATATACAAAGTGATAATTTAGTAATAGTCACAGATTTTAGACAAATTTATTACTCCCATAACTTTTCTTAATGATTTTGTAAAGTACTCTTATAAAAAGGGACGGATGAACTAACATGGCACTTTGCATGGATTATAAATGACATTAGATTGGTAATATTGGAAATCCATTTGAAATTTAATGAACAATGTGAGAGATGCATTTTAGAACAGATTTAAGATAAACGGACGAGCTTGATTAACATTCCACAATTCTATGAAGAGTAATACTTCAAATTCGTCCTCGAATTTTTACCAATCGATCAAATTTGTCCTTGAATTTTGAGAAATATCTATTTAGTCCTTGAATTTACAAAATGTCAATCAAATCAGTCCCTCCGTTAAGTTGGTATGTTAACGGAGGTGACGTGTACCGTTAACCTCTTACAAGGCTTACCACGTCAGATGTCACGCAAGCAGGGACCAAATTCATTGATTTACAGAAAATTGTCAAGGACCAAATTGATTGATTTTCAGAAAATTGTCAAGGACCAAATTGATTGATTTTTATAAAATTGCAAAATTCCCAACGACTCTTTCTCCTCTTTCTGATTAACGGCTCTTTCTTCCCCAAATATATAAATTTGGAACCCTAATGTTATAATTTGTCACTCAAAGTTCAAAATTTCTTCCATGAATTTATGCCCAAGTTCTTCCCCAATTCAAAAAACTTAAAACCCGATTTTTTTTGATTCAATTCGAAATTCAAAAATCAGTGGTCATTGTTGAAGATTTGGTGTTCAAAAATGATGGGTGGTGGGCGTATGGGCAAAAACAGCTACAATAGCCGATCTTCATCTTCAAGCTCTATGTACAATGATGATGTGAGAGATTCAATGTTGGTGTCCTAAAATTTGTGTTGTAAGAAAAGTCAACACTGTCAATAACCCAGGAAGCTCCATGTATTGGGGTTGTGTAGAAGTGGATTACCCTAATTTGGATTTGGAACTCTAATAACTCCGGGAGCAGTTGGATTTTGTGGAGCATCACCCCTCAGTGGTGTTTGTTTATGCCTGTCATTTAAATCATTGGTCCTCTCATGTCATATCTCCCTGTACCCATTACCTGAAATAAAATCAACCACATCAGCCCTTAAATTATAACAATATCCATCAAATTAGTCCTTAAATTATGACAATAAGTCTCAAATCGATCCTTATATAATAGAGGGGTATAATTGGAAACAAGGGAAAAATTACACTGAAAAGTTAAATCTCGAATATTTACCATTTCGATCAAATTAGTCCTTGTACACGTGGCTGCCTTATTGACACGTGTACTGGACAACACATCATGTAAGAAGACACATCATCACCACTAACGAAGCTTTTGGACGGAGAGACCATTTTGATGGACGTCTGTAAAATTCAGAAACTAATCATTCTATGAATCATTTTAAGTACGAATTTGAGGTATTAATCATTCTATGAATCATTTTAAGTACTATTTGGTAACGTGGAAGACTATGTTGACCAAATTTAATATGTTAGAGATGAAAGAACCAACCAAGAAATTGATGCATTAAAATATGAGAAGCGTGTGATGCTGTTGTCGACTCCTAATTGGACATTCATGGAGATATTTTCAACTTCTGATACTAATAGTGACAAGAATAATTATTGTTCTCAACCTTAAAGGACAAAATAGTGAGTATAGTATAATTCTAATTTCTAGTTTTATATTATTTTTTGCCCAAAAAAGTTTTATATATTTTTCATGAAAAAAAGGGATTTCTATTTTTTTAATCTGAATTTGTTCCCTTGTTTTCTCTTTTCTTTGTCACTGTTCCTATCTGCTGTGGGAGAAATTTTTTGTCCTATTTAATCTAGCTCATACGGATTGACTGTGGGTTTAGTGAAGTAAAAGTATTACATAATTCTGCTAAATTTACTGATAATTTAAACATTTACATTGTTTAACGCTTTTTTTTTTAGTTATGTTTGTGTGCAAATTTTTATTGCTAAAAATTAATAACCATGTTAATTAGCTTTTGAAGGATTTTTTTTTAGTAAACGGTCACTTTAGTCCTTGACTCTACACCTCGTTGTCACAAAGGTTTCTGACTCAAGATTAAATATAAAGTAGTCATTGAATGTGCACTTCCGTTATCAGTTTACTCCCTAATGTTAAATACTTAAGTTAACTGATGAGGTGGTGTGTATGAGGTGTCACTGGGACTAAAGTGCAAGTAGAAAATAGTCACTTTAGTCCCTGAACCGAAAATCAATATTTTCCCAAATTGAATCTCAATCCCTAAATGTCTAAATCTCACATTTAATCTTCAAATCCTTAAATCTCTAAATGTCATCTAATTTTCTCTTTGTTCAAAATCAATTTCCTTTTTATTGTTATTGTTAATCAGTGGAGATTTTTGGTAAGAAATGAACACAGTAAACTCGAAATCTTTTGTAATCAAGGAGTTTAGGTTATATGGTGTGGACTATTATAATTAATAGTATGTCTCAAGTCAAATGTGATTTTAGTAAAAATATATGTATGTTTTGTAACCGTCAAACAATTTAGTATGCCTCCAAACTTTAGCTTAACTAAACATGATCAAAATAGCTTCAACCATATCTTACTTTCTACTAAAACACATTTATCAAAAATGCATGTAGAAACATAATATCGAAAATTGCTTCAACCACATCTTACTTTTTACTAAAACACATCTATCAAACATGCATGTAGAAACATACTTGTCAACTTCACTGCACATACACTATAGAATGAGGGAAAGATTATACTTTTTGGAATTGAGGAGTAAAATGTGGTGATTTCTTATAAATAGGGGTGTAAATGTTCAGAGTGGAATGATTTTTGGTCAAAAAATGTCCGAACCAATGAAATTTTCATCGGTTCGGCTTTTACTGTTTTCAAAAAAGAAACTGAACCAAACTATTCAGGTTGATTCGGTTGATCGGTATGTATTTCATGCATACAACATACTCAAATATTTCTGAGAACTTTGTTTTTCCATGTTATCTGTTTTTCAAACTACCTTGTATAACTAACATGAAAAAACTAACGAGTTGGTTGATCCCAATGGCGATGAAGAACGATGAGTTAGATGTGATTGACAGCTAGTTTCTTTTTTAGTATAAATGAAATAGAGTGAGTGATGAGATGAGATGAGATGAGATGATGATGAGAGAAAGTGAATGAATTAAGGAGTATTTTATGTTGGACTTTCATTTTGAGATTAATCATAAGTGTGTGTGTGTGAGGAGGTATAATATTACTAAAATGAGAAGTGAAGTTAGCATCGGTTCTTTGGATTTCAAAATTAAAAACCAAAAATCAAACCAAAGTAGATCGGTTTAGGTTGGTTCGGTTCGGTTTTGAACCGTATCAAACAAGGTCGGATATTTTTTCAATTTGAATTTTTGGTTTCATCGGTTTTATCCGAACCACTTACACCCCTACTTATAAACATTAGAATTCAGTACAGTATAGAGAATTAACGACAACAAAAAAGAAATCAATTTTGAACAAAAGAGGGAATTAGACAAGATTTAGGAAGAGATTAAATTTTGGATTTAGAGATTTGAGATTCAATTTACGGATATTGATTTCGGTTCAGGGACTAAAGTGACTATTTTCTACTCTCACTTTAGTCCATGTGACACCTCACACACGTCACCTCATCATTTAACAAATTTTTTTAATGTTAGGGACTAAACTAATAACATAATTGCACATTTAGGGACTATTTTGTATTTAATCCTGAATCAGGGACCTTGTGACAACGAGGAGTCAGGGACCAAAGTTTAGATATTGTGAAACTTATGAACAAAGATTCATATACAGAGACCAACTTAATTAACATTTTAGAATTTTTTTTGTTTTTTGAAATTTAAAATTTTAGAATTTTATGAATCATTTAAAAAAAATGTTAGCATGGAAGAACTATATTGACAAAATTGAGTGTTTTATAGATGAAAGAAACAACCAAGAAATTGATGGTGGACAAAAAGAGAAGCGTGTGATGGTTTTTCTACTCCTCATTCCAACACTCTAAACATTTTTTTTATATGGAACATTCTAAGCAATTACTACTTAGCAATTACACATGCAGCAATATTTGACTTTAAAGGTGCATCCACACATTTTTTTATATGGAACATTCTAACCAATTACTTAGCAATTACACATGCAGCAATATTTGACTTTAAAGGTGCATCCACACTTTTGCAATTCACATAAACATGAATCATCGGATTTCCCCTAAAAAAAAGGAAGCATTGCATTTGTTTCATTTCATTGACATGCAATTACATTTCAGTCTCAACTATAAGTGAAAAAGACAAACTTTTAACCTATTTAATCTTGTTTATTTAAAAAACCATCTTTTTTAAAAAAAAAACTTTTGTTTGTTCTTATAAAATTAAATACAAATTACATTCAATTTTCTCTCTCCCATTTTATCTATAACAAATAGTCAAAGAAAATTATTTTTACATCTTCCTATAAAATTTATTTTAAACAAAACACAAAAAACTATACTTTAAATTCTTATATTTTGGTTTTCTTAATTAGTGTGATTTGATTGTTTTTCTTATAAATTGGGACTGAGGGAGTATATACACACACACGATGTAGCAAGAAAGGGGTTTTTTTATGTGAGATATAAAGAGATTATGATGTAATTATTACTTTAAACGATTCACCTAGGGATGACAATGGGTACCCATTAGGTAGGGTACCATAGTGTCCATCCCCAATCCCATACCCACGTTTTAAGAAAATCCTCATACCCTCGTGGGCAATAAGTTTGGTGTCCGACCCGTACCCTATGGGTATCTAAGTGTCCGTACCCGCACCCATTACCTGCAATTTCACAAGAAAAAGATAATAAATAGCAAAAAATATCACAACATAATTAAAATATGATACGAAATCTGCTAAATCAACATATAAAATATTACGCATCATATTATTTAGCCAAATCAAAAGCATCTAAAATATAAAAAACAAGTGTATATTACAATAAATATCAAAGACTTAGGATTAATTAACTAAATGTAATATAAATAAAATTATTGGTATAGTCTATATAATGTGCGGGCATGGGGCGGGGTGGGCACTAGAGTGCCCGTACCCGTTCAAATTTGCGAGCAATTACCCGTGCCCAAGCCCATACCCAACAATGCGGGTATTTACCTGCCCATCATAGGTACTTTTTGCAGATGCCCATTGAACTTGGGTCCAATTGCCATCCCTAATTCACCAAATACTTTTTTTACTTAACAAATGATGAAGAAATATTGGGTGGTTCCAATCATCGGAATACATTATTTAGATTATTTAGACACACACATGTTTCAAAAAAAGATTAAATTGGGAGGATGGCTTTTGGGTGGATTCTAGGGTGAGTGCTCTATTAAGTCCCTCATCGATGTACCACTAATTTTAACCCTCAGATTAAATCAGCCTACCCGATCTAATTATTTATCACCACATCAGATCTAATTTCTTTCTTTCTCCCTTAACTGATCTCAATGAATCTATATTTGTATTGTCTCTCCCACTGTTCTTTCTCTCTCCATCGCAATTTGATTCCCCACCTTCTTCTCTCTTATGCTTAACATTTGATAAATTAAAAACTCAATATTGAACCCGGAAGCATGCTGAAATAACAAGAGATATCCATATAAAGTTTGATATAATTTGTAATTTGATAAAACCAATATTCAAAGAATTTTCATATAACTTCAATTGAATGAGAATCTATTCAACAAAGATTCATATTTTAATCAGCTTAAATTTGATTTACATTTAAAAAAGACATAATTGAATGAAAAATTATTCAAATAGGTTATTTTAGATATGTTAAAAGCTTGATTTTTTGGAATGGTTGTGGAAGAATATGAAGCCTCGTTGATTTGCATAAGTGGTTTGATTTTCCAGAACCACCCTCAGACATAAAGTTATGAAGCCTGAGAGAGTATGGACAGAGAAAGGGGTGGAAGAGGCTAGAGCGAGAGGGAAAAAAGAAATGTGATATAGTGTCTAAAGTATACGATAAGATACAAGAGTTAAGATTAATCTGATGGCTCCGAATGTTTTTTACTATGGTCCACCGGTGAGGGACTTGTTAGATCCCTCACTCTAGAATCCACCTGGTTTTAGAGGTTTTGTATGAATTTTTCAAATTCAGTATATGTTATTATAATATTCTTAAAATTCAAAATATTTGTTTTTTTGGTGTCTGGGATTCCAACCCTGGACCTTGTATATATTATGCATTGTCCTTACCAACTGAGTTAAGCTCACGAGGACAATTCAAAATATATTTTTTTTTAAAGAAGGACAATTCAAAATATATTAATCATAAGAATTAATTTATCATTCTTTAAAAAATTGTCATTTTGAAAAATTTGAAAGATTTCTCTATTTTCCTATATATTTTCAACCCATCAAAACTCTCACTTCCCCTCCCCTCTAAACCCCCAAACAAAACCTAAATAAACATCTTCTTTCCCTTACCAAGCAACTTTTCGTTTTCCTAATATCCACACTCCTCTACTATGATTACACAAACTCAGTATATCTCGTTCTTCCCTTTTATGGTAAACTTCATTTACCTCTTTCTTTGATAGATGAACATGTATACATTGTTGTAAATCTTAGTTGGCTAGTTTTTATGAGTGATGCTAATTATGTTTTTTTTGGAAGACCAGTTTTTGAGCTTACTTGTAACTTGTAACTTATAAGTTATAAACTATTTTAAATAACATTTGTGCTTATAACTTGTCATTTTTTGTCAATTTTATTGTGCTCTCGATTTTCAACTTGTCATTTTTTGTCAATTTTATTGTGCTCTCGATTTTCAACTTGTCATTTTTTGCCAATTTTATTGTGCTCTCGATTTTCGGATGTCAAACCGTTGGTTGGTTTTGAATCGTCAATCATTGAACTTTCTACTTTTATTCTTGGGAAGGAAAAAAGAGAGAAAAACCCTTGAGAGATTAAAGGTCCGGGGGTTGGTTTCGTAAAGGGAAGGTTTTACGCACCCTAAACGACTACGGTATTCCGTAGGAACCTCTTGCCTAATTTATCTTATGCTAAGTTATTTGCTTATTTTGAAAATAATTGCCTAAATGTCTAAGTGAAAGAATGCAGGGAGAAGAAGTATGTTTTTGTTATTTGATTTGGAAGGATTGGGTCCTTTGCCTACATACCCACAACTGGGATCAAAACCAATGTAGTTCACCTCAAAAATTTCATTTGGTGGGTTGGATTAATTTTAAAGTTTTTAGAAAAAAAAAAAGTTTTTAGAAGGGATGAGAAACCTCAAAGGTATAGAAGAAATAAAATGCAGTGAGGTTGTTTAATTTTAATTAAAAGAAATTCAAGTCTAATATGGATATTAAAATTGATTAAAAGTTTGATTATGAAATAAAAGGGAAAATACCTCTTGGGTTAAAATCCAAGGAATGATTGAGAAAATATTTGAAGTTTTGGATATTTGATTTTTTTGGAAAATGATTTTTCTAAGATAAAAGTAAACTAAAAAAACTAAGCATTTCGACGTAACGTAAAAAAAAAAAAACGTGAGAGGAATTACCAAGGATGTTGGATCCCAAGTAAAATTTCATCATAAAATTACTAGTTGTTCATTTTAAGGCCCTCAAATTAGTCCAAAAATTTACCCTAGTTTGTCACTAATTCATTTGGTCCTCGATTGCGGTCATGGCATAAGGCGGTAAAAATAAATCTTGGTATCGGTGCATATTCTCATTATCATGGTTACATCAATCCTAAGTACATTCTAAAGTCTCAAACAAAATGCAAATGACAAGAAAAAAAAATGCATGCATTACATTACATTAACTCCTATTATACACACCAGTAAAATGACAAGAAAATAAATATGCAAGCAAAAATTCTAATATGCATGAAATGATTCTAAGTAATAATGCAAATATACTATAAAAAATTAAAAAAAAAAACAATGAATAAACAATTAACATAAGGCAAAATATTTTTGTAAACTTAGAGAAACAATTTTAAGTAAAAAAGGTGCAGAAATTAAAAACAGTGGTGAAAATAGTAAAACAGTAGAGAATTTTAGAAAGAGATGGGCTTAGTAAAAAAACATTGGGCTCAGGCAGATCAGATCTAAACTGCCTGATTGATCAGAAGGCTCAGATCTAATCTCAAGGTAAATACATCACAGCCATAAGATCAGAGATCCAAGAGTTTCAAAAAAAGGGAACATATTGAGCAAAATAAACAAGCATGTATACGAAATGCCTGAGGGATCAACAGCAGCCGTTAGATCAAAGATCTAACAGCTCACAGCAAGAGGCGCATGGGAAGAGCATGGATGAACACACACAGGAAATTCATAAGGTATAAAAGGATATTCCTCTTAGAACAAACACAAAACTCTTCCTCTTAACCTAAAAAAAGACTCCTAAAATCTACGGATCTAACATATCAGATGAGCAAGAAAGGCAAAACGACGGAATAACAAAGGACAAACGTTACCTTCTCCGATCTGGACGGTTCTTTTCGACTTGGATCGAGTTGTTCTTCGCGTTGATGATGGATTTTGGTTCTGTTTGCTTCGGTTCTGTTGTCTTTCTACTCATCGTTGATTCTAGAAAACGATCTGACTCGAAATGATGTGATGAGTTCGATTTACTTGTTGTTGTTCGTACGGATCTGATCCAGTGTTGTTGACATACGGTTATGGTGTTGTTGTATGGTTGAAAACGAAGTAAATCGTGATTATTGATGTTTGGGGTTATGTGAAATTCCAAAATTGGTTGAAGGCTTATAAGGACGAAGTAGCAGTGAGGTTTAGATAGTTGAGATGATTGTTCATACTGTTCTTAATAGGTTCATAGTTTCTTTTGATTTTCTTTGTGATTTTGATCTCAAAATTTTGGAGAGAGAAATAAAAAAGTGTTGGAACAAAATGTGTTTAAAATACAATACCCTTTAAAGTTTTGATGATAACAAGGTATTAAAAATTGTCAATTTGATATGCTAATATTTGTTCAAGTTTATAGGACCAAAGACAAAATTTTGATATCTTATAAGGTTCTGAAGGAACAAAAGAGAGAAAAGGAATCAACAAAAATGAAGCATGCTTCATCTGAAGAGATGAACTCCTAAAGTCAAGTGCTCCTGAAGTGGTGACGTCATCAGAAACAAGTTCCTTAGAAGCAATATCACGAGAAGCTGAAGTTCATCAGAAGATGAGAAACTTAAAGCTTCAAAAGCCGTTCAATGGAATCAATCACGTCTAGCATTGCAGAAGACCAGAAGAGTAAAGCAACGACTATTTTAAAAGGATTTGAGGGCATTGGATGCTTGTTCTTTAAAGAGCGTTGACAAAGGACAATTGTACGAACTGTACAACCACTATCTCCACTACTCTGTTTTGTCTCTGCAACAAGATAAGAATAACAGCTATGCCTGCAGCGATGTTCCTTCATAGTTGAAATGGATATGAAATTGATCCTT
>Ga0315914_1001896_pt1 | contig 31870 bp, 14 predicted proteins | sample MpolenodulesMG_FD_203920 | JGI IMG/M metagenome (GOLD analysis project Ga0315914, IMG submission 203920) | Medicago polymorpha root nodule microbial communities from Los Angeles, California, United States - elongated nodules | ecosystem: Host-associated > Plants > Roots > Nodule | place: USA...
TGAAATTTACTCACAAAAACAAAATTTACAATATATTTACAAAACTACCACCTTATTTATATTTCACACCTTTTTTTAATAAAATAGGTATAATACACATAATTCTTATGTCAATTTTGCACTAGTGAAATCGATAATCATGTACCGTGGGTTCAAAATGAGATATCAAGAAGTTCATCGAAAGTAACGATTTTGGGTTGTGGAAGGTCAAGGTGGAAGCGATTTTAATACAACAAAAGTGTGCACAAGCTTTGCAGGATGAAAGTGTGTTATCGGTCACCATGTCACAAGCAGAGAAGACCGAGATGGTGTTCAAGGCTAGAAGTGTCATTGTCTTGTGCCTCGTGGATAAAGTTTTGAGGGATGTCGTGAAGGAACCAACCGCGGCATTGTTGTGGTCAAAGTTGGAGTCGTTGTATATGACCAAATTCTTGGCTCATATGCAATTTTGAAAGCAACAAATCTACTCATTCAAAGTCAAAGGCCATCATGGAGCAACTCACGGAGTTCAAAAAAATCCTTGATGATTTGGAGAACATTGAGGTGCATCTTGAGGATGAAGATAAAACTATACTCTTGTTGTGTGCTCTATTGAGATCTTTTAAATCTTTCAAGGATATCATGCTCTATGGCAAAGAAGGCACTGTCACCCTGGAAGAATTTCAAACGGCTTTGAGAACCAAGGAGTCGTCCAAGTCCAAGGACTTGAGAGCTGATGAAAACGGTGAAGGTCTAAGTGTTTCAAGAGGGAATGGCGGAGGTAGAGGTAACCGCGGAAAGAGTGGTAACAAATCAAAGTTTAAGTGCTTTAACTGTCACAAGATGGGTCATTTCAAGGAGTGTCCAGAGAACAATGGTAACTCCGCACAAATTATTCTCACACCCTTTATACTGTTCAAGCAAATTATTTTCACACTATGATTTTTTTTTTATATACTAATTATTTAGGACCTAGATTGTAGGTTCGTCATAGACCACCAAATTCTCATAAAGGGCTCTGCTTGGTCTAACTAACTTCCTAACCAACTTTACTAATATGAGGTATATCTCTATTGGCTACTTAAACTAATGCAAAATTACAAAAATTGGAGTGTTACACCGTTGATGTTTCTCGACTCACCCACCAAATTGTCCTCTATCATAGCAAAAATTAAGCTTGAATTAGAATTAATTTATATTTGATTTCCTAAGATTTATTTAAGGATTATATTAGATCTAATTTAAAAATCCAAATTAATTGATTGGGATTTGATTTAATTTTAATTTGTCGGTATTACAAAATGCATTATATCTCTAATTTTAAGGGATATTGACCCTAAAATATAAACATAAATTTCTACTTATTAAAGGTACTATATAAAAATACATGATCACATTGTATTCTTAGTTTATAGGCTAAATAAAAAACCCTAATTTATGAAGAAAAAATAAATCAAAGAGAACATTTTTTATTTATTTCATATTTGATAATTAGCCTTACTTGGACGATTACATCCAGATTCATGAGACTAGTTGGGAACAAAATACAAATACAAATAAAGTTGATAATCAATCATGTAGCTAGATATCTAGCTAGGAGATTAGGTGAGTGACTTCAAATAGAGAGAGAAGCACCATTGTCTGTTGGTGTAAGATTGAGTATCTTGGTGGCTGCCTCCAAAACCCATGATTCTCGGGATTGATAGAGATGAGGAAGCTAGCATGTCAGTGTTGATGACTCCTGGATTGAGTGCCACCACTGCCATTCCTTTAGGCAACTCTTCAGCAACAGATCTTCTTACAGGAGAAAAAACACTCCTACAAGAGAACATTCAAACACTTCTAATAATAATTAAATTTGGTTAATCATTTGCTATACTTCTCTTAAAACTCAAGAAGTTTGTTGACTGATTTAACTTCACTTTCCTTTCACTTATTTTCATGTTGAACTAACAAGGGTTTGATCCCTAGGTAATAATATTCAATATTAAAAAGAAGATATAATCACATACATGTTATCATGTACAGTTATGTAACACTCATGGAGCGAAATTGAGTGCACAAAAATCATATAGACACTATTATTAGTGGTTGAAGATGTTAAGAAGTGAAACTCTATTTCTAATTAATTTTCTTGAGATGTGTTCAACTCCTATTTCTAGATCTTGAATGCACATTTCCAAATTTTCCATATGACTTGGAAATTTTTCACTAGATTGAGGCTTGTGATTGGCGCGAGATTACAATGCTGCATCCACCTTCTCAAATTCATTTCTGTCTGATTCTTGAGAATCGCAAACTACTCTTTTAGAATGCATCAACTTGGATATTGCTGACCATCCGCTGTGCTTTGAATGTCCTTTTGGTTCCGAGATAAATGGCAACAAACTCTCTAATGAACATAGTGTGACTGTTTCTGCTTCTTTCAAGAATCCAAGCATAGGTGAAGAATTACTTTCTTTAATGTTTGTGGAAGACGCGATCAACTCATTCTTCATTGTTTTCAAATTTACTAATGCGTTTCGAATTTTCTTCTTCTTGTTCTTCTTGAAAGTCATGTATTTTACACCCTCATTTGTGAATCCAGTTTCAATTCCTCTCTTTCTTCTGATGATTGATTTTAAATCATACAAGCTTTCCTTTGATAGCGAAAGGAAACCTTTAGCTGTACTGCATATATCCAATATTCTAAGAGACCTTTCTAGTAGATCATCGACACTTTTTTCATTGCATTCTTGTGATAAGGCTTGTTGCTCAATTGACAGTTGAAGTACCTCATTGATGCAGCCATGCAAATCCTGCACGCTATTAAGTTTGTTGCATATCGAAGATGATGACACTGAAGATGCACCTTCAGAACTCTTCAATCTTTACAAATTGTCCTCAAACTGTGATACAAGATGATGTGATGTGGATGTTAAGCTGTTGCTGCGAAGATGCAGAGAGCTCTTTGTATTTGTTTCAATGACTGCCATTTTCTTGTTTTTAGAGAACAGAAGGTTAGAAGGTGTTAATATACAAGAGTTTGTTTCAAAACTTGAGATTTGGTTGGCTTTCTCGCTTCATATATATATAGCAAACAAAACAACCAATGAAAGGAGACAAGAAGAATATTTGTGTTCCTCAAATGTCACCTAATCTCTATGCAAGTTTTGTTTCATCATCTTGGTTTGGATCTTAGCTACTTCACCATTCATCAAAGTTCTATTTTACTTGGGAATCGAATGAATTCTCAAAAAATGGAAAGGAAAGTCTTCTTGTTCAACTACTATTATACTGGTTACTTCTTGGTGGCAATGTTTATGCAGTGTCCCTAGCTGAACACCTATTAATTTATGTTGCCATTTTTTTCTGTTGCAGTTACTTATCCCATTAACATGTATAAAACCCATTGATGCATATTGGTTTGTAGAAATTCACTTTTAAAAGAATAATTTGTAAAAGTATTATTATACTCCAAAAGCAGAAGTTATTGATTATTTCATTGACAATAAATATGGTCACATAATTTGCTATTCAATCTATATTTATTTTTTTGGATATAATGCATGATCCATAACACCAAAAGCAATACCTCCTTTGTGCACTCGAAGTCCTTACTGATAAGTGAGTATATTGTAAGTAAGACCTTCTACACCTTCGGTTAGGCCTCCAAGATATACTTAGCCTCGAGGAATTAATATTCTTGTGGCGTTGCCAGGATCCTAAATAAGGGGGTTCAAACTTTTTAATTTCATAATTTTTTTGAGAGAAATTTAAAATTTCTATTATTTTATAATGGTTGTCTAATACAAGTATGTCTAAATGTTTACATTTTTAATAATAACTTTCTTTTTTGATATCCTTAACCAGTGCCTCGGTTAGCATGATCCTATATATTATGATGGTCAAGTGTGTGTATATATATATATAATGATAATCTATTCATCAATAGAGTACTAATGCATCCAAACAGAACAAAGAAAGCTAGTTGGCAAAATTATGGATTAAGAGAATATGAATGGATGAGTGATGGCTTAGAATGAATGCAAGTGATTTAGAGCCACATCAGATATTGAGCAACGTGGCAAAATTCAAATGGGGTGGCGTACGGCGGATGACGTGTTGGAGTATGATTTTGAGATCTATATTAACAAATTAAACATACAAGTGATTTAGAGCTTGCCGCATCAGATATTGAGCGACGTGGCAAAATTCAAACGAGATGGCGTACGATGGATGACGTGTTGGAATATGGTTTTGACGATTTGTAACTAAATAGATAGATAATGAAATGGGGAACTTCTTTGAGGCGATACTCTTGTTTTATAAATTGAGAAATTAACGATGATTTTATGAAGTAAAGAGCTATTTGTCAATGTTTATATTTTAGAAAACATCATTTCATAACAAAAAAAAAAACATCATTTCATTGTTTATAAGAATCATTAAGTTTTTAACATTTTCTCATAAAAAATAATCAATATTCTTCGTTATGAGTAATAAATTTAAAAAAATTAAATTTTATTTCGTCGATGCTTTTGGTAAATAAGATTTAATTTTTATAATTATCAATGATAGAAAATAATTATTTTTCTTAAAAAACAATTCATTTAATTATTAATTTAATGATTTGGTGTACCGGTAAACCTAAATATTTAGGTGTACCATTGAATTTGCCAAATGAAATTAAATTAAGATACGAATATTGTTTTTATTCAAATTAACAATTTTGCTTAACCTGCATAATATTATCGGTCTCAAGCTCAACACACTTCATTTCTCTTATCATTGTATAAGTGATTTTTCATAAATCAAAATTTCAATATTTCTATGTGGGGTCTATAATTAATTTTTAATAGAACAAAACTTAAATTATCGAAATTTTGATAGCAAAATAAATAATAGAGTGGGGGCACTTGCCCCCAATGCGACTGCCGGTGTTGCAAGTTATCACCGTGAACCCGTGGTTGTGGATACCGTTAGCCAGTATTTGTCGACTGTCACCATGGCCTTACATTCTCTAATGGTTGATACTGTATCGTGGGATTTATCGCCAAGAATCCAGAAGAGTTGGTTTTACTAGGAAAATTGCAGATAGGTTCAATTGTTACCATTACTGTGGGCTTCTTCAGCTCACTTCAGAATCACAAGTGAGTTTTCTCTCGATGTGAAATTATTAGCTTAGTTTACGATGGAATTGATTTGATTAATTAATTAATTATGTAACTAACATGGTTCTTATCATCATGGAGCTAGCTCTTTCAAATAAAATAAAAATCATGGAGCTAGCTTTTATACGGGAGAAACACGACCTCATTGGTAAACCTGTTCCACTACACAACTATCCACCTGACATTTATGAGTGCAAGATTTCTTGTCTTTCGTTCTCTATTATTTTTATGAGATGATCATGTGTTTCTTCTTGCTAAAGAATGGGTAGATTAAGCTTTGTTTGGTAAAAAATAGTGCATAGCGGACAAGTGATAAGTTGGTTATAGTTGATATTAGTGGATAAACCGACTCATTGAATTTTTTCATAAATTAGCGGTTGAGCCGGCTTATAAGTTTGAAAAAGGTATATTTAATTAATAAAATTAACATTTTTTCAATTTGGGATACAATGGTAAAATTGAGATAAAAAAAAATGATAAACTATAAGCTACTTGAATTATATTATTAAAAAACTCGCCCGTGAGAAAGTGATGGTTACCAAATGAGTTTTTTTTTTATTTTTTAAATAGTAAAATGAGCTTACAAAATCGATGCTAAGTTCAAAATGCAAGCTCATTCAATGTACGAATAAGCTGTACACTCAAATATGTTGTTTGCCAAACAGACCCTAAGTCCAAAATGCAAGGTCATTCAATGTACAACTAACATAACATTTCTAATAATGATTTGATTGAAATCAATATCCCCCACGAAGAAGATATGCCTGCAGCCAATATCTTCCATAATAGGCAAATGTTTGATCAGGGACAACGAACCATCCTTTTATTCTTTGCAATACATTACCTGCATAGCCGTGGTGCGCAACGTGGACTGTTAGTTTAGCATACTCTTTTCTTTTTTTACAAAATTTCAGTCTTTTCTAATTTCAGTCTCATCGAGATCTATTAGCTTTCTTTGTGGACCACACTGGAAACAATCACTTTCTTCTACAACCCTGCTTCAATATGAGGTTTGGAATTTGGAGAATTTGATTCAAAAGAAAATAAAGTAAGTAAGTAGTTGAATCCAACAACCTTGAGTAGTGCCTACCTTATTTGTCTTTGGAAATAACCTTAATGTGTTAATAGATTATAGATGTGAAAGTGCAAGCTCCTTGTATTGTATGTTGTCAAAAATATTTATTTCTTTTCTGATTCTTGTATTTTTGTTAGCATATGTATATGGACTCGATGAATCTGTCCGAGGGGAGTGTACCAATGACTTCTGCTGATGTGGACATTCCCGGTTGTTCCCAGACTAAGGAGAAGAGGATAAAAAGGACAGCCTAAGAACCTATCCCAAGAATGAAGCTTGCTTTGACGAAGAAAGATGAGTTGGAAAAGGCTGTAAGTGAGCTTTTCACTGAACAATATAATTCAAAAACGCTCAAGCTCAAGCAGCCTTGCTATGCCCTGTTGGCACCGATCATTCTGCTGTGAACTTGCTCAAAAGGGTGAAGAATGGTGAGATTCATAGTGATGTAGATGAGGAAGAAGAATAAGATGTTGATGCATGGGCAACTCTGTTGTCAATGCGGCACATCACGGCCAATTCAAAAATTGGCGCGGCGCTGGAGCGGGGTGCCTAGCGGACACTATTTCGGCAGTGCGGCACAAATTAATTTAATACTAAAATACCATGCTATTAAAAAAATACTGAATACCTTAAACATCACAAAGTTCATGAAAAATACTAAAATACCTTACATTACTACTATTATTTTATTACTCAAGTAGTGGTCTATTATTTTTTATAACCATTATTGATCTTTTTTTTTAAACAATAACCATTATTGATCTATTATTAATAAATAGTACTTTTTTTATTTAAATATGTTACTATTGTTTTTTTTTTATGTATATAAAAAAAACTACTATTGATTTTTTTATTAAATAAAAGGTCAAAAGAGGTCGTGCAGTGAAAGTAATAAAACAAGGTCAACCCACCTATTTTTAAGCCCATTATACTCTCGGGTTGTATAAATTTGGCCAGCCCACATAAGTCTTCACTAACAAATAAACCCTAGACCTAATTTTGCGCATTGAGCCGCCGCATAAACAATCACCTTCTTTTATTCACTTTTCTTTCTCAGTTTTTTCACAGACAATCAAAGATTTCTTTCATTTCTTCTCATTCTTCTTCTCTTCACCGTGAAAAAAGATGAAGGGTGCAACTTGACCCGTGTAAACTCAGATCCAACTGTCCTACCCTGCACCACCGAATATCGGCTACTTCACCTGCTTTCTCCAAACGCTCCACCTTGTAGCGTTGCATCGCGTTTTGTGATTCTCGACCGCTTTGTGAAGGTAGCAGCAGCTATTGACAATAGAGATGTGGGCAATCAAAAGCAAAAAAATGCTTCCATGTTTGAAGGATACAAGAATAACTGCATTTAGTTTAAATGCTAACTTGCCTTAAGTATGGACCAAAAGAAATTCTCTGATTAATAAGGCAAGTCCTTTTCTTTTTCATATCTACCTCTTCCCATTGTATTCTATTTTTCTAGTTTAAACGCTAAAAATTCTTTTTTCTCTCAGGTTTCAGATCTTGCCGAGTAGCATCCTGACATAAAAAACTGTAGGAGTTGTGATATATCTTGGTTTTATGTGGCATGATAGGTTTGAAAATGTACATCTTTTTTCATCATGATTTATTTCCTTAACTTTTCTTCGTCCGTCTAACAAATCGAATTTGTGTTTAGGTATCCAATTTACGAGATCCCGATCAACGATTAAAAACTGAAACGTAGCATTTTTAACCTTTCATAATCTATCAAGTCAATCTAAATGTATATTCATATCTTCCATTTTGACATTACTAAATATGCAACTAAGTTCTCATTGCATCTACTTGATTTTTTATCTCTTCCTTTCTCACATGCAAAAGTCAACCAAAATTGCAAGATACACCCTTCATGATGCTCTTCCTACTTTTGGCTTAACTACTTATAACCTGAAAGGGTCAATTTTGAATCTTCTAGAAGCATCATATTCACGTGAAATTAACTCTTTGTTGAAGGCTGCTTATGTTTGGTTAAAGAGTTTGAAGGTTGAAGTTCATCATGACTACAACCATTTTGTCAAGGATGGTAAGCAGTGGATAGAAAAGTAGAAAAGCTTCATGTGAATCAGCAGCTTTTCTGTTTATCTATCCATTGCTTACCATCCTTGACAAAATGGTTGTAGACTTGTAGTCATGATCAACCTCAACCTTCAAACTCTTTAACCAAACATCGACAACCTTCAACAAAGAGTTCATTTCATGTGAATCTCATGCTTCCGGAAGAGTCAAAATTGACCCTTTCAAGTTATAAGTAGTTAAGCCAAAGATAGTTAGAGCCATCTTCAAAGGTTTGTCTTGCAATTTTGATTGATTTTTGCCTGTGGAAAAGGAAGAGATATAAAATCAAGTAGGTACAATGATAACTTAGTTGTGTATTTTGTATTGTCAAAATGAAGGATATGAATAGACATTTAGATTGAGTTGATAGATTATGAAAGGTGAGAAATGTTGCGTCTAAGTTTTTAAGCGTTGATCCAGCAGGAATGCCGTAAATAGAATACCTAAACACAAGTTCGATTTGTTAGATGGACAAAGAAAAATTTAAGGAATAAATTATGACGGCAAAAGATGTACATTTATAAATCTACCATGCCACATAAAACCAACTACATGGTGATATATCATTGCTCCTGTAGTGTTTTTATGCTAGGGTGTTCCTTAGCAAGATCTGAAACCTGAGAGAGAAAAAAAATTTAGCGTTTAAACTAGAAAAATGGAATATAATGTGAAGAAGTAGATATGAAAAAGAAAAGGACTTGCCTTATTAATCAAAGAATTTCTTTTGGTCGGTCCATACTTAAGGCAAGTTATTAATTTGTAATATTATTTTATATTTTGTTTTGCCTTGCATTTGGTGAATATTGATGCATATTTTGATAAAGTTTGTGCCACATGTAGGAGGTGCATGTTTAAAATATTATGATAAATATTAGAAAACATCTTCAAGATGGTTTGGTGATGTATGTCCGTTGAACTTCTTATTTACAGGAAAAACAGTGAGCTCCAAGATGATGTTGTTGATGTACTTTGTTCTTTGGCTCATGCACTTGGTGATGATTTCAATATTTTTATATCATCAAAAGACTGAACTGATAACTTCGTGTTGAGGCTGTTAGTGATCCGCTAGATGATGTCGAGAATGATCTTTATGAAGTTGGATCTGATGCTCACAAACTCAATGGCCATCAGGTATACTATCCTCTTCTGATTAGTTTGATTAGTCATACAGTTTTTGTTGTAGTATGACTCAAAATTGGAGTTCTGCAGGACTGCCAAAATCGGTGGCCGATTTGGCAAAATCGGTTCCGATTTTGGTTGAGTTTGGAGACTTCTGTCTCGACAAAAATCGGCGCCCGAATTTACATTGATGTAGAAAAACAAAAACGTATTTTTCAGCATGGATTTGCTCTAATTTTTTAGAAATGATTTTACTATAAATATAAACCTTGTATCAAATGAAAATTAGGTAGAGAGTAGGAAAACAGGGTTTAGAAACAAACAACGAATTAGGGTTTATAGAGATTTCTCTTGGCAACAAACACTAGAGTTGGGATTGTTTTGATTCACCTTGAACAAAACACTATTAGGATAGAGTATCTTGGTCACGGGAAGAGATTCATAACTTTGTGTAGAATTAGGTCTGAAGACTAATTCTTGTAACCCTTTTGATATCTCTTTGTAAAGTTACTCATCATTATAGTGGAACGGATAGCTGCTCTCTCCCCCTGACTAGCTCAGTATTAGATCGAACTGGGTAAACAAATTTTCGTGTGTTCTCTCTCTCTCTCTCTCTCTCTCTCTCTCTCTCTCTCTCTCTTGTTGTTTTCTACTTTTGCTTGTGTTTATAACTGTCACCCGCGTTTTTTTGGTTGCTTGATTAATTTGCTCCACACATCAAGTATTTTATTGGTGTGATTTTTCAACGAAATCACAACAATTGGCGCCCATCGTGGGGCAAGGATCAAATCGATAATCAGGTACCATGGTTTGAAAGTGGGATATCAAGAAGTTCATCGGAAGTAATGATTTTGGGTTATGGAAGGTCAAGATGGAAGCAGTTTTGATATAACAAAAGTGCGCACAAGCTTTGAAGGATGAAAGTGTGTTACCGGTCACCATGTCGCAAGCGGAGAAGACCGAGATGGTGGACAAGGCTAGAAGTGTCATCGTCTTGTGTCTCGGGGATAAATTTTTGAGGGATGTCGCGAAGGAACCAACCGTGGCATCGATGTGGTCAAAGTTGGAGTCGTTTTATATGACCAAATCTTTGGCTCATAGGCAATTCTGAAAGCAACAACTATACTCATTCAAGATGGTGGAGTCAAAGGCCATCATGGAGCAACTCACGGAGTTCAACAAAATCATTGATGATTTGGAGAACATTGAGGTGCATCTTGAGGATGAAGATAAATATATACTCTTGTTGTGTACGCTACCGAGATCTTTTGAATCTTTCAAGGATACCATGCTCTATGGCAAAGAAGGCACTGTCACCCTAGAAGAAGTTCAAGCGGCTTTGAGAACCAAGGAGTTGACCAAGTCCAAGGACTTGAGAGCTGATGAAAATGATGAAGGCCTAAGTGTTTCAAGAGGGAAAGATAGTGGTAGAGATAACCGCAGAAAGAGTGGTAACAAATCAAAGTTTAAGTGCTTTAACTGTCACAAGATGAGTCACTTCAAGAAGGATTGTTCGGAGAACAATGGTAACTCCACACAAATTGTCTCTGAGGGTTATGAGGATGCGGGTTGTTTGGTGGTGTCTCGTTGGGGTGATGAAGAAGGTGATGTCTCTCACCTTGGGACTGATGCCTTATATAGTTGTGGTCGTCTGGAGAGACGTTAAACACTCAACATCAGCCTGGAGAGGCGGTGGTAAGAATACCCATGATCAACCTTTGAGGTGGAGTTGCAAGGTCAAAGTCATAATGGATGTACGCATTTTCAAGTTGAGGTGGAGAAAGCACAACTTGAGGTGGAGTTGATGACACCAGAAATGGTACAACTATGAAGACCTTGGGTGCCAGACTCTTGTTGTTAGCAAGGGAATTCTTCAAGAAGATGGGAGGCATTCCAGATTTTGAAGAATGTATGGCATGACTTGTATTATTACCTAAAGACCAAGGGTGATTGGATGCAAGGAGATCTTCAAGAAAGCGGGAGACATTTTATGGTTGAAGATGGTTTGGTGTATACTTATGAAACTACCTAAAATCCACTACACAATGGAATTTATTTAATTAACTAATTATGTAACAAACAAGGTTCTTATCATCATGGAGATAGCTATTATACGAGAGAAACATGACCTCATTGGAAAACCTGTTCCACTACACAACTATCCACCTGACATTTATGAGTGTAAGATTTCTTGTGTTTATTCTTTTGTTGCAAGATTTCATGTGCTTAGTTCTCTGTTATTTTTATGAGAGGATCATGTTTTTGTTCTTGCTAAAGAATGGGTAGATTAAGCTCTGTTTGGTAAAAAAAATAACAATTAATTGACATGAATTTTGTAGTGTTCGTTAAAATTAGTGGCAATGAATATTAAATCTAAACTTCAAATTTTGTTAACAAAAAAATTAAATTATTAAATTTCAATTAGTATAAGGTGAATCCTTCAACAAAAAAAAAAATATTAGTATAAGGTGAAATGAAGTCGGTTTTTTCCTTCGTAAGGACTAACTAACAATGTTAATATTGTTAAACTGAATATATTTATCGTGTTTGAACTCGAAAACTCACAATTGTGTAGACAAAATATGAAGTTTTTTTTTTGTGTTGTAGACATTGACTTTGAGAAAAAATGGAAAATGTCCTTACGGGCTTATACTTCCAATGTGTTTGAGGTTCGATCCGTTGCACGTGGTGATGGAATGCTTGGCTAATTCTGGTACTATCTTTATTATTTTTTCCTTTATCAAAATGTTGGTATATCTATATCTAAATGTATGTAGTACAAAAGATTTCCTTTATCAGAGCAACAACAATAATATATAATTATATATTGTCAAATAAAATAATAATTATATGTGTACAAATTATTATTATCTTCATATATTAAAATTAAAATACAAGTGTTGGAGAAGTGGTGGTTGTGAAGCCTGACAACACCTGTTGGAAATGATTCCTTCCACACTCCTGTTGCCAGACTTCACAACCACAACTTCTCCAACACCTGTATTTTAATTTCAATGTATGAAGATAATAATAATTTGTACATATATAATTTTTTTTTTTACAATATATATAATTATATATTGTTGTTCTTGCCCAGATATATAAAGGAAATCTTTTGTACTACATTTAGATATAGATATAGCAACATTTTGATAAGGAAAAAATGTATAAAGATAGTACCAGAATTAGCCAAGCATTCCATCACCACGTGCAATGGATCGGACCTCAAACACATTGGAAGTATAAGCCCGTAAGGGCATTTTCCATTTTTTCTCAAAGTCAATGCCTGCAGCACAAAAAAACTTCATATTTTGTCCACACAATTGTGAGTTTTCGAGTTCAAACCCGATAAATATATTTAGTTTAAGAACATTAGCATTGTTAGTTAGTCCTTACGAAGGAAAAAACCAACTTCATTTCACCATATACTAATTGAAATTTAATATTTTATATACCTTTCACATTATATTCAATTTAAATTTTTTGTTAAAAAAAATTGAAGTTTAGATTTAATATTCAAACACAAGTTTATACAAATATAATGCCAACCAGTAGCTTTTCTATTTTGTAGTCATGATGAACCTCAACCTTCAAACTATTTAACCAAACATCGGCAGCCTTCAACAAAGAGTTCATTTCATGTGAATTAGATGCTTCCAGAAGGGTCAAAATTGACCCTTTCATTTTATAAGTAGTTAAGCCAAAAAAAGGGAGAGCCGTCTTCAAGGGTTTGTCTTGCAATTTTGGTTGATTTTTGCCTGTGAGAAAGGTAGAGATATAAAATCAAGTAGGTGCAATGAGAACTTAATTTTGTATTTAGTAATGTCAAAATGAAAGATATGAATATACATTTAGATTGAGTTGAAGATTTATGAAAGGTGAAAAATGGTGCGTTTAAGTTTTTAAGCGTTGATCCAGCAGGGAACCCGTAAATCGCATACCTAGACGCAAGTTTGATTTGTTAGACGGACAAAGAAAAATTTAGGAAATTAATTATGACGACAAAAGATGTACATTTTGAAACCTACCATGCCAGAAAACCAACTACATGGTGCTATTTTGAAAATGAAAGTGTCAAGAAGGTGGGTGATAATATGTGGAGCTTGTTTAGACTTGAGACTATTTTGTTTCATTGGTTTGGTCTACCTACATATAGCACATTACCTTATCTTTATTTGATTCTCACCTTCCTTGCTATCATATACCAAAGGTTTCCAATACATTCTGCGTCATTTCAGACATGAATTTTTAACTTGGCATCACACGAATAAATGGCAGCTTTGCATCTTGCTACTTGCTAGTATAAAATTCCAATATATGAAGAGCATGCATTGTATTGCCAATGATATATTTTGTTTGCAGAAGGATAATCCGTTCTATTAAAAAAAAGCAAGTAGTCTTTGAATTTGTCTACCTTCAGTGATCAATTAGTGGCAAGAGGAATCTTGTTCATTAGGTATTGATACAATTAATACATGATGATGACTATATTTTTCAGTGTCAACTTCATATCTATCATTCAATCAACATTAAAAACTTAATTAGGTTGGTCTTGTGGTTTTGGTTCATGACCTTGGATTGTGCTCCCCTTCAAGGTCTCAGGTTCGATTCTCCGGTATCAATTTGGGTGGGCTAATTTAGCATATTCCAAAACAAAAAAAAGCTTATTAAAAAAAAAATATTACCTTTAATTTGAGTAGCAACCTTCAATTCAAAAAAAATATTGACATTTACAATTTCCACGTACTTGTATACATCTATAGTCTAAATTTCCACGTACTCTTGAACAAGCAACTCCATTTTTTCCAAGTGGTTTTGTAGCCTTTTCATGTTTTCAACTTCTCTTGTTTGTGCAAATATGTAAGATTCCATTGCCTCATAAAGAAAGGGAAGTTTAAGAAAGAAGAGGAAACTCCAGTTTATTACTAATACAGCTTAACATTTACAAGTTTAGATTAATAAGTGAAATCCAATTTGAGGTTTACCTCTTCAAACATGTTTTTTTTCTTCATATGTAGCGATTATGATTAGGTTTATGTTAACAAGTAGCCTTGAAACACTTGTTAAAGAAGTTTTGAATAAGGCAAGAGTGAGGAAAACATCGGAGAGAACTTAGACATCCCGACTAGGCCGACACCTCTAAAAGCTCTCATCTCTGCTACTCACTCATAATATATATATACATATATAGTAAAAAAAAAAAAAAAAGACAATCAAGAAGAAGAAACATCCGACTTCGAATTTCTTTGGGTTTTATTGGCATGATGTTGCACCAATTTTTCGAATAATACTTGATATATTGGTCTTGTATATGATAAATAATTAAATATTGATTCATATCTTGGAGATGCTCAGTTGTAGAGCTCTTTTCCCTTTATCCAGTTAAGACTTTGAAAAGCTTTAAGATTGATAACCTAGTGAAGATGCTCAATTATAGAGTATTTTACTCCTTATCCTTGTATGACTTGATTTTTAGAGGTTTTAAACTAGTTACTGAGTGAAGATATGGCTTTGGAAATAAACGACCTTCAATCTTTCCAAATGCATAATACTAAAGGCATATATAACGATATTTCTATGATTAATTAAGATTCTGGTTTACTAACAACTTTAAAAAGCTTATATGCAAAACTAATGAGCAATAGATATACCAATTTTTCTTTGCAGACAAGTTGTAATTGTATTATTATGTATAATTTATGTAATGCATGTTAGCTACTAATTTTAATACTAATTTGATGATGAAAACTAGGTTATTTATCTCTATTATAAGCATATAAAACTTGAGAGCATGTGCAAAGTTTTTATTTAATCATGAACCTAGTGAAAGTTTTGAGATTATCAACTAGGATATGCATTTACGTTGACCTTGAGTGTCATGTTGGCATACTTAATTTTTTCTGAGGTTTCGAATTATTTTATTTTAATCCTCTTCCTCCACTTTTTTCATCCTTCATTTTTTTACCAAAAAGAGAAACAGAAATTTATTAAGTAAAAAAGTTTGTTGAAAGATAAGGTTTTGAAAGGAACTGAGCAACAGAGATAGATGTGGAAGTAATAAGGTTTTGATCTTTAGATAATAATAGTATTCACTTAATAAGAAGACATATTAACATTCATGTACAGTTATGTAACACTCATGGTGGAAAATTGAGTGCACAAAAATCATATAGACACTATGATGATTAGTGGTTAAAGATGTTAAGAAGTGAAACTCTATTTCTAATTAATTTTCTTGATATTTGTTCAACTCCATTTTCTAGATCTTGAATGCACATCTCCAAATCTTCCAACTGACTTTGAAAATTTTCAGTAGATGAAGGCTTGTGGCTGATGAGAGACAGCAAAGCTGCATCGACTTTCTCAAATTCATTTGTGTCTGAATATTGAGAGTCACAAACTACTCTTTTAGAATGCATCAACTTGGATATTGCTGACCATCTGTTATTTGAGTGTCCTTTTGGATTAGAGATAAATAGCAACAAATGCTCTAGTGAGCTCATTGTGGCTTCTTCTGCTTTTTTCAAGAATCCAAGCATAGGTGAAGAATTATTGTCTTTTTTGTTTAAGGAAGAAGCAATCAACTCCTTCTTCATTTCTTTCAATTTTAGAAAGGCCTTTCGAATTTGCTTCTTTGTGGTTTTCCTTAAAGCCAAATATTTTACACCCTCAACTGTGAATCCAGTTTCAATTCCTCTCTTTCTTCTGATGACAGACTGTAGTTCTTGAATGTTTTCCTTTGATAGCGAAAGGCAATCTTTGGTTGTGCTGCAGATATCCAATATTCTAAGAGACCTTTCTAGTAGGTCATCGAAACATTTTTCATTGCATTCCTGTGATAAGGCTTGTTGTTCAATTGGCATTTGAAGGAACTTATCGATGCAGTCATGCAAATCCTGCATGCCATTAAGGTTGTTGCATACCGAAGATGATGACACTGAAGAGTCACCTTCATAACTTTTCAATCTTTTCAAATTGTTCTCAAAATGTGATATAAGAGGGTGAGGTGTGGAGGGTAAGCTGTTGCTGCGAATATGAAGAGAGCTCTTTGTATTTGTTTCAATGACTGCCATTTTATTCTTCTTAGAGAACAGAAGCTTCGAAGGTTTACAAGAGTTTCTTTCAAAACTTGAGTTATAGTGGTTGGATTTTTCATTTCATATATAGCAAAAAATTTAACCAATTAAGGGAGACAAGAATATTGTTGTTCCTCAAATGTCACCTAATCTGTATGCAATTATATAATCTTGATTTGGATATTAGCTACCTTACCGTGATCTGGTAATGCTCCACTTGCATGATACTTCCAACTCATCCCTGAATATTTTACATGCAAATCGCATTGATTATTACGAAATGACATCTTTACAATATAATAGTCTATGAAATTGTCTGTCTACAACAGGACATTTAGGGTAAGGGAAGTCTGGATCTTCTGCTACTGTTATATTGGTCACCTCTCGGTGGCGATGTTTATGCAGTGTCCCCACTCCCCAGCTAGATACCTATCAATTTATGCTACCATTTTGTATGTTTTTAGTTCTCTGTCTCATTAACAGTTGAGAAAGTAATTGAAGCATACTAGTTTGCAGAACTTTACGCTCAGAATGATAATTTTTTTAAGTGTATTATAATTTTTCCAAGCATTGGTGATCAACAATTCTTTGTAGACTTTTCTTGTGTTCTTTGTTATATGAAAATTAGGAGGGCATATAAAAATAAAATTCTCTGGTAGATTTCCATTTTTAAATAGAAAATTGATACTGCCACTTGAGTTGGTTAATATAGTAAAAGGAAAAACAATTTGTGCCAACTAATCAAGATTTGGATCTAATATTATGACAAAAATGTTTAGTTGTGTCTCACATGATGAAACCATCCAACTAATACTTTGTTTCACTCTGCTCTCTCACTTCCATGATTATGATATTTTCAATGCAAATATTAACGTTTTGTGAAAAACTTGCATTCAATGCACGTGTGGACTACTCTGATGGATAAAACAATGGCTGCAATTCTTCTGTGCATGTCTCTGTGGAAGAGACAAGAACTGCATTGGTTATTGTTTCAATTTATTAAAATAAAATTATAAACGTGTGAATGAAAAAGAGACCAACCTAGTTATATTTTCTTGATTTGGTTCTCAGCTTCCTTGCTATTCTCTTGCTGAAGTCGCAATTTTTCCTATACACGCGTGCATCTTCCAACGCATCCCTGTATTTTTAACTTGCCATCACATGAATAAACAGCATCTCTGCATGTTGCTAATATAAAATTTCAATTTCTGCAGATCATGCAACTTATTGACTTTTAATATCATTTGTTTGCAGAAGAAGCTATTTTCTATTCTAAAACAGCATGCAATATTTTGAATTTGTCTGCTTTCAGTGGATCAATTGGAGGCAAGAAGAATTCTCTTGTCCTGCTATTAATACAACTAGTACATTATGATGACTATATTTTGCAGTGTCCTCAACTTCATATCTATTATTTAATCAATTATTAATGATGCATGTTAGCTCCAAATTTTAATACTAATTAGCTGATCCTAAATAGGTGAAACACAACTGACTTATTTATCGCTGTTATTAGCATATAAAACTTGAGAACATGTGGAAGGTTTTTTATTTAATCATGAACCTAATGGTGGTTTGGTGATTGACAACTAGGATATGCATTCAACTTGAGAACATCGGCATAAGGTATAGTAATAGTAATCTCTAACATTTACAGGTCACTGTATAATTATTATATTTTAATGGAGAGTATTTGAAAGAAAAAGGAAATTGAAAAATAAAATTTTGAAGGGAACTGAGAAAGATAGATAGATGTTGAAGTAATAAGGATTTGATCCCTATATAATAATATTCACTATTAAAAAGAAGAAATAATTACATTCATGTACAGTTATGTAACACTCATATGGGAAAATTGAGTGTGCAAAAATGATATAGACACTATGATTAGTGGTTGAAGATGTTAAGAAGTGAAACTCTATTTCTAATTAATTTTCTTGAGATGTGTTCAACTCCTATTTCTAGATCTTGAATGCAAATCTCCAAATTTTCCATGACTTTGAAAATTTTCAGCAGATGAAGGCTTGTTGTGGCTGATGAGAGACAACAAAGCTGAATCTACCTTCTCAAATTCATTTCTGTCTGATTCTTGAGAGTCGGAGACTGCTCTTTTAGAATGCATCCGCTTGGATATTGCTGACCATCTGCTGTGTTTTGAGTGTCCTTTAGGATCAGAGATGAATAGCAAAAGATGTTCTAATGAGCATAGGGTGACTGCTTCTGCTTCTGCTTCTTTCAATAATCCAAACATAGGTGAAGAGTTATTGTCTTTGTTTGAGGAAAAATCAATCAACTCATTCTTCATTGCTTCTTCATGTTCTTCCTAAAAGCCATGTATTTTACACCCTCAACTGTGAATCCAGATTCAATTCCTCTCCTTCTTATGACTGAGTGTAGTTCATGCATGTTTTCCTTTGATAGTGAAAGGAAATCCTTAGCTATACTACAGATATCCAAGAGTCTAAGTGAACCTTGTAGCAGGTCATTAACCGATTTTTCATTGCATTCTTGTGCTAAGGCGTGTTGTTCCATTGGCAATTGAAGTAACTTATCGATGCAGTCATGCAAATCCTGCATTCCATTAAGTTTGTTGCATACCGATGATGATGACGATGAAGTGGTGCCTTCAGAATTCTTCAATATTTTCAAATTGTGATGCAAGAGGGTGAGGTACGGAGGGTAAGCTGTTGCTGCGAAGGTGCAGAGAGCTTTTTGTGTTTGTTTCAATGACTGCCATTTTTTCTTCTCAGAAGGTTAGAAAGTGATAATATTCAAAAAAAATATTTGAAAACTTGAGTTTTGTTGGCTTTTCGCCTTCATATATATAGCAAACAAACTAACCGATTGAGGGAGACAAAACGAATATTGTGTTCCTCAAGTGTCACCTAATTAGTATGAAATTATATCTTCTTGATTTGAATCTCAGCTACCTCACCATGATCTGGTAATGCTCTCCATCCATCAAGCTTCCAACTCATCCCTCAATTTTTTTTTAGGGAATAGCGTTGATTCTGATAAAATGGCATCTTTACAATATAATACTTTATACTTAAAAATGCATTATGCATGCATTGTAAAGAGAGTTTCTGTTGGAGGATGAGAAGATGCTGTTTTATAGCATAGTATCTTTCAGTCTATGAAATTGTCTGCCTACAACAGGACAGATTGAAGGCAAGGAAAGTCTTGATCTTCAGAAACTGTTATATTGGTTACTTGGTGGCCAAAGGCGATGTTTATGCAGTGTTCCCAGCTAGACATCCATTAATTTATGATACCATTTTGTTTGTTGCAGTTACATGTTTCATTAACATGTGAAGGAACTAATTGATGCATGATGGTGTGCAGAACTTCACGTTCAAAATAATAATTTTTTAAAAGTTTTGTTACTTTTTCAATTTTCAAACCCCTATATTTCAAACCCCTCTAAAGTCTTCCCTCCCTCCCCTCCAAACTCCCAAACAAAACCTAAGTTAAGCAATTTTCAAGTTTAACTAGTTTTACCACTCATATTTTAAAGGGTTAATCGTTCAAATTGATCTTGTAATATATGTTAAGTCTGAAAAATGACCTTGTAAGAATAAATGAGATTCTTCCTATTTATTGACAATGTAATATACGCGAAGTCCACACAAGTGATCTAGAGATTGAATTTTTTTATTATTTTTTTCATGCATGTTTAGGATGTTAAAATATGGCTTTTCACAGAAAAAGGAAAAAAAACTAAAATTTTCCAACAACTGACGAATGATTGATTATGAATTTTCGTTTTCCATAATTATTAATTTTTTAAACAATTTCTAATTAATTCGTATTTCATTTAAAAACTCCAACATTTCATCATGAAGGTTGTTACGATTTTTTATTGAACCATTGTAAAACAAAACTCTGTTGTTCTATGCGTGTGAGCCAGCAAAAATCCTTAAGCATTTTGCTCATATAGGCCTCGTGCTTGTGAGCCAACAAAAACTTTATTACTCATCGCACTTTGTCCATACATGGCTTATTCTTCCCTTGCTCGAAGCATTTTCCTCATCCACATACTGGGAGCGAAGAGTTTCTCCAAGATGGACAGACCCCTGATCCTTATGATAACTCACAAAGGACCATGGCTGGAAGGTAATTTCTGGGGGGGGGGGGCTATTGGTGAGATAGAACAAAAGGGGAGGAGGCCGAGGAAAAAAGGGAGAACACGTTTTTTACATGGAGTGAGACCTTGAAAGACTACTCGGCCACGAGGTCAAAGATTCCACAAGGAAGATTTATGGCGTACTTACAATATCCACCATTGATTTGTTAATCGACTGCTAATAATTTTCACTTTTCACTCTAAAATGAATTGAATTGTTCACTGCCCAATTATTATTAGTAATATAGGCATATGTCATTAGTATATTATTTGATACTAACTAATTCCAATTCCAAAGTAGAAGTGGAAGCAATCTTTCCTCATAAGTCATAATAATATGAGTAAATGAGCCGCCTCTCAAATATCCTTCATTTAACTCATTCTTAGTCGATATGAGTCTAACTATTACATTTGAATTTTAACATTAGAGTCTAAGACTCCTATATATCAAACAGATGAAAATCCGCAAAACCAAGAACATTGTAGGTTTCTATTGTGAGAATAAGATGGTCTTACAATGTTACTTCCTCCATTCCAAAATAAGTGACCTTGTTGACCTTTTCAAATGATACCAATGCATGTCTTTGATCTTTAACATTTTTTAATATGTATTAAAAACTATAAAAAAAAAAAAAAAAAAGTTGATATTTTGAAAATATTCATCAGAAAGAATCCAACAAAATCTAGTTTGGGACGGACAGAGTAGTAAAAAAAAATTATTCCTTATGATATTATGTGAAACAGTCATAGCTTGTATATAATACAAAAGTATAATACGCTACTCTTCCCCGTGAATGTGTTTTCTTCAATTTTTTTAATAACTATGATATGATACAGACAAGTAATCAAGGCATAAAATAAACCAAAATAAGTCAAATGAGCACATACTTAAATTTCTCTGTCACTATTCGATGTAAGTTGGTTAAAATTTGTTAGTTTAGTTAGGATTACTACATGAAGTGTATCATATATTCAGAATAATCAACTTTTTTTATTCAATCAATTCCAAACAAAAAAGAAAGCCTCGCCTAAAAGGAAAATGTGCTCTGCAAATTCACATACAAACACTGAAGATATGAAATAAATTTTCTCTAACAGTTATCTGTTGATAACATAATCACCAAAACAGAATGAGTTTAACCTTTTATGCATGGTGGAGCCCTAAAGTTCTTAGTTCTGCATTCCTTCATCAATTTTTTCTTTCACATTCTCTGAAATTTGTTTAAGAATGTTTTCTTCCTCTTCTTCAAGCTTTTGCATACACAGTTCAAAAGGATCTTTTTACGAGACCAACTAAATTTAACTTTAAAGTTTCAACACCCGCAAGTAAGTGCTACATCAAATGATACTACAACCATAGGCGAAAGGACAGTTCTTTTGCAAAAAAAACAAATTGAAATGATTTACAAAAGAGACACAGAAAGGCTAAAGCAGATAGAAAATGCATAAGAAACAAACAAACATCCTATAATTCACTTATAAAGGGATAGACAGTTGCTTAAAACTAAGCATTACCCATCACAGTTGCAATTCAACTCAAAGTAATGCAATACTAATGCTTATCACAGTATTATCTTTCAACTTGATTTTCCAATTCTCAATAAAAACTACAAAATGAAATTAAAAAAATATGTTCCAAAATCATGCAACACACATTTCCAAATTCCTAAAACTATAACAGTATCATACTTATATGGCTAAAAATGATTTAAAAAAAAAAACACAATATAATTGTACGATCATTTCAAAACAGGTATCTCATTTAAAATATTTAAAATAGTATGGAATATGAAATTCCAATATTGAATTCCCGATTAATTCAGCATCCACCTAGTTATATGAATTGTCAGAATTGTTTTTCAAAAATTATGTATGATAATAAGGAGTCTATAGACTAGAAGCCCTGTTGAAAATTTAATGCTTCCCTGAAGATATAAGAAATAAGATACTTGCCTCATTTTAGAGTTCACAAACACACAAATTTTTTAAATCGACCATTTTCAATATTGACATCTACATTGATGGTGATATGATGCTCATGCTTCACATGCCTATGCCAAAATAGCTTATATCAGCTCCATTAAAAATAGTAATATATCAGTTTTACACAAGAGGGATAAATGTGATCTCAGACAATTCAAAAGGAGGGATAAAAATGGGTGCACCTCCATCATTATCAATTCAACCTAACCAAGGTGACTAATTCCATCACAAGAAACAACTGGAGCATCCTGTTTCAGCTGCACTTCACAGGTCCTTCCTTCCATCGCTTACAGTCTCAATTTAAATTCTCGGGACAAAAAGTCGTCCCTGTGGGAAAAAATGAATCTCATCGAAGTAAGTTCAAAAATATCACAAAAGAATAGTTGATAAAAACCATGCTTTTTAAAGGAACTGTGCATAAAATTAGAGTAAGTTCATGGTAGGCCAATATGTAAACGGCAACTTACTTCTCTTTACATACACAGATATCCAACCACGGCAGGGTGGAATAGTCTCAATATTCATAAATAAGCATGTTAAAATAACTATTTAGTAGTGAGTGAATATCTCAATCAAAGCATACACACATTGCCATATACATAAACAAAGGTAAAGACGTCAAAGTAATTAGAGAATCCTTATCCTATGACAAGAATTCAATTTGACCTATAATATAGAGTTTAATGTCAAAGGTCCATTGAACTGATATAACTTATACACAACAAAAACTCAGTTAAACAATAAGGAGTACCTTTTCTCGCTTGTAGGATTCTCCTTCTTACTACGATTATCAACAGGGAAGTAAGGTGGTACAAGACTTCCAACACAAATCATAGCGTCATCCAAATTACGAATTTCTTGATCATAACTAACTTGTTTACTCTCCAAATCATACCAAAACAGATTCTCAGCATCTACCCTCAACAAAACCTTTTTTCCATCACTGGAATAACCTAAAAGCCTGAAAGATTCCAAAGGTAAATCATGGAATAACGATTTAACCACAGTAAAAAGTTTACACCAACTATCTCTACATCCATATTGTTTCATCACCCAAACATCGATTTTAGTATATTTATAATCCACAGTCATACAAAGACACCCTCCTAAAACAGCAACACGTTTAAAACTCTTACTATTAACTTGTTCCCCTATTTCATCAGGAAGAGGAACCTCATTGAAAGTCTCAAGTGTTAGGTTAAACGCGACAATTAAAGAAGGATGTAACCCACCAAGTTTCTTCTTGGTCATAATCCAGTGAATAGAATTCTCAACAAAAACCCCCAAATCAAATAAATGTTGAAGATGGTACGGCATAGCAGGAACTATCTTCCATGAGTTTGTTTTCAAGCTGAAGAGACTGAGTCTGACTTGTGGATCATAATCATAAATAGGGTTTTGTAGATCGACTAAGTAAGAAATTCTGAGGAGTTTGTAATCACCGGTTATTTGATCAAAACCGAAGCCGTGAACGCATAAGCAGCCACGGTTAGGATTGTCAGATTGGAGAATGTTAGGGATTGGAAGAGGGAGAAAAGGGATAATCCGATGTTTACGGGTGTTAGGGTTCCAAACTGTGATTTCGTTGGGGTCGTTGGGATGCGTGAAAGCCGTTACGCCGTGGGACATGGCGAGGAGGCCGTTGCATGAACCGATAAGAGTAATGGTGTTGTCATCCTCGCTGTTGCCGGTGAAAGGGTGGTTGTGTGGAAAAAGAAACATAGATATGTTTGGATTAGAGAAATTATCATCGATTTTAATTTGGTAGATATCGAATTTGAATTGAAGGATTAAGGATTGATTGGGGGAATTTCTGAGGTGAAGGTTGATGAATTTGTTGGAATCGATTAGGGATTTAAGTGATTTTGAAGTTGATCGGAATCGGACAAGTGATATTACCGGTAAGCGAGAGAAGATTTCGGTCAGTATGTCCGGCGGAAGTTTAGCCGCCATTGTAAGGAAGAAATCAAGGTTTTGCTAGGGTTTAGGGTTTTTCATTTCTTTCCTTCTTACATTCTTATTTTTTTTGTTGGTGTATTCTTTCTTTCTTCATTTATATATGTATTAAGGGTTAATTAAGTAAATGATCCCTATAAATATTGAGAAATAAAAGTGTGAGAGGACTAAAAGTGTCAGGGTGTCAAAGTTATATGTAGTTGAATGTGAAAATTTTCCGTCAACATTTTTTATCCCAAAAATGCTAAAGGGAAGTGTCAGAGGCACCAAAAGTGCAAATTTATTTTGCAGGAACCAAAAGTTAACTTCTGAATATATATAGGGACCAGATCCAAAAATGAATATTAATAAAATATATTTGTCCAAAAAAGATGTACCATATGCACCATATAATCAAATAACCACACCTTTCAACTAAACTTTTAAGTTTAAATTTATTTTATTTATTATTATTATCATCATTTTTTAACAAAATTATTATTTGTATTATCACATTCCCTTAATTAATGGACAGTGGAAGGAGTTACAAAGCTCACTCAAAGTTACATATTTAAGAATTATAAGAATGAGCATATGTAAATGTAAATATTTAGTAATAAATAGATGAAAAAAGAGAAAAAACGAGAGCCACATGATGAATGCTTAGAAAAATGAGCCGCCTCTCTTAAATATCTTTCATTTAATTCATTCTTAGTCGATATGAGTTTAACTACTTACATTTGAATTTTAACATTTGAGTATAAGACTCCTCAAAGCTTTAGAAAAATGCTAAATCTTGCTGGAAAAAAAACTTCAGGAAAATATAAAGAATAACACAAGTTGGTCATGTAAGTGATCACTCTTTATATATCAAGCACAGTAAACAATATTTTTGTGACTAAAACTCTAAAACATGAATGTGGATCATTTGAAACGCCTTCCTCTATAAAGAGATTTCAGTATTTCAATTAAAATCTTGGGACTAGTAGCAGAAAAAGATATAGAAAAAAAAATACAATTGATAAGTTTGCAACAAATTAATTTGGGAGCTTAAGTGTCAAAATGAAATGGAATAACAGAAGAATAAACAATATATAAAAGAGAAAAAAGTTAGAAGCCAATTTCATTGATTCATTGACATGACATAATTACAAAACATTCATTCAAATTTATACAACTAGTGATTAAGGATATTGAGAAGGGAAACTCTAATCTTAATAAAGCGTTTAAAAAGAGGTTCAAGTGCTTCCACAAACCCTTGAACAACAGACTCCAAATTTTCCAATTGGTTCTGCAAATGATAGACATTATCTGATTTTCTCGCAACATTAAACACAAAAGACTGCAATGCAGCATCAACATTAGAAAACTCGTTGATATCGGCTTCTTGTGTAGAAGAAACCTTCTTATTCTGCATCATAAGCTTTGAAACCAAAGACCAATAATTACTTGGTTTCGATTGCGCCGGTCCAGAGATAAAGATCAAAAGTGACTCCAACATTGAAAGACTAATCACTTCCACATCTCTTAACAAACTAACCAAAGTCACTTTTTCATGATCCTTATTGTTGCTAGGAGATAATAGTTTTCCTTTGCCTTTCTTCACATTAGCCTTCAAATTCTCCAAAGCTTTGAGGATTGCTTTCTTTACTACCTTCCTAGAAGCCAAGAATTTTCTCACCTCAGCCGTCACCTCCATTTCGCCTCCTCTTTTTCTTCTCATAATCGATTGAAGTTCGCGTGCACATTCCTTTGTATGAATTAGAGAATCCTTTGCTACAGAACAAACATCTAGAAGCCTTAAAGATCCGTCTAAAAGCTCGTCGGTCCATTTCTCTTGACGTGCGTGGACAAGGACTTGTTGAGTAAGAGGCAGCAATACCAAATTTTCAACGCAATCATGTAAAGCTTGTAGATCGGTTAGTTTTTTACCGAACAACGATGAAGAGTTGATTGCGTCAAAAGGCTCTAAATTTGCCAAGTGTTGATTGCATTGTAGAATGAGAGGGTGTGGTTTCGATGGCAAGCTTTTCGAGCGAGGTTGGTGATGTGATGTTGGACTAAAAGGAATGGTAGTAGCCATTGATTTTACAACAGAAGAGAACAAAAGCTCTTTTTTGAATTTGGATCTACCTTTCAGATTACTTCAATATATATTGGGAGTTCAAGAGACATAAGGAATCAAATAGTAACAAAAATCCATAAGGACTAACTGATTTAGATTCAGATCTATGAAAAATCTCAGTAGTGTTAATACAATGTCTCTTGCATAGGAACACTACAGCTCAGTACTTAATATCTTTGTCACTTAGCACACGTTTGCACTGAGGTAATCAACCATATTGGTGTGCTAACTCACAATGCAATTAATGCAAGTATAAAATTAACTTTTGGAAATAAAATCACTTTTGTTGTGTTATAAATGAAGTATATAGTACAGAATATACAGATTGAATTAGTTGTACATACTACTAGCAAGTTCTGTGCAGTCTTTCCTAAACCAAGGGAAGTAATAATTAATATACACTTACATTATAGGAAGACAAGAATCACGTTGTTCATTGAATTTTTAGATTCATAAAATAAAAGAACATGTGCAGGTACTTAATTTTGACAATTTTTAATCATCAACTTACCTAACTAAACTTATTATCTTGACAGCAGTATGGATTCAAATTGACTTTGAATCCCATGTGGGCATGACAATAATTGAAGTGGAGAGGTTTCTAATTGCTAATGCTACTCCACCTCTTTGCTTTTCTCTATCATTTTTGTTATGTTATTTTTTTTATATATAAAATTTTGTTATGTTATTTTATTACATATGTGAAAAATAATACTTTATTAAGATATTTTGTAAAAAAAAAAACTTTATTAAGATTTAAGATATATTTTCATTAAAGAAAATACAAAAAGCCATTCAATTTTGGTTGGCAATTTGGAATCTTCAAACATTTCAATGATAAAAAAAAGGTTTACTTACGCCTTATCTTTCTTTTTTTGGTAATGTTATCTTTCTTTTTTCAGGATATGCCCATGTGTTCGAGTAAATGGTCATGCGAGGATCTTTGAAAAAAATTAGAATCAAAACATAGCCATACTTTCTATTATCTCCTCATGTCTTAGTTATAAGAAAATAAAAATGTGGTATATTTTTTGGTCCTAATAATAAAAAAATATGAATACATCCTTTTAAAATGAAAGGATAAGAGTACATTTTAACTTTCATCAAAACATAAAGAAAAGAGGGTGGGGTCCCATTTTGAACACTATCTAAATTTTACTCTTTAATTTGATTAAATCAATGTGGGTCCTACATTTTGGAAATAAAATCCACATAAAGTGGTGGAAAATAATTGATTTCACGACCTTCTAAAGCAACTTTCTTTGTCGGTGCCTTAGAGACATCCAAGTGATAATTTGAGCATCTTTAGTTTTCCACTCAGAAATGTAGGATCGTAACAAGCTGATACCAAAAAAAACAAACTAATAAATATAATGAAGAGAGCAAATCGACTACTTTTTTTTTAGGAAAGCAAATCGACTACTTATTCACAATTCACGATGATAGGCAAGTCTTCGTCTTCGTATTGGAGCCAATACCATTCTCTGTTGATTCCAACTTTACCTACCACGCTATCTCTAAAAGCAATGTCAACACACACTCTTGCAAATCTTCCACGTGCAACTTGCAAAGTATGAAAATCAACCTTAACCGGTTTTCCTATAGTCGATGCAAGAGCCCACAGAAAACTCTCATCATAATACACAAAGTTTAGGGATAGAATTCTCACCCAAACCATGGTTGTGTCTCGGTAAAAACTATTTACATTAAAGTCAGACGTCCATTGACGAACCATGAGATAGCAATTACATATATTCCAAGGAACTCCATCGATCACCTTTGTTTTACCATCTTCACTATTAAACTTGACCATGAAGAAATCATTTCCGATTTCCATCATATCAAATTTACCTGCTAAGTTCCAAGCAGTCCCCAAATTGCTTTTCATGTTGTCGAATCCTATCCCTTGACCTAACAATTTAACTGCCAATGCATCTTTCCAAGGTACACTCAATTCATCGATAACTTTTTTCTCAACATGCAGCATAGGCAAAAGTTTATTATCTTGTTCGACATGTTCAATCGTCACCAATTTTTGAGCTAACAGATCAACCTTTTCACGCATCACAGGTGCTTGAGCGTTGCCCAAGATTTTATCTCTAAACGATGTCATGGTGTTCCCCGTGGTCTCCTTATCTATCAGTTTTGAACATCAACCTTTTCATGGTTTGCATAATTCTGTTACACTAGGGTAAGATGGGTATATACATTATACATTGATGATTAATATTGAAATTTGTGGCTAGTGATCATGATTTACTTTTATCAGTCACATAAAATAATGTCACCTCACTCATGTCACGAACACAATACTCATAACCTATTCCATGGCATCACCACTATACTATTTTGAAACTACTTTTGGTGAAAACATTCCAAAATTGATGTCCAATTTTAGCAGTAGCTACATTAAATCACAGCCACATATATACAGGGCAAAACTATGACCAAGTAGCTTACTTCTTTTAGTCCTTATACGCTGAATGTTTCCTTGGCCGTTTATTTTGGTATGTAAAGACCAAACAAAGCTCTCATAGTTTTCCCTAACTTAAATTTCAACCAAATTATATAGAATCTGATATACTATTATATTATGTTTCTTTAGGTTATGATTCTTAATCTAATTAATAATAAAAATAATAAAAATAATAATAATAATAATAATAAATAATAATAATAATATTTAACCCTCAATTCTATTTACTCAGGTTATAAAAGATGATTACAGATGAATAAATATTGTCTAGGGAATTCAAAGTTCTTGATTTTGTAGTGACTATGAACATATTTAACCCTCAATTCTATTTACTTACTAATAAAAGAATGACTCAATGGACATCTATGTACAACATTGCAAGTTGAAGTTTGACACTAACACAAATGTTTGTATACAATCAATTTTATTTTCTCAAATTATCATCGGTTTTTACGTATTGGTATTGGTGTATGTGTCACTACTTATAGATGGACACATGGGCGATTGCTAGTATAGTCAAGGGGTAGCCCCAAAAAAAAAATATTAATGAGTAGTAGATATGTTATTACATATTTGGCTACCCATAATAATATATATTTGGCTACCCCAAGTTTAATTTTAGTTGAAATAATTTTGTTTGACTTTAGTTACTTTTCAGAACTTTCAATTACTTGATCTCGTCTCATAGAAATCGAAGAATCCACCTTTAATAATATTATTTTTATTAAACAAAGAAAATATTACAATAGCAACAAATTTTAATTTGTTACTCTTAGTCCAAAACATATATCATATAGTCCCAACATTCATCCCATTAGTAATGTTATATTAAAATCATAATATTATTAACTTATTAGTAAATATATTTGGACAAATGAAAGGAAACAGGGCTTCATTTACATTAAAAAGGACATTGCAAGTCACTTAAACTCATAGGCAGTTGTGGATGAATTTGAGTCTTTGAAGGATTGTCGCGTTCGACTTTCATAAATAGCTACTATCATTTTTAATTTCTTTCATTGTTGATTTTTACGTACAATCATTTGTTTCATTGTTGCTTTTTTTGATAAAATCCGTTGCTTTTGCATTTTTTGTATAATCCTTTTTTATTACTTTAACTATATTTTATGAAGTACATTTTATATAAGTAATATTTATTGTGATTTTTTTATTTATTGGTTAAATTCACAATTAATGTTTTAAAAAAAAAATTATATGTGGCCACCTCAAAAAAAATATTGCTAGCTTCGCCGCTGTATGAACATGTATCATCTTATAATTTAGTTTTCCACCCTAAATCTTTCCAAATGGTCATTGAATTATGGTGCATTAGAGTGAGGTGCAGAAGGTAAACTGTTGCACCTAATGTGCACAAAGTTCTTTGTGTTTGCTTCCATTGTTTTTTGTCATATAACACAATAGAGGGATAATGAAGTAGGAGAAAATATCCAAAATTTGTTTTAAAGTTTGAATTTTTGTGTTGGAATTTTCTTCATATATAGCAAAAGAATAGGGGGAGACAAGTACAAATTTGTTTTCCTTGATATCATTAAGTTGGCAGGCAATTCTATCATCTTGATTTGAATATAAGAGTGCTTCCTACTCACAAGATCTCCCAACTTAACACCAACTTAAAAAAAATTCCATAGAAACTAACCACTTATATTTTTCTCATATTTTTGTACGTATTTTATTCATGTTTTAATATATTTTATTATTTCTTCCGTAAAAAAAGCATTATTCTTTTATCTTGCCTTCTTTTTTTTTTAAGAAATATCTTGCCTTCTTTTTCCCGAACATTCTTCAACTATTTTATTTATTAGGGTTTCTTTTCTACTTTATAATATCAGATTTTTTTTATGTGTATTTCTTTTTTTTTATTGAGAATAAAGAGTGAAAGATAGTCATTTATTTTTTAGTATGTTTTGATTTTAGTTTACTATGCTTTGTGATATATAAGGACAAAAAAGATGATATTGAACAATTTTATGCGTCAAGCAACAACAGAAAAAGCTAAATTTATCAGTGTTTCTTTCATTTGTTCTTCTTATATGTTTATCCTTTTTTTTGTGGTGGCCGGGATTTGAACCTCGGACCTTGCCTATATTATGCACAGGGCCGGCCCATAGCCTGTCGAGGTTGGGCTACGGCACCGGGCCTCCAATTTTTTGGGGCCCAATTATTTATTTTTTTATATGTAAGACCCAAAAATAATGGATATATATCTATTAAAAGCGAGTTATTTCAACCTATATAGCTTGCTTTCGTGGTGAGTCCACTTTTTATTGAGTGTGAGGTCATGTGTTCAAGAACCACCAAAGTGTGATTTTTAATATTTTTTTTAAATGACTTATTTATTTTTTTGGGGCCCAGTTTTTTTTTCATCCCTTATAAAATTAAAACTAGGCCCATGAATTTGTTAAGACGACCCTGATTATGCATTGTTCTTACCAGCTGAGATAAGCTCACGAGGACATGTTTATCCTTATATATTAACAAGAATTTGTTGCGGCTATTTTGAATATCAAATAAATATTTATCAATTTTGAATTAATTATCGTAAAGTTTTTTATTATTCTTTGGACTATATCAATACTTTTTTCTCTCTTTATACTTTGAAATTATTTATTTTTAATAAAAGTGTTACTTTATTATTATTATTATTATTATTATTATTATTATTATTATTATTATTATTATTATTATTATTATTATTATTATTATTATTATTATTATTA
>Ga0315914_1001899_pt1 | contig 31862 bp, 15 predicted proteins | sample MpolenodulesMG_FD_203920 | JGI IMG/M metagenome (GOLD analysis project Ga0315914, IMG submission 203920) | Medicago polymorpha root nodule microbial communities from Los Angeles, California, United States - elongated nodules | ecosystem: Host-associated > Plants > Roots > Nodule | place: USA...
TTCAATGTTACCTTTCATGAAGATTGCACGTGCCTGCCAATTTTTCCTTGATTTTTTCTTTCTTTTTATTCTGCAATTACACACGTGGATATTACTCTCCTTTTTAATTAAAAAAATTACATAGTTGACAAGACACATATGATTGACGAAGTCAAAATTGGGGTTTTGCAAAAGGGGCTAAACAATAGGGGTGTATTTTGCCTTTTTTTTTTAAAGGGGGCCAAAATTGCTACATTATGAAACTTAGGAGGTCAAAAGTGTGTTTAAGCCTTATATTTACTTACGTAGATCGGTAGTCTGACTGATATTAGTTTTATATGTTTTTTTTTTTTTTGCTAACAAGCTAAATATGTTTCTAAAATTGCATTGGTTTAGTCTATTTAATAAAAGAGCATGACCTTACATGAATATGACATAGACTATGCTATAAGTTTATATCGGTCGGTTTGACCTATTCTTACCCTATCTGTTGATTTTCATTTGCATTTTCTATTTTTTCTCCCTTTTAACTTTAATTTTTCGTTTGATTTAGAGCAATATCACATTATTCACAGTTAAATAGAAAATAGTGAATATTTTTTTTGTTTTCATCGTATCATTTGCAAAAAAAAGAGTTTTTTTTTTCCAAAGTGCATGGTAGCTCTATAATTAGTTCAAGGAAGTATTAAATTGGATCCTTTTCTCCTCTTTTCTTTTCTTCCATCTCCTTAATTATCCATCTCTCTTAAGCTTAATTTATCTAGGAAGTATGACTTTGGTGTCCAGATCCGTACCAAAGTGACACTTTTACTATGAAAATAAAATTGTTTTTTTTTCTTGCAAAAAATGCTTTTCTGAAACAAAACATGCCATAAGCAATCATTTTATTGAAGGAAAAAAGTTTTGAGAAGCATGGAGTTGTTTATAGGTACAAATATCATCACAACTACAGCAAGCCGCACTTAGTCCTTTTCAAAGTAACGAATGAATGCCTTAATCTTAACTGCATCAACCATTAAGCCAAAATACGTATGTCTACCACTAAAAAAATGATGAGAATAATGTCATAAAACAAAGCAAATTGTGAGTCTATAAGCATGTTTCCACTCAAATCAAAAGTTAAATAGGGATACATCATTTTCAATGATCCATATTAATGTGTAATAACCTTTTGCATGTCAGAATAGTCGAATATAACATTCATTCACTCAAACACACTAGGATAAGATGATTCAAGTCTCTTGTAAATCATATATCTCAAGTTTGAATCTAGACTTATAATACTTTTTACGAAAAAAGTTGTTGCATATGTAATATCATACAACTAAGAAGATTAGTCTACGCAGTTACACATAAAAGATACCAAATTTATAAAATAAAAAAAGTTACATTCACTTCAACCAACAAAGCTACAAATTACTCTCAGATCTATATGTTATTCACAAAACTCCCTTTTGTCTTAACTGCATAACAAGTTTTGTTCATTCTGGACCTAATTTGGACAATGCTGAACATGATATTAAGGTTTCAATGTTAAGGGTCATGTAATCTATAAATCACTTGGAGCTTCTAGGTTCATACTTTATATGAGGGTTTAGGAGGTGAAATAGAATGAAGTCTAATCTTGTTGTACTGAGAAAGTATCAGCAATTCCACACATTTTAGGATACATTCATGTCATAAAGTAAGTAGTAGCAAATGCAGAAAAATATTGAATACTATATGTATTAAATCCCCACATTTTACTTGTTCAACATACAAAAAAATGAAAGAAAAAGTTTAACAAAAATAGTCATGGCATGGCTTACTTAAATAAAGCCTGCAGAAGGAGGAGGGGAATATAGTGAAAGAAAAACTAGAACTAACCAATAGGGGTTGAAAATCATGGTTAATAACATTCAAAATCGTGGTTAGTTGTGTCCAATGGATGATTACTGAGTTGCGGCATATTGTTATGTTCATCAACCATCCACTGAATGTAATTAACCACATATTTGAACCTTGTTAACCATATGAATTGTTTTCGGAAATTATTGTCCGATTTTGTTTCAAATAACCCATTTCTAATACAAGGGTGATATATTCATCTATGATGAAAAGATTGTAACTAGAACTAATAACATTTAAAAAAAAATACCCTATGTTGTTTGGTTGTATGAAAGAGGCTTAATTGTTTAGCAAAGAGCTACAAATACAATCCAAATCTTCTGCTTCAAGCTCCAATCTATTAACCTCAAATGGCAGCCACAAATCCTCCATTGAAGCCTTTGGAGCCTCACACAATCTATCATTTTCCTCAAAGAAATCAATACCAGAAGAAACTTTGAAACAAGTGTTGTCTTGGTCTTGTAATGATGACAAGAAATTGTCTTCAAAATCAATTAAACAATCTTCTAATTTGTATATGACACCATCTTTCAACCAAGGGAAATCAAACACTCCAAATGCTAAACAACCTTTTTCTTCCACTTCATTCTTTTCCTTGGTGAAGCTTGTGCCACATACATCTCTTTTTTTAGCTTTCTTGTTATTATTCTCAAAAGAAAACCAAATCTTAGCTTCAAAATCATCATATTCTCTTGCTCTTTTATTCTTCTCTTGCTCCATTTATGTCTTTTTCTGTCAATGCAAGATCACAAACAATGTTGTTATTAATCAAACACAAGAACCTAAACACACATCAAAATTGTAATAATGAACAAAGAAAAACATAACTTAGGTACATACATAACATGTAGATAAATTAAAATAAAACTTACTATGAAAATGAACAATAAAACCTCTTTTTTTCAATGTATATGAAAAAACAAAATGTGTAAGAAACAATTGATACAAATTATTGAGAATGATTAATTGATAATCATTCTCAATAATGATGATGATTGTGAGTAAAGGGTAGTTGAATACCTATGAGATGAGTATTAATCTTAAGGGGAAATTAAGGGAAAGCTAAGACTTAGGTACATATTTATATATGATATGTATGTATGATTAGAAATGGTGAGCTTTGTACACACGCTATGCTTTTTTTAAGGAAAAACCATATCACAACTCAATACAAGCATAACAGCACACACAATTCATCACAGGGACACATGCACACGTACACACTATTTTATTTTAATGTTGTTTCACCTTTCATCATCACCAGCAATGAAATGTGAGATAGGTGTTTTCTCCTCTTTTTTTGGGTTCTAAATTTGGCTATAAGGAAATACCACAAAAGAAAATTAATCAAAGGGTTAATTACATCTTTATATAAAGATTTGTTTCCCTCCAATGTTAATCGGAAACAAATCGCTTGCGGTGCAACAACTGTGGAGACTGTTATATTTTAAAGGACAAATTTTCTCTTAATTAGATCTAACAGTTTCCGCAGTTGTTGCATGGATGGTGGTGATAGTGATGTGTTTTTGTTGTGACACAAAACAACTGTTCAGTTTTATGTTTTTATTTTTATGGTAATTTCAGAAATGTAAATGAGTGCCAATTTATGATTTTTTTAGGTTGTCCCATTTCCTATTCTCCATTTAGGCTTCTTTTTTTTTTTGGATTAATTATTAGGCTTGTTTTGTTGTTTTCTCTAGTAAAAAATTTGGAGTTGTTAAGCGCCAATGGCTTCACTTTTAGCAGGTTATCATGTGACTTTTGTACTGTCTTTTCTCCCTATAATGATCATAATCTATCATAAGCTTAAATTCACTCTAAAACAAGACACAATAAAAAAAATTACTATTATCGATGACCACACTTTCTTAAATAAGTATTTTTTTTTTCTTACGCCAAAGCCTTGTAAAAACATTGCCAAATAATAACTATATATTAAATAGATCTCAATTAGTCTCTTGCTACCAACTAGAGATGAGTTCACCCCTATGGACAGCCAGATTACACAAACTTTTAAACAAGCCAAATAGATTAAAAAAAAAATATATTAAAATAATTGTAAGTATTTTAAACAATATTAGCTTCTCCATAAATTGAAACCAACTTCTACATCCTTTTTTTTTAAAAAAAAAACAAAATTATTTAACTTTTTCATGAACATCAACAAACTTTTTTCTAAGAGAAAATTCATAGTTATTTAAATTGAGAAACTCTTGTAGATAAACAAAACTAATCCAAACTGCAACTTTCAATCCTGCAGCATTAACAGATAAGTCCAGGAAGAAGACCTTCAATCTAAATTGCTACATTGAGTGTAATAAAGTTTACATAAATGGGAGGCTCACATTCCATTATTAATGACTGCAAATTTAATACATTTAAGACACCAGAGAGCCAACCCACACAAAACATCCTAGCAAAACAACACTGCTTCTGAAGCCAACCAACCTCTCAATGTCCATTTCACAATAGCGTTGAATACAACAGATCTATAACGATTCTGACCTTTCTCTGAACGCTGTCGTGTCGTGGTGAGAGCTCCGTAGAATCAGAAGTAGCACAAAGTCCCGCACAAAAGCTTATCCTGCCATGACTGCTAGTTAAGCACTTGACTACTTGGTGCAGCCACTCCCAATCCTCAACTGCTTGCAACCCTTGATTCAGTTTTTATTCCGATTGCAGTTTTGAAACTAATGTGATTTATCTTCTTCATATGAGGATGTCATACTTTTCCTTGTATGTGAAGATGAAAGAGAAACTAATCCACACAAATCAGTTGTACAAAGGAAACTACACACAGTAGTTCACTTCATCCCCCTCCAAACTATCTATACAAACCAATGATGATACTCATTTACAGCTCATTAACACAGAGTTTATAACATGCATGAGAAGGCGGATTGTGCTAGCTTCTGAAGGGGAATTAGATGGTAAGCTACGATGATGGCCTAGTGTTCGGTACACTTGATCCAATATTGGCCGCACATGCGCTGCGATCCTAGTATCTTCTGGGTTTATAGCAGCAGCCACATCTGTCATCCATTGCAATTTTCTCGGTGTATCTGTATTGATGTCACAGGATAATTGTTGTAGAAGAGATAAAAGTACTCCCTGGCTTAATGGCAGTGGCACCATTGTCAAGATACTGGTTAAATCAACCTGGTCATGAAGAGGTTTGAAATTCAATGTTAGCTATATTGACTTTGTATTGACATAATCTTGCAAACCACAAAACATATGCATTGACCACTAATTATATGGAGATCAAATTTGATCGTCCGTGATTGGAGTGGATTTATGAAATGTCAGACGTATAAGATGGACCAAATTATCATAGGAACAGCAAATAAACTTCAAAATTAATATTACATGTTTAGAGCCTGTTAGGATTAGCATATTTGAGCTTATCTACTGACATAAAGACTTAAGAGACTCTATGGGAGAGTTTATGAAAACAAAAGTTTTCAACTTATTTTCATTAGTTCTCCAAGATAGCTCATGAAAACATCAATGGGTTAATGAAGTTTCCCCAATATCACTGAAAAGTTGTATATATACAATCGAGTTTTCATTATCTACAGTTTCACTAAAAAATTACGCTCTCAATTCACTATCATTACAAACTTCATTTCACATTGATTAGTTCTTCATAAGCACCATTGCCAACATAATGAAATTCTCAGTGGTTACTCAATTCAACTAAACAAATAATTGTCATACACACATACCTGAGAACATAACCAAGAAACTATTGAAACATCACTTCTATGAAGGGCTCCGGTAAATGCTTCCTCAAATTTTCCCTCACTTGTTAACCTTGTTAGTTCTTTGGTAGGATCCTCGGTCTGTCAAAAAGCAAGTCCTCACGGTAAGAAAATATCAAGAACACTGTTCGAAAATAATAAGGGGAATGAAAAACAGACATACCATTTCATGCAAGCCATTGTTAATTTGTGTTACAAAAGGATCAGAAGCCACTTTGGAATTAGCTGCCATTTCCAACAATTTACGTTGGCCATCAGCTAATTCCCCACTCAAAGTTTGAGTGAGCGATGATGCTGAATTAATCGTTTCCTGCAAAATCACGACACCACATATTGAGTATTCAAACATGATAGATCAGACATACAAGATTAGGTTAAAGAGAGGAAGCCTTTGATATATTTGATCTGGCAGTGAACCAAGATTCAATCAAGCCTATAAAAATAACTGGACCTTTTTTCTGGTTGGAAATGAAGTTAAACTTATAGTTCCAAAAATAATTTACTTGCAGAAGATCTTTTACTCATTTATATAATAGTTATTTTGGAAAAGAAACTAAATCATGATAGATCATTTGTTCTAAATTTGTCCTTTAAAAGATTCAATGCAAGATGAAATGAAATCCTATTACTACATTCATCTAAAAATCACGTACTTTTCAAAGGAACAAATTATTTAGATATATACGACACAAACTATATATATATTACAACAAAGTTGCAAGAACATCCTTGCCAATCAAGGAAAGATAAATAATATTGCATAATGATAGAAATCTTATTATCTATTTTCAAAACAAGTATCATATACATACCCTCAACGTCACAGCTAGCGGAGAATGAGTAGAATCGTACTGCTGTTGAATAGCAGTTGTGTGGTTCAAAAGTCCATTCTGAAATGTGCTATCAATTTGCTCAAACATAACTCTGCAAGACTTCTCAAAGGCAGGAACTAATGCAGCTTCCACACTAGTCTTGAGTGCTTCCTACAAAGTACAAACCACACAAAATATTAAAGAAAGTCTCTTACAAGGGAACCAGATTCCTGACCATCTTGAAAGCAAACGTAAAAGTAAATCCAAAATATGAAGTTAATCTGAATTGCACTATCATATGATTTGCAAAGATGATTGATGACTATTATTTAAGAATTTCAGTAGCACTTAAAAAATACAAGTTCCAAGAAATGGGTTTTGTTGAAAATAAAATAGGATCGTGTACATCAAGAGAATATCATGTATTTAGGAGTATGACATCATGTCATTCTTTCTGTTATTATTTATATTTATTACCTTTTAAGTATATATAAAGAATTTTTGTTGTGTAGTTGAAACACATAGCATTCACCATATGCCGAGCGTATTCTCTCTTTCAACATGGTATCCAGAACTTATAGCGAGGTAACCCTAAATTATGCTTACAAATAACAATGCAGTCACGAGAATGAGCCAAACAACTGACTGATAGGGAAGGAAGGATTTGGATAATACCAATCCCTTAGGACTGTGTTCGTCGCAAGAATATTAGGACACCAATTTATCAGCCTGTGATGCCTTATCTTAATAATACAACACCCCTTTTTTTTTTTGTTAAAGCCAAGGGTCCTCCATATGCACATCCTAAAAGAAGGTATTACTTGATACAACACTGTAAAGGAGTCGTTGCATGAACCAGTCATATTTTTATGACGAAGAGATTTGTAGTTGTTCTATTATTTTCATTTTACAACGAGCATGGATAATATGCTTGACGGGCACCAATTATGTATATATTTGCATATAATTCGCATGATAAAGAAAAAGCACGATAAGACAGAAATCCATATACTCAACATGTTAAAAAAAGATGAGAAAATAATACGGGTTTTTTAAATGCATTGTCTATGTTGACTACTTGCTGCTTACCTGAAGAGCCTGCTTGCCAGTAGTTTGAAATTGTGCTTGTATCTGCCTAGCCACTGTAGCTTCAAGTTTTGAACTGACTGATTTTTCTAGTTGATTCAATGCTTTGTCTCCGACCCCCTTCTGCAGAATTTATAACATAACCTCGGTCAGTTATATTGAACCAAAATCATCACTTCATTAGCGAGGAAAAATGTGAAGGAAAGTTTGAAGCGGAGATTAAGCATATAAGATAGAAAACCAAATAATATTAGTTTGTAAACCATAATCGCCACGCAAAGATTTCTGATAGAAAATATTTAAGCTTGGAATAAAGCACTGTGCAAACAGAACGCAAATTTTCCAAAGCAAATTAACAAAAAAAACTAATTTTACCGGTAATATGTGTACTCTATTTGAAAAGTAGCATTTTCAAATGTTGAAATAAAATATAAACCTGGAATGACTCAGTAACAGCTGTTGATATTGCTTTTTCCATATTTTGACTAATTGAACGGGTGATGGTTGTTCCAATTGAAGATATTTCCTTCTTAATGATTTTCTCCATTAGAGATGACATATCCTTGTTTATGTAATTGGAGATCAAATTTGTTATTTGCTGCACATGGTCTTGCTCTAATTTCTCTTGCTTAGCATTTTCTTCTTGTATGTGAGCCCACAAAGCATCAGTGTTAGCCTTGACTACCTTCTCCATGCTTCGACCCAATGACCCTTCTAATCTTTTGCCTTCCTTAGTAACTGGAACGGAAACCATCGCATTCATCTGCTTTTGCATCTCTTTTTGCATGCTTAATAGCTGTAAAATAAGAAAAAATGGAGATCAAGACAAAAAACTAAATATAGCTCATTGTCTGACACGACTATATGCAAGAGCGCCAAAACCAAATAAACGATGTGAAAGGATGTCTCCCTAGTCCTGCGAAATAACAATCAACTATGCTCTACTTGTAGCATGTTGAACCTATATTACAGTACACAAAACACACAATGAATTTAGTCATAAAGATCTGCACTACAAAAATCATTGGTAATTTTAGAAAGATTTGGATTGTATGGACCATAATTTGTGAAGCCAAGAAAAAAATAATAGCAAAGTTCTAATGTAAATTAATGACCTGGCCCATCATATCTTGTATAGCAGATAATTGTGGTAAAGCAGCTTCCATGGACGAGCCTGCTGGATTTCCACCTTGATCCTTTGATGAATCCGCTGAGTTAAAAGGGCTGGGAGAAGCAGCAGGTGTACCGGACACTTGGGAACCTTTACCTTTCTGTTTTTTACCTTTCGTGGAAGGTGCTGGGGACGGCAAAGTTGCAGCCACAACTTCTGATTCTCTTATGTTTTCAGGTACCTCCTTACTCGTGTCTTGAACTGCTCCCTCATTCAATGCATGATTATTTTCAGAAGCGTCAATAGTATTAGAATTATCAGCTTGAAGATCTCCCTCGATATTATAGATGTCTCGATCAGCTTGACGAACTCCCTTAGTATTATAGGTGTCTTTGTCAGCCTGATGAGCTCTCTCGATATTATAGGCGTCTCTGGCCATCCGAATGCCCAGATCTGAAGCCTGGGAATGGAATAACTTCTCTTTCTTCTTAGCGGCATCGGTATGTGAGCATCTGTCTCTGTCATGCTCGGTGTTATCTTGATTAGAACCTGTCTCAATCTCATCTACCACTTTAACTTCTACTTCAAACTTTTCTGCATCACTATGTGCAGCAACACCTTGAACATTCATACCTTCAGAGATATTGGAATTAGCAGGAGACAGGGCAGCTTTAGAGAATATCTCAGATGGAGTTACCAAATGGGTTGGGTGTTTAAATACTGTAGGGGAATCAGAAATCAAAGAAACATCAGTTTGTACAACTTTGTCACTTTCTTGCAAATTGTCGCCCGATACAGGCACATCCGCCACATTATCTTTTTCAGATTTTATTCTTTCTTCTACAGAGGGATCAAGATTTGCTGGCTCATTTTTGTGATCACCAGCACTAGCTGAGCTGGTTGCTAAAATATTAGAAGAACTTTTGGAAGCAGATAACTTGCGAGACAATCTTGGACTCGGAGGAAGTGGGGGTGGAGCAGCGTGGACATGTTCAAAACCATTATGAGAAGGTAAATCATTTGGCTTGATCTCAGTATCTGATACAAAAGTTTCAGGCAGACCATGAATATTTGAAGACAAATTCACAGCACTTTCAGAAGAGCTCAAATGAACTTGTGGCATGTTAACAGTTTCCAGATCAGCAGATCCATCCCAAGCACGAGATGCACTCGGTTCTGTTTTTTCAAGTTCAACATTGTCTAGTGGCGGAGGCAAACATTGTGACAAATTGAGCCCGTACTGTTGAATTGCTTGTGTTTGAACACAATATATCTGCACAAGATGGTCTCCATCCGGTAAACTATCACTAGTTCCAATAAGGCTTAATATAGGCATTGTGACTATGAACTCGGAAATATAATCCATACGAGTAGCAGTTGGATTGGGTCCATACTCTATGTGCACGGCATATATTGTGTTTTTCTTGGCATTTGCTAGCAGAACCAAACCAGCACGAGGCAACGCTACAACTTGATTAAAGAATGCTTCCTCAGGGTTGGCTTCAGAAGAACTTCTTATATCCAAAGTTTGAACACAAATCCATGACTCAGAATCACTAGGCAATAACCAACCTTCCTCGTAACCGGATACCCATATCTTCACTTCCTGATTTAGCGGCCCCTATAGTAAAGGGAACATATACAAAACGAATTTAGTTTACAAAAGATACACTTAAGAATATCAGTATACCATGTTTCCAATAATGGGAAAAGCTAGGAGCATATACCGCTGTGACAAGAACGATGTGATCCGGACGGTGTGGAGCAGTCAAGAACGTCACAGAATTAACAGGTTTACCATCATGTGGTCTTAAAACAGCAAGTGGTGTCGCCTTACGTTCTTCCCATATCTTCACCTGTTGAAATAAAACACCAAACAATGATAAGACTTTTCTTCAAATGGACAACCCCAAGATGTAATACAATAACATGAACGACTTAAAGGCAAGGATTCAAAATCATGTCAATCTGTTCATAAATTTCACTAGCGAAAACAAATTGGATAACGAAAAATAAAGGAAAAAATGTAAAGCAGTAAAGAGCCAAATGCAGACCGTGCCATCTGCTGATGCTGAAGCTAATCGACTCTTCATCCATTGGCACATTGACAACTCAGTGATGTTGTCATCATGTTTACCAATAAGGTGCACCCCATCAATCAACTTATCAATGTTACATTTGAGAGGCTCCTCTGCAGAAAAGGTTTCACCTTTTCCAGCTTTCATTGTGTCGATTTTGAGGATACGGTTTCCAATAGCAACAATTAAAATCTCCTGTTGATCAATTCCAGCAACTATAAGCTAACAGTTTAAAGGAGTTAAAATCAATTGAAAGATAATAAACTTGAGGAACAAAATTAAAAAATACTATTACTTGTTTATGAGGATGCCAGCATACTCGCGGATGAACTGACTCACTCTCTCCTAGTATTTGAATAGCCAGGATAACTCTTCCAGTAATTTGAGGCTTGTCTTCCTCGTCAGGGCCCTCATTGATTTTCCATATGAAAATTCTCCCATCAGTGCTAGCACTGAATGCATGGGCATATTCAAAGGGAAAATTAATAAATGTTATATTGCAAAAGAAAATATGACAAACAGAAACAAAAAAGGTATTTACCTGGCTAACAGGTGAACATCCTCTGCGAAGAAAGCCATGTCTGATACTCTCTACATAAAGATTTGATACCCACAAAATTGGAGGGGGTATGGATTGAAAGTATAATAAAAGGGAGAAAATAGCATCTCAATGTGTGTAGCAACATAAAACTCATCATAAGAGACAAAGCAAGCATTGCAAAAAACATAAATAACTCAAATAATATTTCTTTCTCAAATGTCAAAAAAGACTCTGTCGTTATGTGCTCATACCATATATCTCGACTTTATGCAAACAAGTATCTAAACTCAGCAAGAAAAATCAAGAGAAAGAAACATAAATACAGATGAAAACTTAAAAAGTATAACTACATAGTCCAACACATTTCCTAACTGCAAAAATTTTCATAAGTTTACGAGGAAATGAGAAAATTACGTGCCTTTTTCGTGTCTCATTGCAACAGACAACAAAGGTAGTTAAATATATAAACAGTGCTTATAACAAAAGGAATATAACTTGACTAAGGGCTGTTTGGATTTGCTAATTTGAACTTATCAACTGTTTGGGAGAATTTATGGGAACAATTTATGACATATCCATAAGCTCTCCATGATAACTTATGAAAACAACTTATAGCTTATATAAAAACAGTTTGACTTAATTTTATCTTTTGTTATAGAAATAACTTATACGATAAGTTTTTGTGCTGTAAGCACTTAATTAAGATGTTCATCCAAACAGGGCAAAACCATGCAAAACAATACCTTTAGCTACTAAAATTCAATGATAACAAAAGCATCAAAACATAACATCAAAGTGGAGTAAGTACAAGCCAAAAGCAACACATCCCACCTGAATAAGACTGTGAAGCCATAATCGACTACTTAAGTAACAGTTTACATGCAAAAACAAATCGTTCGATACGTTAACTACTAAACTCCAATCACTACAAACAAAAGCATCAAAATTTAATACCTGAGTATGACCTCGAAGCAAATATCTCAATGCAGTATTGATATTAAGAACCCGAATAGCACCGAGTTTGAGTCCATAGCAAATATAAGATCTATTAACAGCAATTTGTCTCCCAAGCACAAGACCAGGATCAGATGCATACTTAGTAATTGGAGTAACTTCAAGCTGTGGCTGCATTTCCCCTGGCAATTTAACATCAATATCATAAACAACATTCTCTCCTTTCAAATGCCTACCCTTTGGAACCTTAGCACTCAACATCCTTGCAGGTGTTGACTGAGGACTTGCAACATTCACTGTGGAAGAACCTGAACTCACCACAGGATTTGCTGACACCGAAAACTCCGAAGAAACCGATGAAGTTTCTTGATTTAAAGGAGGGTTTTGAGTGTTCAACATAGCCATTAACCTTGCACCAGATGTAGTGTTTGGATTTGGAGATGAAGGAGATTGAAAAATGGGTCTTTGAGTTTGAGGTGCATGCATTTGAGGGTGATGTTGAAGGATAAGAGGGTTTTCTGGAAAAGGAATATTATAAGGGAGATGATAAGGGTATGTACCAGTTGGTGGAGGGTAAGAAGAAGAGGGGGTAGGGTAAGAAGAAGGAGGGGGTGTAGAAAGTGAAGGTGAAGGAAATGATGGAGAAGAGTTCAAATTTGAAGGAATTTGATTTGTTTGTGTTGTTCCTTTGAAAAGCTTTTGCAAATCAAATTGGGTTTGTTGTTGATTTTGATTTGGATTTCCAGAAGAAGCCATAAAACTTTGACCCAAAATCTTAAATTGAAGATAAAGGGGAAAAAAAATCAAAACTTTATGATGCAAAATTGAGATCTGTAATTAACGTTGGTGTTTGTGTTTCTTTTGTTTCAACTGTTGTTACTTGGTACTTTGGTCTCTGTGTTCCTTGTACTTAGTATAGTAATTTCAGAAAAATTTGATAAAAAAGAAGAAAAATGCAAAATCTTTGGTTCGGTCTTCTTCTTTTTTTCTCTTATGTGGTGTGACTGAAAATGAAATTGAATGAATGCTAGATTGGATTGGTGTGAGGAAAAGGATTAATCAATAGTTTATGTTTTTGCATCATCCAATTAAGCAAGGATGGCAGTGGTGGCATCATAGCATAGTACCAAAACATAACATATGGTTGTCTAGAATATATGAAATCATCGTGAAGCCATGGAAACTAATATTATTTTATATATGATTTTCTGAGATTCATAATTTTTTTTAGAGGAATGATGTATGAATATCACTTTTCTACAACCAACAACTTATTTGCTATTTTTTAATAGTTTTTTTACTGTTTTCGGTTTGCGTGCTCCTCACAAAGTCATAGGGTGTTGCATTAGTTTTCAATTTTAGTTGTACAAATAACACAACTCTTTTTTTAGGGCAAATTTATAATTTTCTTAAAGCTTGTTGCTCAAAAAAGGTGTGTAAAAATGTATTTTTAGTTAAGAACCATACCAAAAACATATACGAAAATGCATTTAAATTTAATCTTTTTTTAATTAATTTAAATTTCTATTATAGGGATGTTCCTATAATTTAAATTAATAATTTTGAGTGAAATAATTTAAATATAATAGATTATTATTATTATATTTATATCAATATTAATTTTAGCTATTGATGAATGAGATATTTTCCTTTTTTTATTCTTTTATATTGATACTCACAATCTTTTTTTTAATCTTTGTGCTTGTTCATCGTTGTTCAACTAGCTTTTGATTTGATCTTTGTTGATCTTACCATATTTTATTGTTTTTGTGTTTGGATTTTAGTTCTCCCGTGTTGTTGGGTTGCTTCGACAGTTTGGTCGTTGACATTGTGGGTCTGTGTTTCACTCGGTCATTGTCGCGTGTTCATGGAAGTTTCTTGTTTTAAATTTCCCTCAAATCGTGGATCTGACGACGGTCCTGTTACCAACACAACAACAAACGTTTGTTCAAGTGTTGTCCTCTCAATGAGAGGTTCAAATGAGTTAGTTGTTCTTGTCATGTGTCAAAGGGGACTCTCTCTTGATCAAAATAACATAAGAATAGTATGTCAAGGGACTCAAAAGTTATATAAACAACAATTTGGACAGAAGAATGATCTTATCCAAAGGGGGGAAATTACTTTTTGCACGTTGTCTTCAAGTATAACTCTTCAACCTTTGGAAAATTGCCGGTTCATGTAAATTGGTGACTTTAATTTGGGTATAGGGTTTTTTGATTTAGCTTCTCCAACCATGATGATCTTCAAAAAGTGTGGTCCCCTATTTTCACCATCAACATACCAAAGTGAACCCTTGCACAAGTTTGAATTAGGCTTGTTAACATGCCCCAAGAATATTTGAGGCATCAAACCCTCTTTGAAATTGCTAATGATTAATGAACACCTATTTTCCTAGATGATGCTACAAAAATTAGGTTGTTTGGGCACTATGCCAGAGTGCTGATTGATTTGAACCTCTCTAAAAGACTTCATCAATCCATTCTTGTAGAAAGGGAAAAATTTGCATTCTATGTCCCTATACTTTAAATAAAAATGTCGGATTTTTACACAATGTGAATCTATTGGACATTGTTTATCAAGTTGTAATAAGCTGAATAGAAGGAACATGTTGTTAGAGTGGATCCTCCTAAATATCAACCCATCAAGAAGAATATAAGGCAAAAGCCTAGAGAAGAAACTACTCAAAGCAACATGGCTCGATGTAACAAGGATAAGGGAATCAAGGAGCATGCCCAGCCTAACTAACAATAAAATCTGGATCCTTGTAATGTAAAATCCCCCTCTGATCAAGAAAAAATTGATAAGAATCATGTTGATGATTTCATAATCAATTGAATGTCAATTTTTTGCACAAACTTTTGTCGTTCTTTAGTAATGTACATCTTTTTTATAATATCAATCAATTATAATCGTCTTAATATTATAAATATTTATTTATATTTTATGAGAGTGACTTCTAAAATCCCACGAATGATTGATTGTGATTGTCTATTATAAATAATTTCTTTTATAAAGTTTATGTATAAAAAATTTATATATAGAAATATTTATGATAGATTGTGGAAATTAAACTGCATATTATATATCACTTTAATCTAGAAGGGTTCTTGATTTTTTTCAGGGCAGAAGGGTTCCTGGTAGTTCTCACTAGAATATACATTACATTGTATTCAAATTGTCAGCATATAAAATAAACATTATGGCCTTAACTTTTAGCTATCTCCATATCTAAAAAAGACAAACACTACATAACAGTTTTACGATATCTTTCTTCAGAAAAATAAAATAAATTTATGACCATCTCTCCCTTCAATTTTATTTTATGACCATATTTGCCTTTCACTTTTAATTATTATTTCTTTGACCGAATTTTTAAATGATTATTATTAGACCCGTTTTATATTTTTAGGAGGTTTCTTAGACCCGTTTATTGATATTTATCTTTTTCTTCAAAGCATTATTTTCCCGAGCAAGTTTCTTTTTACGCAAACAAACTTAAGACATTTTATTATAGTATAGATACAAGGTGGAGGTCCACGTGAGCTTAACTCAGTTGGTAAGGACAATGCATAATATATGCAAGGTCTCCGGAGTTCAAACCCCGACCACCACAAAAAAAAAGATACAAGGTGGAGTTAGATCAAACATATTGCGAGAAATGTGGAATAAAGTTGTCTTACAAGAGCATGATTGCTCTGTTTGCTTAACGCCTAGTAAACACAACTTTATGATTGTTAAAATTTTGTAGTAAAATTTTGCAATTTTTAACCATTAACCACACTCCAAATGATTCACCTTGCTAGAATGCACATCATCAACTAACATCTTGTAGTCTGATTCAAAAATGATCCTCTGATGACCCAAAGTTGTGATCCACTTGAGGTCTTGATGCAGCCCCTAAACTTCACTCTCCATTGGAGTCATAGAAATCTTTAAAACATCTCTCATCATCTCGTAAGACCGCTCTCATGCTAACTGTCTTATCACGGTGGAAATTGTGGCATCGACATTGCATTTTAACAAACCATCCCCACGAGGCTACTAAACTGTGATATGTGTCTGCTGCTGAGTCGTGGTCTCAGTCTGATGTACTCACCTAACACATTGTCAGTGCTGAGCACTACATGTGCACACTGCGAAATTTGATCGGGTGATTTAATTTTGTTTTCCCACAATTACAAATTTTGTGTTTTCCATATACTCCAAGTAGTCATAGCAAAACTCATCAGTTGTTTCATTGACAATCTCTGCCGCAGACGGGTGAAAACATCACCAAAGCTTTCATCCCCGTCCATCAATTTTTCTTCCAACAAAGGTCATAGATTTACTTTCCTCCAACATGTAATACTATCCGCACAAACAAGAAACAAATGCCAATTGTACTCTGACTAGGATTGGCAAATTACACAACTGGTTTTTTTGTCTATTCAGTAGACAATCCCTTCCAAGGTGACACATAAAATGCTTAACCTTTGGAGGAATCAACAGAGACCACAACTTATTCCAATCACCCTCTACTTTCCAATCATCTCTATTAATCAACATATCTACGCAAACTTGATATGCACTTTTAACCAAATAAATACCTTTCTTATGAAACCTCCAAATAACTGCATCATTTTGCTCACAGCGAAGTAAAGGAATTTTAAGAATTTCATCAACATCATTTAAATTAAAATTATTCTTAATCAATGTTTCATTCCAAGAACCATTTTGAGGATCGATTAAATGACTTACAGTGGCAGTTGTTGCATATTGAATTGTTGGAGGTACTATAATAGGATTCACTTCATTTCGGACCCAAGGAGAATGCCAAATTGGAATACTTGAACCATCACCAGTTCTCCCGTGTTGTTGGGTTGCTTTCACGATTTAGAAGGAGTGAGTATTTTGGCAAAGATATAACTAAAAAATGGTTAAATAAACCTTGAGGTGCATGTTGCTATAACACTCTTTCTAAAAAATAAGTAGGTGTAAGTTAGCAACTCCTACGAGCATTTGCTAGAATACACCTGGCCATTTTTTAGAATGAGTATTTTAACATGTGATAACTAAAAAATTGGTAAATGCATCCCAAGGTGCATTTGGCTAAAATACACTTTTATAAACATAAGTGGGCGTATTCTAACAAATTATATATATATATATATATAGCTGATTTTGGACGAGTGTTACTGGGTGAAAATGGGGAGTGGATTTGCGGTCTCTCAAAAGGATTAGGGAGTTGTGCTGTTTATATAGCTTAACTTTGGGGATGCGTTTAAAGATTTGAAGTTGGATGGAGCTTGTGGTTTTAATAGACATGTTGATTCTTGGGTAGTGGCCACTACTCTCCTCCTCGAAAGTGGAAACGACAACGGGTTGGAATTTATTGCAACATATTAGACAGTTGTTTATGAATTGGAAGGTCCGAATTTATCATTCGCACAAAGAAGCTAATGTTTGTGTTGACGCTCTTGCAACTATAGCTTATGTCGGCGGTTTCACTTTGATGTTATATGAGCATTGTCCACTATGTTATTTTTAGCTAATTTAGGTGGAACTTTTACTTGCGTCTTGTTAGGTGGAGTTTTTTTTTCTTTGTTGGGCTTACGCCCTTTTGTTATAGAAAAAAAAACCGCACTAGTGGAGTATCCTAATCACATGAACTTTGCCAATATCGTATCATGAATAGGATTTGATAAATTTCTGGCCTTAACGGCTAATCTAATGCCAAGAATTATATTTCAACAGAAGTGAGGAGAATGAAACAACAGATCAATTAATTATGCACACAAATATAAACAAATAGTGAGTTTCAGTGAAAGATACAAAGTCAAGATTAAAAAGAAGGCATTATACAATTATCTGATTTTATCAACGCACGTAGAATGTATATACTTTCATATTTCCAAACCCAGAAGAGAAGACAGAAAGAACTACATTGAAGCAAATAGGTTGCAATATGTTTCCCTTCAACTAACTGCAGCAGCCTCCACCTGCAGCAGAAGGGCCATCCCTACCTCCAGATGGTCCAGGAATTCCACCATATCCTACTTTTATTCCATAAGACTGCAAGCATAAGAAAATCATCAGTGATTTGTTTCTTGAATCAGAAGGGCTACACTTATCACTTTATAATAATCATTAGCCTTTTCTTGAAACATACACAGATTGTATTATAAAAATAAAGTTGACAGTGAAATTGAATATCCCACAAATCCTTAATGATATTAATAATGAAGTGATAAAACAAACAAGGTAACAAATGACAAATCTAAAAAAATGAAAAAAAGAAACTAACCTCATTTGATACATCAAAAACTCCATCCTGAATCTTTTTGTATATGGTTCCAGCTGTTTTTATGAATGCCTGTAAAAGGAAAGGTTATATTAAAACTTTTAAACAGATAATTTTCCAAAATATTCAACCTAAGAACCTGTTATGTATAAAATCTGGCTTTCCTTGTGGGAGGGTGGATGGGAAATAAATAAAGAAAACAATAGATATGATGTGAGTTCTGACCTCTTCAACATTCTGAGCAGTTTTTGCTGAGGCCTCCATGAAGATCAACCCGTTCTCCTTTGCAAACTGTTCACCTTCTTCCGTGCTTACAGCCCGTCTGTGAGCAAGATCACACTTGTTGCCAATCAGCATAATTGTCATATTTGCATTTGCATGCTGCCTTGCATCTTCCAACCAGCTAGCTAAGTGATTAAATGTCTCCCTCCTATTCATAAACACAGGGTCAGGATTATTTATATTGTGCCTTATTTACATTAAACAACACATAAAACTAACATGAAACTACATTGACATCATTGCATCAAAATTGTCCCACATAGTATGTTGTTCCATTAAATTGGATGCACTCAAAACATGTATCTCCCAAGGCATATAAAAACTCAAAATGTGTGTTATCAATGTTTTTCAATAAATTGATTTTTGTTGGACAAACTCGTCATATCTTCCCTAGAAAAAATCTAAAAGCTATTTAGCCCAAGTTAAGAAATTGTATTTAAACAGTTGCATTTTAGAAATAAACAAACAGACCAAAATGATTTGCAAATCATATTTCAAGCGAATGGAAGATATAACATAAATATTTCATGTAATCCTTGAGATGGACTGCGAGGTGGCGGCAGGTGTAGTTCCTAACCCTAAGGAAGACCATTCTTAGCTAAGTTCCATCATACGATAGTGTCTCTTTTCTTCCATACTTTCGTGAGATTGTTTAAGAGACAATCGAACCGAGTAACTTATAGTCTAATACGAACGACTCCATTCATGACTTGTACCAGTGATTTTCATCATTCCCCACAATGTATTGGTTCTTTAATTATAAGTAAAAATAATTATTGTATTTTGGGATTTCAAACTCAGATAATAGAAGTCAAAGCTTGAGGATACCTGGTTATATCATAAACAAGCAGTGCACCTGCAGCTCCTCTGTAATATGACCTTGTGATAGATCTGAAGGATTCTTGACCTGCCTGAAATATAGTGAATAAGTTCAGTACCTTCAGCTTCACAATTTATAAAACTCAACCAACAAATGAATAATGTTTCCACCACTGAAATCTGGACAATCATTCTATACTGAAAAGGGACTGGATTATCTCAAGTTGAAATTTCACAGAACCTCGTATATGGGTCAAATTTTGTTTTTATATCTCTGTTTATATATTAAGTGAAACACTGAAGATTTTTTAACATTATAAAGAGAGTTATAGACACAAAATTTCAAAATAACAAGGCGACATAAATTTCAATATGAGAGGACCTATTTCTGTTGTCAATCTTGTAAAACTAACCATTTGAAAACTGGAAGGTACCTTAAGGGTCACCAATCCATTACCAAATCCCAAATCACACCCTACACTTCCATCTAATAGATAAAATCTTTCCATTCATACCCCACGACCAATCGAGAAGATGAGTTTAGAAACCTATCTTACATCTACAAAGCCATAAATTTATTTCATGCATATAGTAACTCTTACAGATTAATTCAAATACTTTCATCCCCAAATAATTAGGTTCTCATTCTCAACAATGTAAATGGATTAACCCCCAAGGACACTATAGATCACACTTAGCATAGTATTCTTTGAAACAAAATGGCATGGATATCAAAATTATAGCAACAGACTACAGATATGACAAACGGAAGAATCAACTCTAAGCCTACTACCCAATATAGTTCCTATCTGCATAGCTCTTCATATGATAATCAGCCAATGAATGAACATAAAATGATAATAATATGAAATATCATTTTCAACCAAAAGGCCCTGGATTGAAATAATCATCACAACCAATTACCAATTCCAAGAAACGGGAATCAGCAATAATGTTTCACAGATTTGTAAATCAGTAATTAAGTATGAACATTGAACAAATTGGAAGGATTTATAAACAAGTTGTATGAAACAGTTGACAAACATACCGTATCCCATATTTGCAACTTGATTGGCTTATTGTCGATTGTGATCATCCTGGCACCGAATTCAACACCGATGGTCAAGTCATGAACGGGCTGAAAGCGCTTGTCGGTGAACTGAAGTAGAAGACACGACTTTCCAACTCCTACACAATTTTTTTTCAAAAAAAGGTAAAAAAATTAAGTCCTCTCGGCACAAACTGCCCCTACCAAAACTTAAACTTAGCATTTCCCATAACGAAAAGGATCAAACTATAACACACTCAAACAGTTTTCATTCTTAGTTAATGAAACAAAAAGTAACAATAAAGGATCCATTACAATAAGAAAATTGAATAAAGCATCAAATACAATATAATTACCACAAGGAAAGTTGAAAATGAAATGAAGGTTTTAGCCCCCCCGGTTCCCAGGGTAAAAAGGGCCTAATAATATGGAGTCTGACCAATATTGATTAAACCTCATTAACCATTAGATGCTTATGATGATTTAGTAATTAGTAATAAACAAAAGTATTAGTAGCTTGTTGCAACAACATCAAATAATCATCATAGTATACATGAATATCAAATAATTTTCAAACAAATCAAAAACCCCTGAAAAAAAAAGAATAAATCCGATCGAAAATCGAAGATGGAACTCTTGGAAAATTGAGATTAATTAAGATTAATAAAAGAGATTAGAAGGGGTTAATTGAGATAATTACCAGTATCGCCGATGATGATGTATTTGAAGAGGTATGCATAAGACATTGTTGTGTGCGAGAGAGAAAGAAAGAAAGAGGAAAGAAAAAGCGAAGAGGGGAAAAAGGGAGAAAGAAAAATTAGAGAAATGAAATCGAGAGAGTCAAAACCGAATTATAGAGTTAGTTTCCAGCGAAGCAATAATTCCTTACTTCTCCGTCACAACTTCCTTCTTCCCTACGAAAACACGATCACGCTATAACATTTAACATACGCGTTCCTTTATAATTAATTAAAAATCTATACTAGTGACTCTTATGTGAGTTTATTAATAGGGTCGCTCATTAATTAGCTTTCACGTTTATGACGATGTACCGTCATGTATTCGAGATTTGATAACTATTAAATAGCAATAAATTTATTCCCTAAAAAAATTGAAATGATTAAAGTCAAATATTTGATAATTGAAGTTTGAATTTTCAGACACTATACTTTATTCACAACCACGAGACTACTTGAAAAAAATTGTTTTATTAAAATTTAATTTATATTTTTAAATATAAATTAAAAGAAAATTGTTTATAAGTCATTGCTCCATGTCGGCTCGTAGGATAAATTTTGTATTAAAGACTAGAGACCTTATATAGTAGACCTAATTATAAAATTTCATGTCGGCTCACCTTAAACTTTGAATTAACAAAATGGTTTAGAATGCAACGCATGTCTCTCTTTGGACCGAAGGCTAGGCCATCACCTACACTGTTTGGATTTTCCAGAGATTTTAGTTTTCCACCTGTTCATATTTCGTGCATCTCCAAATTTTTTATTTTATACCGTTTGAATTATATAATTGAAACATTTTAAAACTATTTTAGTTTTTAAAATTCAAAATTTGGAAAAAGAATCATAAAACACCTACTACATGTTACAAAGGACTTGACCATTTTACGATCTACACCCAAAAGCACAAGTTTTTAGACGGTATCCGCACGTATATGATTATATAATCCAAACTAATTATGGGATGATGGCTTGGTCAACAAGGTTGATCCGGTTTATGCATGTTTCGTGCAATTTTTACCCGTTTTGACAGGTTGATGACATGTTCAAGTATCATTGATTGTCGTTACATTCGATATTTGTCTTTTGTCTATAAATCACCACTCATTCTTCACAATTTTTCATTCTAAGTCACATTCTCTCCTTTTCATTCTTATTTTCATTTTGGACTAGTTATGATGTCATGATTCACTGTTGCCCAATTCATACTATCCCCAAAGCTAATTAGTAGTATTTTTGGGATAGTATGGGGTTCAATTTAGACCTTTATACCAATAGTTATGAGGTTAGTATGATTGGTCGAAGTGGGTTGTTTCACATCAACTTGTATTTCCACCTTCTCCTGCTCCATCATTTTGTGTTCCAATCTTCTTCGAAAGGTGCACGAGAGGGATGACAAACATTCCTCCCCTGTGTAGTGATCATGATTCTTTGAGTTTGCTCTATTGTCTTATTTGCCTGGTGTTTCCATTTTGTCTATTTTTTAGCCATCAAATAAGTTTGTAGTAGTTATATGTAGTAACGATATTATATGATTTATTCAATGTATGTAATGTATTATGAAATTGTGCTCAATTGATAAATCGTGTTTTATTAGTAAATTTTGTTGTCAATTTCAAATTATGTTATTTTAATAAAAAAAATTGACAAATGATTTTAATAAATTTTATTGAATTAATAAATTCGATCGAAACTGCAGCAAACTAGGTAAAATACATTTTAAATTATATAATTCGAACGGGATAAAATGAGAAGTTTGAAAGGCGCACGAGAGAGGCGGAGGATGGGAAAAGAAATTAGGAAATTGCTCTTCTCCCATCAAAAATTGCTCACTCCGATACAAACTGACGAAAATATCCACCATGTGACTTAAATCACGCATGTGTTAAACCCAACGTGACTTGATTCACGTTGACATCCAACCTGACTTAACTTACGCTCATTACGCGTCAACGTGACTTAACTCACATAGGTTTTAAGTCAGCGTGAGTTAAGTCACGTGGGGCCAGTGTCTAGTACAATAACAACTGTTTTGGTTTTTACCCTAATTTTCTTCATTCATTCATACTTCCATACATCCATTCCATCATTTTCATCTCATCCCTGTATTCATCCATTCATGCAATAATTCATCCATTCTTACAGAGATTTTTTCATTCATTCAAAATTTAAATACGCAAAATAAACCAAAAATTAACCAAAAAGTCATAAAATAACGCAAACGTGCAAATGTAAATATATTACATCCATATCCGCCAAAGTGTCATAAAAACATCTAAATATATACAAATGTCAGGAAAACACTAAAAAAAAAACCTACTCATGTAGACTATGGCTCGTAGTCCTCCTCCTGCATCATGTTATACTCTGACTGAATGCCCTCCATAATGCCGACAAAGAGAGGATATGAAAACAAATTAGGATGCAACATAACACTATCCACTTTGCACCTGATGTTATCAATGATCTGGAGTGGGTCGAGAACCTGTCTGGCCCACTACTGCTCATCAGTAACCTCCTCGCAAGGAGGGACAAGAGCTGTGTAATGAGCGATGGGCGCAGGTTGGGAAAACACAGGATGGGATACATGGTAAAACCATTTGATGTACCCCCTCGCATACCTCCACAGTTTGTCCTCCGAGACCGGATGACCCCTCTCTGCTTGGGTAAGGACATGGACCATGAAATCTAGGAAGGCGACAACCACATCCTCTGGCTCAAGATCCTCAATCGTCATAAGTGGTATGGAATGGTCTGGATATAGTTGTACTACCTGAGAACCCGCTCCAGCAAGTGACGACACATCTTGTCTTTGTCGGCCATGGTCCGACCAGAGTACCAACATATGTCCTGAAAAGGTGTGATGTCTTGCTAATCCTCGTACGACCTCCATATGACATCAACATTCACCATCAAATCAATGAGGTCTTTGTAGCATCCAAAATCAGCATAGTGTTGCTGGGGGGTTTCCATCTAGCCGCAAGCAGGTCAGCACGCTCGTAGTCCGAACATAGCCTCAACGGAATGAGCTTTTTGAAGTGCTCCACAACCCATCCCTACAAACACAAAGAGACACAGTAATATCAACACAACTATCACAAACAAATATACATTCATGATCCGCTAAAAAAATGATTTTTTTTTTACCTCAAGTAAGGTCATGTAACCAATAACTTCTTTAATCTTTGCGTCTGAGGCAAGAGAAAGCTGAGAGTACAGAAAAGCAAATGTCATCCCGCCCCACGACCACTCGCCCAACGTGTCAAAGTCCTGAAACTCCGTCAGCCATATCAGATTAACGTTTCTGTTGTTCTTGTTGGCAAAAATGGTGTAGCCAACCAAGAGCAACAAAAACGCCTTAATGCAGGCGTTCCTAGCAAGACCCTGCTCCCCCTCCTCCCCGTCACTAGCAGGCTCCTCCAACTGATTACACCTATTCAACAGTCTTTATAACATTCCTTCAGGTGACTTATGCTGACATACCGACCCCACTGTATAGTCACCTCCTTCTGAGCCTCCTCCAGCGTAAACCCAATTCCTCCCGTAGCAGCTGTATGCCGTCCTCATACTCTATATCCTCCTCAACAATGAGCCTCCCATTGACGGGATTTTCTAGAAGACACACCACATAATCTAGTGTGACAATCATCTTCTCAACAGGCAGATGGAATCGGTTGGTCTCCGCATGCCATCTCTATGACAAGGCGGTGATGAGACCATGGTTGATGTTCTCGTACCCAGTCTTAAAGAGGGGGCAAGACCGGATGCATTCACCCGCAACTAGAACCATACCTTTCCATCTCCCGGGACTGTCAAGGTCTCAGCACTAAGCTTTTTCCCGTGCAAGACAACAGTCAACTTATGCGCCCTTTGAAACTGAAATTAAAAAAATAAACAAACAACAATGTTAAAAATATAAAATTTTGAATAAATAAAATTTAAATAACCATAAATATAAATTGATAAAATTAAATTTAAATAAACATATAAATTACGCGTGTAAATTTAAATTACGTGTCAATTTAAGTTACGCACATCAATTTAAGTTACACACATCAATTTAAATTACGCGCGTCAATTTAAGTTACACGCTCAATTTAAATTGACGCGTCAATTAAATTTACGCGCGTCACTTTAAATTATGCGCGTCAATTTAAATTTACGCGTGTCATTAAAATTGACGCGCGGAATTTAAATTGTTTTAGCATAAAAATTTAAATCGTAAAAATTAACATATCATTAAAATTAAATTAAATATTTATACTTACTTGAACATCGTCCCATAGCCTGCATGCCACATGTCTACCAAAATTCGGTAGAAGCGACAACTCAGTAGGTCTCCTGGGAAAGACCTGTGGTCCGGCCTGCTCCTCTCATGAGCCCCACCCTCCTTTTGGTGAGTCTGCTCATACTGAGGCTGATACATCTCATACTGATGTTGATACTGCGTCGGGTCCACTATCTGGGACACACCCGCTTGTGACGTCGTCCCCTCTGCATAATCACCCATACTAATCCTCGTGCCGCCCTTGTCTCCTTCTACCAGCCTGAGCCTGAGGAGGGCGTGAAGCGACCTTTTCGGCTCGTGCACTACCGGTATTGGACTCCCTCCTTGTCCTAATTTTGCCACCCTCTGAGACATATCTACACAACATTTCAAAAAGCAAGGAATCAATTATTATTTTTAGAGGTACATTGTGTCATTTCTAACTACTCAACAACAACAATTAAATTTCAATGGTGTAATTTCAATCTATAAACTACCACATTGCACTCAAACTCACTATAATCAACATTAACAACCAAATTTCTAACTAATTTCATCAATAGAAATGCAAAAAACAAGCAAATTTTCATTGAGACACTTTATCAAACACCTAAAGTGCAACTTTTGATCAACATAAAATCTTACAATTTATAAACCCTAAACTATCACATTGGAATCTAAACTACAATTTCTAACTTAATTCATCACTAACAATCCTAAAAACTAACATGCAAACCAAATTTCTAATAACCTAAAAATGTAAAATTTCTCCAAAAATACCAAAATTTAAACCAGAAAAAGGAAATGCAAACACTTACTTGATTTTGTGGGAGAAATTGACTTTGAATGGTGAAAGAATGAAGAAAATTTCACTTGAAGGGGAAAAAAATCGCACTTGGTGATGTTTTGAAATGGTTTGAAAGTGAATGGTTATGTTTCTGAAGCAGCATGTGTAAAGTCACCCTGGATTACAACCTATGTGAGTTAACTCGCTGAAAATACTGAGCGTGACTTATGTCACGCATGAGTACTTTCGTCCATTCAATTGTCGTGAGTGTCTTTTGTTGTGAGAAGAGCAATTTTCAAGAAATTATCTTTGGAAGTTGGGCCTACATCTTTGTAACACTTTCTAACTTCATTTGGGCTAATACTGCAGGACCAAGGTTAATACAGGCTTTGCTATCTACATTCAATTTTCTACTAACGTCTCCCCCATTTCTCTCAATTACTCTTACTCGCCCTTCTTAGTTTTGTTAAGTTCTTGTAGTTGTTTCTAAAAATTCTTTAGGTGTGGAACTTGATAACTAAATTAGTCTATATTACAAAAGTGATCGAATGCAGGAATGCAGGGAAACATTACATAAGTATTGTATAAACTATTCCTATAAATTACTCTAGAGAGGTTGATGAGAATAATTAAAATCAATTTACATGCCTATCAGAAGTTTTTTTTTTTTTAATTCTTCCAAACACAAGTAGTAGTGTTTATGGAGAGGGAAAAAGAGACTACACAATTCCTAGTGTTTTTCACTGTAATTTTAAGAAACTCTAATGTGTACTAGTATTTGGTCTATCGTTATTTTTTTGTTTTTCAAACACATACTAACCAGATTTATCATGACCACCACTATACAAAGAAATATAAAGCTTTTCATATTCCTGGATTGTGGGGGACCAAAGTTAGGATTCCATTCACAGCTACGCACATTTGCTGTGTTTGTTTTCTCTCGAATACACTTTTAGGATATGTATAGTTTGTTTTAGAAATGTGAGTTGGATAAAGTTGCTTTCATTTTTTAATTCAGAAAACTAGTTTTCTAAGAATCAAGACTAAAAACAAAGCATTTGTTTCATCTTACTCAAGTTATTATCTCTTAAATACTATAATATGATTTTTTGGGTTAAATAAGTTTTTTGTCCCTATAAATATAACGAATTTTGATTTTAGTCCTTAAAAAAATTAAACTGAATATTTTCATCGTCACAAAAAATTTATTTTGTTTTTGATCCTTAATGATCACTTCATATTATGTGAATGTCAAAATTCTAACACTTTTATGTTTAAATTGTATGCAAATTATGTTCGTTTTTTATGTCCAATTAATATATTCATATTATGTTCAAAAACATGTCAAAATTATATCCCCAAAAATAAAACAATTTTTTGTGAGGATGAAAACATCTCATTTTATTTTTCAGGGACTAAAATCAAATTTTAATGTATTTATAGGGACAAAAAACTTATTTAACCCTAATTTTTTTAATGGCAAAATGAATTATATATAATCAAATGAGAGAACTATAATTAGTACTTAATCGATCAAACTGGGAGAAGTACGAGAGATACTCGACCCTGCAAGAAAGAAACAGAAAACCTAGAAAAGAAGACAAAGTAATTCACAGAGCTGGTTAAAACATTGATATATACTGCACAAATTTTCTATCAATTAGTTAATTGTTTTGATGATGATTGAGTATGAGTTTCATGATAAAATTTGTCCATATTTACTCCAACTACATTATATGAAAGGAACCGACCCTAGCAACAAAAGCAACTGCAATTCTGGCCTTGTCTTATTGACTAGCTTTGGCCTAGTCTGAAAACCGTACTAAACCATTGACCCTTAATGTAACATATTACAGTCTTTTAGTCTTGTAGATACATGAACAACATTGTACTAAATAATGGACTTACTAATATCGTTAATCAAAGCTTAAAGCTTGCACATAATTTGGTTCGTGGTTTGATCATTGACCAATGCATATAGAAAATGATATGTATGTCAACTTCTTAAATAGATCTCAATTACTTTAAATTGTTAGTCTACGCAGTTACGTGAGGGAATAAAGTTGTTTAAATAAAACTCAAAGCTTGCAAAAGTGTACAAATATAGGGCCTTAAAAATAAATTCTTGAAGTTTCTACGAAGTTTCAACATGTGCATGGTCCACATCGTAAATGATTTGTCACCTTAAACATGTGACCAGGAATTCAATCTTTGATTCTTGCGTATGAAGAAAACACAGTTGGGAGGAGAGAGCCTACACGTGCCAAACAAATTCTCGATGGAGATGAGATTATTCACTACTAAACAGAGATAGATAATTCGTCTTTATAATACACTATTTAAATAAAGTAAAAGGATTTGACAGATAGCCATACCCCATTTCACATGTTGAAAGATAAAAAAAAGTGTAAGAGAAAATTGAAAAGAAATTGTGTTTTGGTGGTGGGGGTGAGAAAAGAGGGGTCATCTTTTGTAAGGGAAGAAAATCCAAAAAAGTCTATCTGTAAAACTTAGGCAGCTTTGGCTTTATTTGATGGAACTATTAAGTCTTGGCTGCCGTCTTTACCAATTGGAACCTTTTTCCTTTTCTCATCTTCTTTCATGGATTTTCTCTTGTCTTTCCCCTCACTTCTGTCTTCTTCAACACCACCTTAAATATATATCCCCTAAAAGGTTCTATTTCCTCCAAAAGCAAGGAGTCTCATTAGAAGCTCTTTAAAGTCATACATGAAAAGTCAATTTTTGAATATTGTTTTGATGATGCAGATTCTGGTTATGCTCAAGCTTCTGGGAGGGGATTGCAATGATTGATATATTCTAAATTAGTGATTCGCTTGCCTGGCTCCCTGAATGCCATCTGAGAAGCCTGTCAAAACGATTGGCAACCTTTCCATTTGGCATGAAGGGAGCCATGCAGGCTGCTTAATCTAACATGCTCATAAATTTTTTACTTTCAATCCCCAACATACATCATAAATTTTTTACTTTCAATCCCCAACATACATATGACACTATATATGTGTGTGCGCGCGCGCGTTTATGATTATTATAATTTTTTATATCTCACATGTTGGTAGTCTCATATAGGAATCTTATGAAGGTTTCACAATCACATCCAAAGTTCAAAAATTCCTTTTATCTTTCTATGTGTATACCTTAGTTTTCATGGTATTTCATTTCAAGAATCAATTTCTATGTTAGGAAAAGATTGCCTCTCACCATTTCAAATGTTTCAGTGTCGTGTACATAAAACTTATTTAGGTAAAGTCTAAAGAACTTAATTAAGTGATTATATGCATAAGTACTTCTAAATCAGAGAGATAAGTTAAATTATTTTCATTTAAACTATAAACTGTTTTCATAAACTATCGTGATGAATTTATTATAATAAGTCATAACAACTTAAGAAAATTTTGTAAAGTATTTCCATAAGCGCCGTCTAATATTCACACAAGTGTCTACATTGGTAGATAAATTTTTCAATAAATTGTTCATCAGTCAATTCAAATTCACTCTAATTTGATCTTGCTCTGCTGAGGAGCATGTAACCTGCAGGTCCATATTTAATTGGAATTGAGTTGGAAGACAAATGTGCATCAATGAAGTTCATGGGGGGCTGGCTAGTGAAGGGAAAGTGAATGGTGATTTGAAAGAGTTCAAATACTGCAAATACTATTCATAATGAAGTGAGTGAATTATATGGTTGTGAAATGTTGCTTGCATACCCTAGTACTGTCCTTTGAACTTGGCACTGTACATACTCAAATTGTGCTATGTGTTAAGCATGTAACTGTTAATGATATTAATTTAGTTAATTTCTGTCTTGTTATGTCTTAAGCATGGCCTTAATCTCACCTCATGGTTTAAGGAATTCAAAGATTAATATAATACATGGTGATTTTAATTAGTATGAGAAAATGTCACATATGGTATTAACGGTTCACCAATGATTAAAACTCTAGAAACAATTTATTCTCGTTCTCGTAAGTAGAAACGCGTACTTGTTTTAATAAGTGAGACAGTGACTTACAAAGCAAGAAATAGAAATTAGTGTCTCAAAATCAATTTATATTTATTTTCTTTTGTTTTTATCGAACAACTCCAATTAGATCACTGTCTAAATCGTAACAAAGCGGAGGACGTTAAACTTCTACTCAAAGATAGCGATGTCCGTAGTCGTTAAGGTTTTAAGCAATTTTCAAACATTCGCCTGTCCATATAATGTAGACCATATGAGATAATTTTCCATCCTAATGAATATCTATATCATGAAATGTGTTACACTAAATATAAATATCTCTCTTAGTTAAGATTCAAACTTTGATTTATCTATTGTTTCCCGATAAATCAACACATATTGATTGATGGGTGTCTCTTTATCTCTTTTGTACTGTTTGTGGGGAATTATTTGTATGCAAGACTCCAAATTATATAGTATTTTAAGGCTTTATTTTATTAAAATAGTCGATAAGTTAGTTTGTAACAGAAGAGCTTATAAAAGATATAGGATATAAGCTGGCATACAATAGTTGACAAGTTATCTCATTGAATTTGTATGTTTAGTAAAATTAACGGTTGAATTAATTTATAAATGAGGGATAATTGGGACAAGTTGTCAAACTACTCTCACTCGATTGCATGAGAAAAGACATTGCACCAAGGTTTTAGGGACACTCTCATAATTGGGACAAGATGATCAAGTTGAATACCTCTTTTCCTTAAAATTATCTTGGTGGGGACATAGTGATGAGAAACTCTCCATAGAAAAGATTAGACGTTAGCAAGAATTTGCATCTTCCAAATTCAATTTCAACAGATATGATGGTTTCTCTTCTTCATTATCTTTACAGGTTAGCCATTTGTGCGCATATTTGGTAGTGTAAATACTCGTGGCACAAGCTTGCCACACCTAATAAAACATTCACACTGTCAACTAGATTAGATGGATGGCTTTGGATGCAGGTTAAATTGGAACCTTGCATAGCAATCTAAAGAGGATAGTAGCCCACAGGTTCTTACTAGAATGCAACATGAACAAAAGGGGTATACCAAGGATATTAGTATTTTGATTTTTTAGATATTCTCACCCCTAGGCCACCTAACTTCTTGGGTTTGGTCACCTTGTTCCAAGTTCCAACCAACCATATTCAAACCTTCACTGGTTGACCCTTTTCAAATGAAATTGCGGATATTTTACCAAGATGACCCCACACATATCGAGGAAGCCATTGAATTTGCATAATATACGAGGGGATTGTCGTAAATATTGAAGAAAAATGTTAACAAATATCTTTATTGTATTGTTTAAACAATCAAAAGTGGTAACTTTTTACATAAAAAGTAATAAGCAAGTGTCATGCGCCCTCTTCTCTTGAGGACTCTACCCTTCCAAAAGGCTAGCTTATTAATATGCAAAATCTTCTCTTTACA
>Ga0315914_1001900_pt1 | contig 31859 bp, 13 predicted proteins | sample MpolenodulesMG_FD_203920 | JGI IMG/M metagenome (GOLD analysis project Ga0315914, IMG submission 203920) | Medicago polymorpha root nodule microbial communities from Los Angeles, California, United States - elongated nodules | ecosystem: Host-associated > Plants > Roots > Nodule | place: USA...
GTGTTACCAGCTTTTGCAAATCATGTGCGTGCTAGATCCGAGTTGCGTGATCCAGATGTTCATCACGAATTGCAAGCAGATCTAGTGAAACACATATGGACAAAGTTTGGAATGTATCGTGATTGAATATGATTTGTATCGTACTAAATAAATTACTTGTGTGTTGTATGTTTAGTTTGTTGTATTGCATTTTAAGTTAAGATAATAAAAATAAATTATTTTACAAAATTTTGTTTTTCCAAAATAACTAAAAAATAAATAGTTAATTGTATTATTTTAATTTAATTATAATCGATAATTTTATGTAATTATAAAAACAAAAGTTAAATAAGAATAAAAGAAATAAAAAGTGGTGGGGTAGAGTGTTGAATGAAAAACCATTGGAGAGGATAAAAGTTGAATGAGTGTTGAATAAGAGAGAGAAAATGATGTGGAGTGTTGGGAATTGAAAAAGTGGGTGTTGAATGGTATTGATAGAAAAAACCATTGGACATGGTCTAATATGTTTTTGTTGGATCACATGGACTTACCAGGCTATCCATGTTTGGAAGTGATAACTGCAGGTTATGTTTTTTTTTTCCTTCCAGGAAACTAAGAATTCGCAAATCAAATATTTTACGTAAACTCTTTATAGTAAAGTACTTAATCAAAGTTATGCAACACTTAGCCACACCTCTTGTGAGGGAAATCATTACACGTTGCTTGGTGTCTCATTCGACACGATTCTCCATTGACGGATCTCCTGTTTCTCCTCCAAAATGATGTTGCTGAAACTTTTTATTTGAGACATTAGCTCTCTATTTGTTTTTCTCTTTTTGTTGTTTTCTTGTTTCATCTAGCCTTTGTAACCAAAAAAATATATTTAGAGTTGGGTCATTTTTTTTCTTCTAAATTTCAAAAGTTTTGGGGTAAGAGTATAAATCTATAAAGAAACGTGGTTCAAGATGATCATTCTAACATTTTAGATCAAATTTAGACTTTAGAAAAGCTTACAAACCAATTTGCAAAACGCAAAAAAACGTGAGACCAATTTGTAAAATTTGAAAGAAAAAAATATACAAAGACCAATCTATAAAAAAAGTTTGAAAAATTAGAGACCAACATATAAAAAAAGTTTAAAGTGATGTTTAGTGTGAAGTAACGTGTTTTGACTTATACAAACCTTGTGGGTTTTGTTTTTTTTCTTCTAAGAATAACCTTTTTCGCTTTAGTAACTGTGAAATCCTTGTTGGCTTATACAACCTTTGTTCGCTTTTTTTTTTTGGTTGAGAATAACCTTGTTGGCTTCAGGAACTGTGTAATCCTTTGTTATATGGTTAGGTTTAGGTACAAAATGTATGGTTAGGCTTAAGGTCACACCGAGTAGATGAGAGCAAGGTCAGAGGTAGGGGGCATGCATTGAACATGACCACCTCTATATTTTAACTTTTTTATAGACTATATTCGAGGTAGGAAATATGAAGTCTCTCCCTCGATATGTGACTGGTTTTAGTGACAATGGGATTAAACAATTTTTTCTTTTTCCATTGCAGTTATTATAGTGTTTTTTGTAGAAGTGTTGATCCTCTCTTTATTACATATATACTTTCCAACTCCACCTCAAAATGAGAGAAACTTGCATGATTTGGGATATCAACGATTCTAGAGGTAATCAAAAGTAACACCAACAATCGTGATAAAATGTAGGGACTGTATAGTATAAAACCAATCTGGAGAAAATGTTAGAGAATGAAATTTTCTTTTTTTATAATTGCCTTCTACGTATTTTTACTCATTTGTTCAACTAAAAATATGTCAACGTGAGATCTAAATTAATATAAATTTTCAACGCACCCTTCATGCTTCTTGTATGTCATCCGTTTTACTCATTTTGTATCTGTTCAAATTGTATAATTGAAAACTTAAAAACACATTTCTGATTATAAAATCTAAACAATGACAATATACAAGTCAGCCTCAAACTCCTTCTCTTATTTCTCCATTTTCGCATTTTACCCTAAAATACTCCTAGACCCCCTAAAATATGAAAATTGCTGCATTGTGTCATATTTCAAATCAAGTTGTTTGAATTCATCCCTTTGTAGAGTTTACCCACTACAAAACAAGAGGCTAGTTTGCATTTTCTCAAACATTTGGTGTTTTATTTGCGTTTTTCTAACTACTAGTTAGTTCTGTCCGGATTTTAAAATCCAAAACATCTCTTTAGTATTTCGGCATCTAAAATCCGAACAGGGCCGGCCTAAGGGTCAAGCAACTCAAGCAAGGGTTTTAGGCCTCAAATTTTTAGGTGAAACAAAAGGCCTCTAAAATATTAATTTAATTATAAGTATATTATATGACAAATAAAATACAGACATTTGCATGGCTTAACTGATTACCAAAAATGTCTCAATTACTTTTGGTCATCAATTCAAATTTCAGTCTCTGTAAAATTGATTTTATATAAATATTTTGTTAAAAAAATATATATTTTCAAAGGTCACATTAATTTTTTTTCTTTAGGCCTCTTAATCTATTGGGCTGGCCCTGAATCCGAAATAGGCTCTAGTCACAGTCTTAGGGTGATATTGAGATGTCATTATCACATGAAAATAACTCCAAGAACAAGTCAAACTAGAGATATCTCCCAATATGTATCTACCAAACTCATGAATAAGGAGCATAAAAGAAATTTTGGGGGGCGTTAGAGTTATGGGGGGCCTAAAAAGCAATATTCTAAAATGAAAAAAAATAGGGACCAATTTTAAGCCCATAAGCTCAAACCCAGTATAAGCAAGCCAGAGGCGAGCCCACTTTATACTTGTTGTGATTAATATGGGCTATGGTTTCTTTTGCCACCCTCTAACCTTCTCGCAGACCCTATTTAAATTATAAAATCCGAAATTATGGAAGTTTTGGAGGAATTTTTAACGTGTTTTACACTTTTGATTATATAATCCAAAATTCATAAGGCGTTTTTGAATATTAATATAGGAAGTAGTATTAAAATGTAACATTACGAAGAAGTTAGTATATGTTGTCGACGTGAGTCCATATAACAATGAAACACATCATATCTGATATGGAGCAGATCTATAACAGATTTATACTTAGGTTTGAGTTTATAACCTTTTAAAAAGTTTGATATAATCTATAAGTATCCTTAAAGGACTAATCAACATTACTATCTTTAATTAAGTAATTTTATCCATCTTTAAATATGATATTTTAGAGAATATTTACAACATCAAACGATATCATATTTCAATTTTAGTTTATAATAATACATTTAAATATATGAAAATTAATGTAAACCAACATGTTTAAACTACTAAAAATTTGAGCCAATATAATTTAATACATAAGTCTAAAAGATTTCTTTTTTGTTTGTAGTCTAATCTCTTAGGTTAGATAGATTTCTAAAATTCTAAACATTCTCCATTTCAAGTTCATATGACTTAACTTAAATTTGACCTAGGGTAAACCGTATCGGTCGATCTAGCCTATTTAATTGAAAAAAATGTGAATTTATTAAGTACTCGCTCCGTTCCATAATAACTGAGTCAATTGTAAAAAAAAAAATGTACCAAAATAACTTACCCATTTCACTTTCCAATACAATATTAATTACTTTTTCCTCTTTATAATTCTAATTAATACTACTTTCATCACTCTCAATTCAATATATTCCACTTTGCATTTATGATAGTGGAGAACACACCAATACTTAACAAAAACACTTAAAACTATTTCTCTCTCCTTTATTTATACATTTTTCTTAATATGTATGAAATAGCTCAGTTAATCTGGGACGGAGGGAGGGAGTACTTATGTTAAAATATTATAAATGAGATATTTGGACAAGCATGTCCCAATCATCAACATGTGTGTCCTTTTTTTCTCCTCAAGATGGACTCAAAATCTCATATCCTCAAGGTAAGATCCAACCTAAATTAGAATTGGTTTTAACTGCATGCAAGTTGGAAAATTTCTTACCAATTCACTGGAAAGAAACAAATGGGGTATATTTGGTGATGGAGCTATCTACAGAAGAATAGAGATAAACCTTACCTTTGTACCCAGTCCACCGACAACATATCACGTGAATTTGCAGATTTAATGGCCAACTCTAGATATATGGTACAATGGAACTTAGCTACTACCGTCTCTTTTGGTGGAAGTGGAACCATCCTCTTTCTTCCATGACAATCGAGACTATTCAAATGTGGAAATCTTCTTCTCACACCAAGCCCTACCACAATGTGACACCAATTACTGCATTATTATTACTGTTATATATTACATGCACATGCTGGCATATACAAAGAATGAGAGACCTAGGGCAGGTGTCAAGCTGCCAGATTTTAACTTGGGGAGACTTATTCTAGGATATCAACAATTCATCATTTATGTTATTTTTAGTATAACATGTTATGATCGTTTATGTTTGTTTGGTTCTCTAATGACAAAATTTGTTTTTGAAGTGATTGATTTGATAAAATTTAATTTTAATTGGTTTAAAAATAACAATAATTAAAACTTAAAAGTGGGTTAAATATAATGTAGTTTATGTTTGAATATATTTGAGTAAAAGTTGTTAAAACAATTATTCATCAAAGACTAGAAACCAATTGTGGAAATGAAATCTCTAAATTATACATTTTAATTAGAATCAATTTTAAAAACAAAATCAATTTGTTTTATGTTTGCACACAAGATGTCATATTAATTAGTGCTTGATTCTCTAGTGATAAATATTGATTTTAAGTAGATTGATGTCGTAAAATTGACTATACTTAAAAGTTAATTGTATATAAAATAAAATAATTTATATTTAGATATGTAAAAATGAGTCTAACATTAAATTTGAATGAATAAATCAATTGTAGAATTGAAAGACTTTAATTTCTGACTCCAAGTTAGAATCGATTATGGAAAGAAAATCAATTCTACTTAACAGCAACAAAAATGTCAAAATCTAATTCATGTAAGACTCGTACTTGACCGCGAACACCTATTTCACGCACAAAAGCGTATATCCATCTCAATGTTTTTGATGCGTTGATGTTGAACCGAATTGTCAAATAGATATATATTGCGCTTACATTATCACAACATACCAAAGTGAGTTTTGTATCAGGACAATGTAATTCTGAAAGTTAGTTTCTAATTCAACATGATTCAAACACTACATTAGCTATTCCTCGGTATTCGACCTCTCCCCTTGCTCGAGACAAAGTATGTTGTCTTTTCGCAAACCAAGAGGTCAAGTTATCATCAAGACATACACAATAATCAAAGGTAGATCTTCGTATGCATGGACATCCAGCCCAATCTATGTGTGCATACGAGAGGAGCCTGTCGAGGGAGGAGGAATACATGTGGAGGCCGGACTCAATAGTGCCATTTCAACCTTTTTTTTTAGAATAAGTTGAGTTTCTACCATGTTTTACAAGATAAGTGTTACCTCAACACACACACACACACACTCTCTCTCTCTCTCTCTCTCTCTCTCTAATATTGTCATTTTTTCCCTTCAATTTGAACCGTATTTTTGTGCTCTTTATCAATTAGGGTTTTGCTAACGAGTACCCCGAAACACTTTTCAAGGATTCTAAATTAAGAAATTATTCATCAAAAAATTAAATATTACAATTTTCAATGCATTGAATACACAAATTTTCATAAAAACTTATGATTTAAGGTTCTTAAAAAGTCCCTCACATACGCACGTTTCAAACACCGACTCTCCTCCTTTCACCCTCATCGGGTCTACACATTAATTAAAGAGCTAATACAATGGATTTTCTCCCGTGTGTTTTTCTCCAGTTTTCTACGGTGTAGAATCTACACAATTAAATGTATTATTTCTCCTAATTTTAAGTTTTCAACATTTATATTTTTAAACATTAATTTTTATTCAAAGGCTGAGATTTAACTAGATCCTACAGTCACCGTTGATGATCCATTCCCGTAATTTTCACATTTCTTTACCGTGGGAAGGAAATATTTGAAATAAGAAATTTAAAAGGAAGTAGTGCAAGTGTAATAGTGTACAGCATTATTGTTAGCTGTATGTATGCCCCAGCAAGGAATGACTAACTAATTATCAAATGAAAATTATGATTCTGAATTTAATTGTTGTTTGAAATTCTTGTTGGTAGTAAGTTGATTTCTGCCCTGAATCTTATCACTTACATATGATTTAAAAATAGTTAAGCCAATGTTGCCTTAAACTTCATTTTTTTTTCCCTTTTTCATACATATATGTCGATAAACAAAATCTAAAAAGAGAGAATTGAAGAGGAGAGTGTGATCATGATGTGGAGCTTGCATTGTGAGGGACCAGAGAAGAAAGCCACGTAAACAAACACAGTTTTTGGTGCTATGAACAACTCATAGAATGCAATGAATATGGCAATTTGACAATATCAATATGCAAATGCAACGTTTCATCTTGTCTTGATGATCAATCAATATATGTAGGGGACAAACGACAATTAAATTTGAGTATGGATCAATAAAGCCATAAAGTACGTAGGCGGCTTCCGCACATAATACCACACTACCAAACCCACTATCCAGCTGTCTCTTTGCTTGCAATTTTGAGATGCCAATAGATTTCACAAACCAAAGCTAGAAGACTCATAAATTGACTCAATAACTTTAAATTTGGTTTAACTGGGGATTTAACATTCACGTAGTCGAGACACAGGTGACCGTTTGATTAAAATGAACGATCCAAAAAATTGTCGATTTTAATGTAATTTAAAAAAATTGAGTTTAAATTTGAATCTGAATCATCCAATCTTAATTAAATCACCACCAATATTCTAGAGTGCGTGAATGCACATAATCCTTAAAATTAGAGGCGTGCATGATCCAATTCTCTTTAGTTATACCTTCCCACCTTTTGACCTACCCATTTTGTACTATAAATAATCTCACTCACACAATTCAACCACATGAGCCTCAAACTTCCTTAGTGAGTTTCCCTTCCTCTGTTCTAGTGAGTGCCACTTTATTTAACTTTCATATAACTTAACATAGTTCATCTAAATCTTTTCTCTCTATTCCACACTTTGGCAGCAAGATGAAGCCAGCATTTGCAGCTATGTTACTTGTGTGTCTTATTCTTAGCTCATCTATGTTCGAAATGTCCATTGCTGGTACTGGTATGTCATAAGTTCAATTGATGGTTGTTTTACTCTATTACTAATGGTTATTACTTTATTATACTCAACTCATTTTAAATTTTGGATGGATGGTTTGAGATTTTTTTTTTAGGGAAAATGATCATAGTTTAAGATTTTTGTACACCGATTAAAATAATTATTTAATTTGATTGATGTAATTGCTACCAAAATACATTTATTTTTATGATTTATTACTCTAAATAGGATTTTTAAATAGATTATTGAACTAAAAAAACTATACTAATTAGATCGCTGAATTTTAGTAATTTGTAATTAGAACCCAAAGATAAATTATTTAAAAGTTGAAGTATCTAATTCAAATTGTTTAAAAGTTTGTAAGGATCTAATTAAAAATTATTTAAAAGTTTAGGGACTTGATTAAAAGTTCAGGATCTAGTTAAATATTTTTGACAAATTCAATGACTCCATTACTTCATTTTTTTTCTTTCTTTCATTCAATGACCTATTTAAAAATTAAAAAATACTATAGTTCATAGACCTGAAAGATCAGCTAGTATAATTTTTTATATATATATTTTTTTTGACAGAAGTATATTTTTATTTATATTTTTTTGAGCAAAAGAAGTACATTTTTATATGTTACTGCTACTTTTATTTTGGACATATAGATTTAATAATAATTGATGATATATATGAATCAGATTCAGGCCGTTTCTGTTCCTCCAAATGTGGGCAGAGGTGCTCGAAAGCTGGGATGAAGGACAGATGCATGAAGTTTTGTGGGATATGTTGCGGTAAATGTAAGTGTGTGCCATCAGGGACTTATGGGAACAAACATGAGTGTCCTTGTTATAGGGACATGAAGAACTCAAAGGGAAAGCCAAAGTGCCCTTAATTAATTTCTTCTCCATCTATATATACAACTTTGTTCCACTACTGGCCTGCATGTATGTATGATGTATATATCTCTATCTTATGAGATATATATGTACTCTTCTTAGCTGATTAATCTTTGTGTCATATAGTATTGTGAAAGATAATTGGTATGATGAGAATGGGAATAAATTAGGGTCCTCTATAATGCCCTTTTGTGTAATATGTGTTCATCAGGCTTATGGTTTTTTTTTTAGTTTATAAAATAAATAAATACTTTGATTCTCATGATTGTATCTGTTTGTAATGTAAACTTTTACTTTCTTAATTTTAAATAAACAAATTTTCCTTTTAGGCTGCTTGAGAATACCCTTTAAAGATAGACTTGGTATCTTTGACAGCAAGCATTTTGTTGTATTGCTGTATGTTCTATACTTGGGTGTGATTTAATCCTATTTTATTCTTTTAACATTAAAGTTCTATCATTATTCAGCATTTGCTGGTTTGAATATGAAGTAAATTTTATACACTATTATATCCACACATAATTATGAACCTCTAATATTGTTGGAGGAAGGTTAGGCTTTGATGGAAACAACAGAATTTGTCAAATTAGAATTGCAATTTGCTGCCAAAAATGCAGAAACAGGATGATTACCATGATATCAAGCATCAAAAGTAGAAGACAATTTTCTAAGACTAATCTTTCAAGTTTGGAAGTGATAAAATATTGACATTGCGGACAATTATATTGCGGCAAAATGCATCCAATACGGCTAAAATTGCAATTACCGTGCAGTTTTAGAGACCTGTAAAACTTCTATATTATACAGCAATATGAACCTAACTGTTGAATAATCTTCACTCTAGAATAATCTTTTTACTCTATGAATAAGTTTCCGGCATACAGGACAAACTTTGCTCGTAGGGGTGGCACTTTGATCCGCCAAATTAGAGTTTCTCTCCTCATTCATAATCCTGCACAAAAGCACTCTAATTAGAATCTCATATAATTCCGATTTTAATGCATGTTTGGACTGAAATCGAGTTTAGTAAAATCATTGTGACGCTATCATTTCATTGAAACTCCAAATTGACATCAAGTTAAGTAAAACCACTGTGGCGCTATTATTTCATGGTAAATTCAAACATAGATTTAGTGCATACCTTTGTGCACAGTCATAGCAAGTGGCACAATGACCACAAGGAACAAAGAAACAGTTGCGTTGTTCATCATAACAAATTATACATAATTTTTCATCATATAACTCCTCTGACCCATCTGAATCTGATTCTTCCTTTTCATGAAAAATGTTTGTTCCATATGTTACTGGATTAGGCTGCATCAGAGGTTCGGTTTCAGTTACTTCTTGCGCTCCAGCGACATTGTGAATTTCACCATAATCAGCTCCAAGGCATTTCAATATCATAAAAATCACAATCATGAAAAGTCCTTCAAAATGAAAAAGGTAAAAGTCACATATAGATATAAAAAAAAAAATGTAACATAGGAAACAAAGTTTTCATAAAATAATAATAGTTTAATTTAAGGTACCTAAAAGGATTATGTAGGAAAAAACACGAGCCATAAAAGAAATTTCAACAAACCATGCATCATCATCATCATTTCCCTGTAGTCAGTTCATAGGAACCATAATGAATATACATTGAAAAAAATATACAATAAGATGATATGAATTATAGCAATAATTAGTTAGTCTTACATTTTTTGGTGCTGTTAGAACTAAATAATATGTGATAGGGAAAAAAAGGTCAAGTTTGCACGATCCATTCCGAGTAGAGCACTTATTCATGGCTTTCGTAGTATCATATATCTTTGCAGAAACATTAATATGCAAAGTCAAGATTATGTTCCTAGCATTCATGTTCAGAATCCCAATTTGGTACCTATCATCTTCCTCAACAATGTATTCAGATTGTTTACCTGCCAATTGTAGTAATTAATAACAGAACATAATTTCAACAGAAACACACTGCATTTTCCAAATTTTCTAATGTTAATATCACTTTTTTCATAAGCATATGTCAAGAAATTTATCTAAGTCAGCTGTGATTGAGGCCTTATTTTACTGCTTTCTACCGCAAAATTATACATTGCAAAGCAACCACATTTTAAAATCTTGGTCATGACAGTATCGAATCATATACTGAATTGTACATCGAAAAGACTTTAAACTATTTATCTTCAAGCATAAGCACTTGTGAGACTGTTTGTGAGAACTTATAAAAACAGTTTAAGACATGTATGTAAGCTCTCTAAGATAGCTTATCGAAACAACTTATAGCATATAAGAAAACAATTTGACTTTATTTTATCTGTTGTGATGGAAATAGTTATAATAAGCACTTATATGTGATAAGTATAAGCTGCAAACTAAGCTGTTTATCCGAATGTGACCTATATACATTTGATCAGCATTGAAAATGAAAAGTTGCATGCTCAATGCTAATGCAATGAGTCTAACTATAAACACTTCTTACAGTATTAGCTTTGGAATCAGCTTACCATTGTTAGGCTCTAATTTTTCAAACCTTTTTTCTCCTGTGAAACAAGAATGAATCTTTCATCAGAAAAAATGAAATTCTTGAAGAATAACATAATAAAAAGAAAACCAAGATTACAAAGAAATATTAACCTTTAATCACTACCCCTTCAAGCTGATTCAAACTGCTAGATTCTGCTTCCCACCTCAAACAAATAGTGGAGCCTTCATTTAACCACAAAGAAATTCCCTATATATGAAAAAAAAAATCAAATTAATATCTTCATAGGCTTTAACACAACATTCGAGTAAAAAACAATGTCTCATACCTTGCGACTATATGCTTCAACAACTAAAAACTTCGATGTAGTCCAATTTATTTCGGAATTTAACTCGGGTTTCTCATTGAAAGCATAAAGATGAATATCATTATTAGTATTGGTATACTCATTTGTCACTTCAATTTGTTTCACAAAAAGCGAACGTGACTGTATCAAACGCGATGAGCTTGGACCAAGAATCAAACGAGCGTCACCATAGAATCCATATAAAAGACTAGTTGAAACTGCAAACGCAATTCAAAAAGAAGAATAAATAAAAAGAAGAAAAAAAAGAATGTGACAATGTTTAAGAAAGATTATGAAAAGTGTACATGCCACACAAATAAATGGTGAATGTAGCAATAAAGAACGCCATTGTATCTTGCCATCCAATAGAGTGAGACTGTGTTTGAATTGGAACCATTGAGGATTGGTATGTCGAAGGATTAGACAATGGTAACCATAGTGATCTTTGCATTGAAATGGAATTTTATTTTCTTTGTTGTGAATTTTCTTGCATAACAATATAAGACCTTGAGTATGTATATGTTGGAGGGAAGAAAATAATAATAGATTGAAGAAGACTTGTAGTTGAGATAAGAATTAGAATTGGAATTAGAATTAGAAGTGTTGTTCGGTTGTTAGTTACTAGCTAGCTTTCTGTACTTAACAAACGGCCAACTGTTTTAATGTGAGAATGTTGACTGACAAGTATACTTTCATGTGTTAAATAGCATGAAATGAAATATTATGCATCAAGTTAGTAAGAATGGAAAGGAAACTAACCTTGGTTAATTTAATTTTACTGTTTTTATTAATTAAAATATATTTTTTAATAATTAAAGAGTACATATTTCATATTTGAATTGGTTTTTTTTTTTAAACATATTTGAATTGGTTATTGAAAAGAAGGAAAAAAAAAACATAAAATGTGTGATCGTTAGAGAGAGAGAGAAAAAAATACCAATTTGATTCTCAAAAATCTTAAATACCAATCAAGATAAAATGTGTCATAATCATAAAAGACTAATTATATTGGTATATAGGTAAAGTGATAAGTATCATCTCAAACCAACACAAAGAACTACGAGATGCTAGATTTAAACTTAGATGAAAATATATATTGGTATTGTCAACTGCTGAACAAGATCTTAAGAACTATGCAAATATAATTTAACCTACTTTAAATTTCTTAGATGGGTAAATTGGTATTTCCTATAAAAAAGAAAGGTAAAATGTTAACGAGTGTCTCGGGACACTTTTCAAGAATCTTAAATGGTAAATTTTTTATGAAAACTTATGTATTTAATGTATTAAAAATTGAATTATTTAACTTTTTTAAAGAATAATTTTCTAATTTAAAATGCATAAAAAGGGTTCCAAAAGTACTCGTTTCCAAGACCCATAAAAAAATGCGTCTTTTTACTAGAGTGCCCAATTGATCCTTGAATCTTACTTAAATTAACTTTTAATTTAATTTAAAATACCAATTTATCAGCTAAGATTCCAAATACTTGCTCCGAAGTACTATTACTTTTTGGAAAGAAAAAAAAGGTCCTATTTTTTTTAGCAAAGCAAACTTAATTGAGGAATACTATCAATTGTCACTTTTCAACCCTCACTCTTTTATTTGATGGAATCAATCCATGACCCACTATTTTGTGTTGGTTCAATTTTCAAAGTGCAGACCCACTATGATTTAAATTAATAAGAGAGTGAGTAATATAGAGAGTGTTCAAAAGAGAGTGTTGTTAGCATTACTCAACTTAATTTATATCACAAAACTATGGTTATTAGCCCAACAAATGGTCACTCTCGCAAGTGTATGGGCAGTAGGGATGGCAAAAAATCCACGCCCGTGGATATCCGTTGATAAAATCCGTCACGGATACGGAGCGGATACCTTAATGGATATCCACGGATAAAATAAACAGATATTTTAATTATCCGTTGTTTAATGGATACGGATACGGATTCAATGGTATCCACACCCGCGAATATCCATACCCGCTATTAAATCAAGTAAATTACATAAATAACCTAATAACTTTCAACTTCCTAAGCAAAAACCCTCTTATTGTGAGTGTTATTTGTTATTACGTTCCTTTAAAAGAAAGTGAAAGTGGTTGGGATTGTTGAAGGAAGAAGCTTTGTTTTTGTTGAATATGATGAACTTTACTTAAGCTTTTGTTAAATCAAAGAACCTTATTTTTATTAATTGTAAGAGACTTTATTTATGTTTTGTTAAGTCAATGATCTTTGTTGATATTGTAATTTATAGATATTATGTTTTACTAAAAAGAAAATGCATGTGATGAACCTTTGTTTCTAAATTTTAGGTAAAATAAATAAATAAATTTTTATATATATATATATATATATGAATGTTATCCATGGATATTTGTATAAACTCGCGGATACCTCAAAATCTACGGATTACCCGCTAAACGGATATCCGTACGAATATGGATAGGGTACGGATTTCATATTTATCTAACGGAGCGGATACATATATCACACTATCCGCATCCATGAATATCTATTTACATCCCTAATGGGCTGGGTTGATATGCGGCAGGATAAAAAGGACGACCATCATAGACCCAAAAAAAAAAAGTGTAACGCCTCAAAATATACATATAAAAATTTAGGGATTCATTAGGCTCAAAAAATACAGTGCTTGAAGGCTTAGTTATTTGTGAGTTCATTTTAAATTTATCATGTGATATTTTTAAAGGGAGTTTAAATCCCTAATTTGCAACGATAACATTGCAGCAACGTATAACAAAATAGAAAGGCACATGTGTGAAAGATAAAGTTGCAGCAAAAGCTTAAAGAAAAAGAAGAAAAATGGTTCCAACATCAGTTTTGTCGGCGAGCACGACTCATGTTGAGTAATGAAGGACCTATTTTTTTTTTAACCCACTTGGGTTGGTCTTGTAGCATTTGCTTGAGACCTTAGAGTGCGATCCTCCTCAAAATCTCAGGTTCGATTCTCTCTAGTATGATGGAGGATGTTAGGCGTCTAAAAAAAGAAATGTTATTATTTAAAGTTGACTTTAAGAAGGCTTTTGATTTAGTTCATTGATAATATCTTGATTTTGTTATGAATAAAATGAATTTCCCAACTTTATGGCAAAAGTGGATTACAGAATGTGACAATATTGCTTCAACTTCAGTTCTACTAAATGGGTGCCCGACTAATGAGTTCAAATTTGAAAGAGGACTTCGTTAAGGTGGTCCTCTTTCGTCTTTTCTCTTTTTGATCGATGTTGAAAGCCTTAATGTTATACCATGCGGTTTAATAGAGGTCAGTCTTTATACGGGTTACAAACAAGGTTAACTGAACAAATAATGTTTCGATCTCCCACTCACAATTTGTTGATGATACATTGTTAGTGGGAATCAAAAGTTAGGCGAATATCAAAGCATTAAAAGCTTTGCTTATCCTTTTTAGGCGACTTTGGGTCTTAAGGTCAATTTTCATAAGAATATATTAGTTGGTGTCAACGTTCTTGGTTGACAGAGGCTACTTCAACATTTAATTACAAAATGAGTTGTTTACCTTATGTTGGGAAGTCTCAGTAAATAGACACTGAAACTGCAACTTAAATTTTATAGGCGAAGATATAGTTTTCATTATTGTTCTTACAAAACCTACCTTAACCTTTTACAAATCAAACAAAAAAGAGAAATCAAACAATTTAACTCTATAAAATGACGAATTTTTCAAAAGAACGTTTGATTCTTGGTGACAACTTTCGATCAAGTAATCAAACTTCATATTATTAGGACCCATTTCTTTAAAAATCGGAAGTTCAACACAAAAGAAAAATCAAACGAAAGAGAGGGGGAGTCCCAGGTTTGCATAGGACATACAAAAGATAAAAAAATTCAATTGTAGGAAGAAAAAAAAAAGATGGAAGTAGAGAGAATCCAACAAACGAAATCTCGAAAGCATTGTTGTATTGGTATCTTTGTAAAGAAAATTAGAGGAAAGATATCCAAGTTCACATCGGAATGATACAAATAGATTAAAGAAAGAATCAGAGGGAAGTAGGGAATCCAAGACACAAAACTAGTTTTAATATTCATCTATATTGAAATAATTTTCTGCATTCCTATTCATGTATGATACACACTTTGGATCCTATAGATTTTGTTAATTCTCCAGAAAAAACAAATTAGGAAAAACTATGCTTATTCATATAATATTATAAACTTTGGACACTTACGTGTTATTCACTTACAATTTTTAATGCTTCTCAGAAAAATACAAATTAGGAAAAACTAAAGATATATGAACTTCCATTATTTAATTTAACAATGCTTTTTTTTTAGTTGACAATTAACAATTTTTTTAAAATAATTAAGCATAGGGAAACACTTATTAATCACTATCAGTTGTCACGATTCTAATTGGCTTTACCATTTTTTTATTTTATTTTAATTGTGAGGGCCATGACTGGCCTCCTGTCACCTCACTAAGATCCGCCCTTGTTTATATTTATTTAGTTGTATTGATCACAATACCTGTAAGAGAAACAATATATCAAAATTTTTGCCAAACAAAGTAAATGAAAAAGCAGTTACGTGTGCATAATTTGATTGACATTGAGGTTTGAGTATAGATGAATTGAAGTTTGAACTTTGAACTCATCACTTATTTATTTATCTTAAGAGATGAATTTTTAATCATGGATTATCTGACCAAAATAAAAAAAAAAGGGTTAAATATGTTTTTAGTCTTTACATTTTGCGCGATTTTGAGAATAGTCCCTACATTTTAATAAATGTTTTTAAAATCCCTACATTTTTCCTCCGTTAGTGCAATTGGTCCCTGCCATCAGTGCCATGTTGATGAAACGCAAGCCATCATAACAAGTTCAACCCCACCCCACCAAATCTCCACCACAACACCTTCCACACCCGCAACAGCAAGTGCTTTGAACGATAACATCATCGCTTTCGGCCTCCAAATCTTCCCCTCTAAATCAACATATTTCACCGGAAGCGTGACGAACACTGGCAATCCGCATCTACGACGCTGCGGAGAAAGATCGTGGTGAAGTTCATAGAGAAGTTCTCCGTCGTTTTCCGGCGAGATTGAACCGCCAACATTGGCATCACGTTAGAAATTTGACAACATGGACTATTTACGCTAACGGAGGAAAAATGTAGGGATTTTAAAAACATTTATTGAAATGTAAGGACTATTATCAAAATCGTGCAAAATCTAGGGACCAAAAACATATTTAACCCAAAAAAATATACCCGTGTGACTATATCAAATAATTTAGTGACTTAAAATCCTGTTGTTAAGATAAAAAAAGTGATAAATCCGATGTTCAAATCCGACATCTACAATGTTCATTTCAACCAAGTTAACTCCCATAAACAACAAGTTCAAAGTTATGTGAGTCAACTAGTAGTTATGAATCATCGGATTCATGAATTACAAGTTCTTTATGTGAGTTAGCTTGGTTGAAATGGACATCGTGATTTACAAGTTTTTTATGTGAGTTAACTAGTTATGGACATTGTGATTTAAAGTTATGTGAGAATCACAAGTTCTTCCAAACAAATTCATGAATTACTGGTAGTTTTCACCGACATCTACGATGTCCATCTCAACTAAGTTAAATTTTACATGAACAAACTTTTTTGTTTAGGGAGATGTATTGGATTAGGATTCTAATAGATTTTAAAAGACTTTTTAATTATGAAAAAGTTTTGTGGTATTCAATCAAGACTCTTTGTAACATAAAAAAAGTCTTGTGGTATTCAATCAAGACTCTTTGTCATTTAAAAAAGTCTTGTGGTATTCAATCAAGATTTTTCATCACTTAAAAAGTCTCACGGTATTCAAAATCATTCAAATTTTGAAGGATTGTTTAACAAATTGGATTTTGTGGGATTTTCTAGTGAAATTTTAGCATGAAAAAGTCTTTCATGAAAACATGAGATTTCTTATGATTGTTTTTTCTTTTAAAAAATTTACTAACTATCTCTCTCTCCTCTCTCTCTCTCTCTCTTCTCCATTCATTCTCTCTCTCCTCTCTTCTCCCTCTCTCTATCTCTCGTGAAAATAGAAATAAAAATATCATCCGTTTGTTTCACGGTATAAAAAATTTATCCCATAAATGACTTTTCAAGGATTAAATTTCATAAACAAAAGTGTTTGGGTAGCATAGTTTAGTTCATGAGAATCCTTTGTAATAAATTCTTAAAAATTATTGATATATTTCATTTGAAATGTATTTTTCAAACAAATTTTTTTTGGATGAAATGTATTTTTCAAACAAAAAAAAATAAAATTGGACAATTGTATATGTAGGTGAAAACGTGCTAGTTAGTGGGGTGCACCGCTAGTTTACGCGAAAACTGTTTGTAACTCCTGGGAATAAATTTTTTCATCCTCAATTAAAGGTGAATTAGAGGGGAATAGAAAGCCGAATAACTGCAAAATTTCTTTCATGGGAATGATTCTTTCTTAGGAACAACCATTGGTTCCATGATAACAAACATGAGAACTTTTTATTCCAAACCTATAACTCTCATGAATGTGTTGAAATTCCACGAAACAATCGGTTAGTAAGAGTCTATATTGAGAATAGTATGACGGAAAATGTGTTGAGTCCTTAAAATTCATAAAATCTTTTGAAATCTTTTAAATCCATAAAATCATTTCAAATCATTTAAAATCTTATGATGTAAATCCAAATCGTAAATCCTGGTAGTATTTTAAAATCCTGAAAGTCATTAAAATCCTACAAAGTCTTTTAAAATCCTCAAAACTTTTTTTAAACAAAAATTGTCCTTTAAAATCCTAATTGAATACACCCCCTAGTTTATAAATCACTGGTAGTTCTCAAAATAATTTACTAGTAGTTCATAAAAAAACTATTTTTTCAAAAAATATAAAAGATTTTATCATATTCATTTATATTTTGAACCTTTCAATCTTCTATTATCCGTCCCTTCAAACTCATAAATAAAACTTTAAATTATTTTTTTATCTTTCATTTTTTTTAATATGTATGAAATAATCAAATATCTGGTTTAACATGAGACGAGGAGTATGATGCAAGGATTCTTGGCATTTTCCTTCCCGAGCAAGTTCTCAAGTTGAAATCTAGCCGCAACACCATATTATAGGAGATTGGTAATTAATGAGAGTCAAAAAGAAAAAGAAAACTGAAAAGTAGCATTAATCATTGACACACCCACCCGCATATTTTCCGGACCCACCCGTTTAGAAATCCTTCTCAAACCCAAATTCCGAATTCTCAAAACACCAAAAAACAAGGCGGGAACACCGGCACCTGAAAATTTTCGAAACCACGCGCTTCCGCTATAGAAACAAATTTCCCAAAACATAACCAAATTTTCAAACCACTTTTCCGCTCAAAAAAGATAAAAAAAACTTAAAATAAAACCCTCTCTCATTCTCTCACTCTTCTTCATTCATTCATTCACTTTCAATCTTCTTCACTATGGAACCAAAGAGCGTTAACCCCACGCGCCGCCCTCAACGTGAAGCAAAGAAAAAAGCCGTTGCTGCACTATGTGAACAGCAACGCAAACGAAAACGCGTTCCTCTCGGTGAAATTACAAACGACTTTAACACAAACGCAAACGCAAACGACGTCGTTTTACCAACGCAGAAAAAACAACACGTTGCCACTTCATCAAACTCCGATGAAACTCCGGTACCGGAGAAATTGGAGAAATTCGAAGATCCTCAGTTATGTGAAACTTATGTTTCTGATATTTACGATTATCTTCGTAATATGGAGGTAAATTGATTTATTTTATTTAACTTCAAATTTCAATTAGGGTTTTGGTTTTCCCTAATTTGGGGCTTTTTGCTTAATTTAGGGTTTTTTGTTTTTTTGTTTGTTTTAGGTTGATTCTAGTAAGAGGCCATTGTGTGATTATATACAGAAAGTTCAGAGGGATGTTAATGCGAGTATGAGGGGTGTTCTTGTGGATTGGTTGGTTGAAGTTGCTGAAGAATACAAGCTTGTTTCAGATACGCTTTATTTTTCGGTTTCTTATATCGATCGGTTTTTGTCGTTGAATGATTTAACCAGACAGAAGTTGCAATTACTCGGTGTTGCTTCGATGTTGGTTGCTTCGTAAGTTTGTTTATATGTTTTTGTTTGTTGTTTTGATTTGTACTTTTGTATTGATGAATAAATACCTAATTTGGTCCCTCCCAATTTGTTTGTACCCAAATTAAAATAACACTCACATTGGTTTGTTGCATTCTATAATGGTGGTCAAATTAGTTCCTCTATTAACTTTGACCCATTTTATCAAAGAGATTACTCTTATGAAAATGTTGGAATTAATTTGGTATATTGGACCATAAACAAATTGTGAGGAGCCAACATTGATTTATTTATTATTTATGCTTATTGAGTTTTGATTTGTTTTGGATGTAGAAAATATGAAGAGATTAAGCCACCTGAGGTTGAGGACTTTTGTTACATTACGGACAATACATACTCCAAGGAAGAGGTGAATCTTGTAGTTGAAGTTTTTTGTTTGTGTTGTTGAATGTTTGTTTGGTTTTGGATCTTGCTGATTTTGGATGGCATTGTTTTGTTTTTTGTTTGATTAAAGGTTTTGAGCATGGAGGCTGATATTTTGAAATCTTTGAAGTTTGAATTGGGTGGTCCTACAATAAAGACATTCCTAAGGCATGTGTGTTTTATTGATTATGTTTCTTTGTATGTTGAATGGTACTATTGTTTTTGTATATTAGCTCACATTTCATTTTCTTTTTCTGTTTGCAGAAGATTCATCACTAAAGTTGGTCTAGAGGGTGTTGATGTAAGTTATCTCATTCTTCAACCCATCTCATAGTAGTTATAGGTTATGACATTGATTTGGGTATTATGTGTGCTTATGTTTTACTTTTAGTAGTGTGGGACTTTTGGTTACTTTTGCTATTGTGTGTGCTTATGTCTTTATGACATTGATTATTCTCTCTTATCAAATAGTAGCATATGGAGATTGTTTGTGAAAATAAGAGATGTTGTATATAAATAGAAAGAGAGTTAGAGTGGGTTTTGTCATGTCATTTGGAGAAATAGTTGAACTGTGAGCTTTTGGGAGGGTCTGAAATGGGAATTGAACCTTCTGGATAGTTCGTTCTGAAACTAATTTATGAAAATTAAATTCCTATCTTGTTTTGTACACTAATGAATACCTCTGCTTCATCTTTGGTGGTAAAAGGATGTTTCAACCCTAATTTTTTTGGTAAATGTGGCCAATCTAGCCACTTCCACAAAGAAAGTATCTTTGGGTTGTGCTATAGGAAGTTTCAAATCTAGTTATCCAGAAGTTCGAAATCAATTTTACTTGGATTATTATTTATTACTCAAAATGTTGCAGGCAAAAACCCATTTCCGTTTATGTGTGCCAAATCTGGAGACTTGGTTTGTTTAATACTTTTATCTCTTTTATGCAGGCTTCTGAGTTGCAGTTTGAGTTCCTTTGCTCTTACCTTGCTGAGCTCAGTTTGTTGGATTATAATTGTGTGAAGTTCTTGCCTTCTATGGTGGCTGCATCAGTTGTATTTCTTGCACGTTTTATGTTAAGCCCAAAGACTCATCCTTGGGTAATGTTTTAATTCATGTACAATCTATATTTGGTATTTGACTTTGACACAGTTGCTAAAATATTTCCATTTGATTACAGAATTCAGCCATCTATGAATTCACCAGATATAAACCTGCAGACTTGAAGGAATGTGTTCTAAATATACATGACTTGTACCTTGGTAGGAAAGGTGGCGTTTTGCAAGCTGTGAGAGATAAATACAAACAGCATAAGGTGATATTCTTGCACGCTTATTGTCAATCCTTTTTTACCAAACAAACTTAATTTGTCCTACCTTGGCCCAAGCTTTTTAAACAATTGAGTTATTTATTTCATTGCACTTGTCACATTTGATGCTTTTATGCTGATTCCATTTGTTGTTTTGGTCACAGTTCAAATGTGTGGCAACAACACCCTCTCCCCCGGAGATATCTCTTTCTTTTTTTGAATTTAGAGGGGCTGATCCTTAGTCAACCACGTTGTGATTTTCTTGCTGTGGCTCTTTAGTTTCAACTACTGGCAGAGGCATGGACAAAATGGTCTCCTAACTTGAAGATTGAAGTGATTTGCTAATGCTGGTTGAGGGTTTTGCCATGAAATACTATGGCATTTAATGTATCAATTGCTGATTGATGGGTGTGCCTTGAAATATATATATAGTTCCTATTAGTTTGAATTAGGTTTTCTTTTTAACAGTTTAGAAATCTTTTTGCAAGTGTTAGTTCAAGGAAATCTGATTCTTTGTGTACAGAAAACTGCTATAGGTTTTCAACGTAATTTTCCATTCTATGATGTTCTAGCTCTGATCTGCAGAAATCAAAATTTTGTCATAAAAATTGCTGGGTTGATGACATTATCACAGCCTGTTAAGTTGGTTATTTTTTTTCTTCTTTTGCCTCAGTTTCACAACCAGTGAAATATCCATTATGGCAAAGGTTGTATGTTTTAAAATAGAATATGTTAAATGAGAAATGATGTTTATACAACTATTTTGGACAATTTTTGGGACAACTTTCTCTCTCTCTCTCTCTCTCTCTCTCTCATACTCTTATTATGTTCTTACTTGTTCTTCTCCTGAAACAAGAGGAAAAAAAGGTACTCCCAAAAGATGTTCCAAAATGATAGAACAAATATAATTTCTCATGTTAAATTGGTATGGTCTAGAAGATCATTGTGAGCTCAAAAGCCAATATTTCGTAATGAGTTGTTACATAACTCAAGATGTGCAGTTTAACATTATTTAAAGTCTGTTGCTGAGAGTAACTGGCCCACTTAGCAATGGAAGATTATTGGGGCTGGTTGATTGTGGAGGAGGATGGACATATTATGTGTCACTACTTTCCTGTAATGTGCTTTGCAATGCTAACATTTTGTTTAGGAAGAAATTATGTCTTTTCAATAAGGTAAATACGATGCTGTTTTAACAGTTCTTGCTGCTGCGCTTTGATTACCTACTATTCCCTCTGTCCCAGAATAATTGAATTGGAAGTGATGAATAAAGGAGAGAGAATAACATTTTTAAACAAGTACTTTCATGTATTGGTCTATTTTGTATCGCAAAGCTTATATTCCAACGAATAAATTTGTAAGCCTTAACTCGTAAGTACAGTTAATACAATGAAATGTTGTAGAGACGTTTCATATGTTGGGGCACATAGTGTATGTGAGTTTTGCGGTTAAGCTATTTTAAAAATAAATGTAAGCCTTAAAAAGAAATATTCTTAGTTTAGTGAGGACAAAGTATTGAGTTTTTGTGTTGTCTCTCGTTTGTTCGATCACTTCACCATCTTTTAATAAAGAATGTTTTTACTCTTTTTGCAAATCAAATATGACTTAAGTTCCATGCTTATTGTTGCAGACCATCGATTGTTAATTATTGTTTGGCTGTTTTTAAATAAGTTAGTATCGTTTTGGAGTTCCGACTGTTTTGTTAGGTGTCTGTTTGTCAATGGGCTCTAAATTGTATCAGATTAACAAATATGCACAAGTAGCTATCATTTCCCCAAGCTAACAACATTATTGAAATTCCTCATAAGTGGTTTCAATTAGTTAAGAGTAGAATAGTACAAGCAACACATGTTGAGATAATTTATATCCTATTGATTATATGAAAGTCGTTATATTAATTTTGAAATTACCCTAGTAGCTATTATAGGGTCTAATTCATGATTGCGGTATTTTTTTGTTGCTAAAGTCGCCCTTGTTGTTTATCTCCATCATTACCATAGACACTTTGGTTGCCAAAGAAAACTGCAAAAACATAATAGTCTTAGATTAAGTTGATTGAATAATCAAACTAATATGCAATACTAGTTCAACCCATGATATGTAGAATGAGCTAAATGCTTTACTACATTAATGAAACTGATTTTAAGAGAATTGATGACAAAATAAAAAATATAGAAAAAGTGAGGTTAAAAATTAATTTATTTTTGGATAATTAAAAAAACATTTTACAAATGACTTTAATTAGTTCTCACTTTTTTGAGATGTAATTAGTTCTCTGTGATCTCAACAATGTTGTTTAAGTTTCTAAATTTTGGTCACAATTAATGTACTTTTCTATTTGTTATGAGTTTGGAGCTTCATCATTTATGGGATTGAGGTTCATGGCTTTTATGGCGGACAAGCAACCTTCAAAGCTGCGTCAAGTAATGTGGTCAAACATAAGAAAACATGTTTTTATACCATTTGTGTTAGACACTCTTGACTTTCTAACACCAGATGATGTTGTTGCCCTTCTACATGGAGTTCAAATGGTCATGCATATCAATAACATGTCTCCTAAATCCATGAACGTTGTGTTTATGATGATTAACTTTGTATTTCGCTCATGGGATTTTTTTTTTGTGTGTGTGTATATATATATAAACAAACTATAAATTATTATCAAAATGCACTTACTATATCTAAAATGATTTCAAGAACTTTGACTCTCCTGGTTCCGTAGACTCCTTGAAATAAGTAGTATCAGAAAAATCTCCAAGATGATTCATTAGTTCCATCCTTGCTTCAAGACATGGATCAAAGAGTTCCATGTATGGAACCGTTGTGCATTCATCAGAGCCATCGAGGGTATACCTAAAGAGTAAATGGTGAAGTTTTAGCCCATAATATCAACGTGATGTGATTTTATTTTTTTGTTCAAGTTCATTTTAACACATCGAGGGTATACCTATGACATTCTGCATGTTATTTTTGTTTTTTTTGTGTGCATAGTTGTGGTTTTGAAAGTTTACTCCATATTTTTCAATTTGCACAAAAATTTTCGCAGCATAATTGAAATTTCTGTTAGATAGATTTTCGTTCAAAAGTTGGAACACTATATTTTCATCCAAATGCATACTATATTCATAATAATTCATAATATATATGTATAGATGGATGGAACAGGTAAAAATTAAGCGATAAATTCTTACTTCAAATAGTCAAATTCATTATATCCACCATTGGAATGAAGCAAGCTATTCAATTCCATTGATGCAAGATCAAATCTCTGTAAATATAAGTGAAAGTAAGTTTACAAATTTTTTGTTGTCTAAAGACATAAAATAAATGGACATTTTATTCAATTGACTAATGCTCGCAAGATACACTTTTCAACATGCTCTCTTTGATTATTAACAATCAAGAACGACAAATCAACAAGTAATAGTTAACTTTGTATTCTTAAAGTTGTTTATACACAAATATAAAGCGGATAATGTTAATTTTAGTGATTCAAGGATATAGTCATAGAGGACATTTTTCTTAAAAAGCATTGTTGTTTTTTTTTTTTATTGAAAAAAAATCTGTATGTTACAATTTTTTCTAAAAAAATTGAGATTCTAGGAAAAATTTAAAACCATATGCTAATTTAATTTACCTTGTCTAAGTTTGAATGTACATTCATACACCTTCCATAGTCTAAATTAAGCATCTCAGTATTTGTAAAGCATTCAAATCCATTCGTATAACCACCAACTGCACACACAACATTGTTCAAAGAAACTTTAGCCAAGACTTTTTCTTCTTTCAATCCAGGTGAAAAAAATAAATAAATCAAGATATCACACATGTTATACCCAACAAAAACCATTTCCATCACAAAAAACAAGAACCTCACCTCTCAATTGTACTTGCGAAGTGTATAAGGCAATAGAGTTCATAGGTGGAAAATATTTGATTGCATTCTCAGGCTGAAATGACCGGATAACTGTCTTCTCTATATTTGTACATTCAAACATTGTTGTACCATGATCTTTGACAAGCTGAATTTCCATTGATGCCTCCATTTTTGCATAACATAAATAAATAAAGGGTTAATTAAGTAAATGGTCCCTGTAAATATTCAGAATTTTGTTTTTAGTCCCTACAAAATAAAATCACACTTTTTAGTTCTTGTAAAATTTTCCATCAACATTTTTAGTCCCTATAAAAATTTTCCATAAGCATTTTTTGTCCCTGTCAAAAATTTCCATCAACATTTTTTGTCCCTAAAATGCTAAAGGAAAATGTCACAAGGACTAAAAAGTGTGATTTTATTTTGTAGGGACTAAAAACAAAACTGTGAATATTTATAGGGACTAAAAACTTAATTAACCCATAAATAAAATAAAAAAACAATAGTGATATGGACAACATGACTAATGGTAGATATACAACATAAACTAATTGTGATTTAAGTTATCAAATGTTAAGAGTGTTTCCAAATGATGATTAAGACTTTGCTATCACTTGGATAGTGGTGCATTTGTCTTTACATTTAATAAATGTAGTTTTGTGGAAATTGATTTGGTTTTAATTGAATTTGAAGTAAGTTATATTTGGCTTATTTATTTCTTAAAACTTTGAAAGGAAGTTTTATGCAAATATTAGTGTAAAACTTTTAATGTAGTGCATTAGCTATTTCTTTTACCACTTCTAGTAAAAAAGGAGATTAAAAGAAAAATCAAGTTTTTCAAACAATAACTAAATATTATTTTTTGAAGGAAAATAATAACTGAGCATGTGTAGTGTACTAGTGTGGCATGTGAGGTACACATCCAAGGATTTCAAATAGTAGCAAGAATCTATGTATGAAGATCATAAAACAATTTCAGCATGCCAACATTATACACGAGCATACAAAAGATGGTGATACATAGTTGAATGACATGATTAGATTTTTGTCGGTATCTACGATAAATAAATTGTACCAGTTTTTGTTCTTTGTAACCATTCATCTGCGAATATGTTTTTTGAAAAGCTTTTAGTTCTTTACCTCGCTGCACCGACTAAAAAAATGCACTAATGTTAGTTGAATATAAATAGGATTAATTTATACTATTTAAAATATTTTATTCGTCGACATTAACAACCTGTACTATGGTGTATAAATTCTTGAACGAAGCACTGACATTGTCTCCCTTCTTCTCTAAACATGGATGTTCCTCTATATAACCCTTCATCTTGCTCTCATTAGAAGCACCATTTACATTGTCTAGAAACGAAAGGTCTTGGTTTTTCTTGCCAAGAGTCAATTCCAATAGTTTCTTATGTATACGGTTTTTCTCACCTTCGTTTACCTTCATCTTAATTGGTTGGGTATGCATTGGTTGAGCCAGGCGATCTAGAAAACAAGTAATATCAATTCATTTTTATCCTTACTTGAATCAGTAAAAAAATGTGTGGTTCATGTATTTCTAATGCTTTACCTTTCTTCAAAGTTTCACATGATGGAAGAGATGGACACGCCGATCTCCAATTCATATTATACCGTGGTACAGGTGTACCAGGAGCTATTGCCGCAGAAGCAAGTAAAAACATTAGCTTGTTTGTTTGACTACGGTCTAGTTCAAACCTAAAATGGTTATTATCATAGTAGTTCCCGGCAATTGCTTGTCTAAATTTATCTTCGGATAATGGACGACACTGAAGTCCAACCCGAACTTTGACCTTAAATATCAATAACACCAGGGCATTAATCTTAATAAGCCTTATATGAATCACCATCATATGATTTATAGTTTAGTATGTATCTAGACAACAATTAGCATATGTACCTGTGCAGGATATTGTGTTTCATTGGAATAATCATCATTAATCCAAGCATAAGGGTCTATATACATCTTTCCCATGCTAGATGCCTCAAAAATTCCATGTAGCTTCCTATCAGTGTAGTTGAATAGAAACAAAGGTAACCCAGGATCAATGTTCTTCACATAGGAAAAGTGTCGAGTTGGTAAGCCTATTTAAATAAAAAAAAAAACCATTAGTTACTAATAAATGGTCATATATCCCATAGTAAATGATGAGTTATCACAGTATAATGCCTAAAAGTAAGAATTTCATTTGTAAAACAATTACTACTATGAAATGAGTAATTTTTGCAGCAAAACAATGTCAATTTTCTTTTTCAGAGTATCATTTTGGCAAAAATTAATTTTAGCTGAATTGATTAAATTATGTTTGAATATTTTGAATCAAAATTGATTTCGTGTGTCTATGTATATGTCAATAAATTTGAGAATTGATTCTATGTTACTAGAGAAGCCAAAAATATTAACTTTTAAGTATAATTGATTTTGAAGCTAGAATCAACTATGGACCAAAATCTACTGCTGTAGTGAAACCACACAGTTTTCAATTATGACTAATTGATCTTTATTGGCATGGTACTATTATAATTTAATCAAACCATCTAATGACCAAAATAAAAATTGTGTTGTATTTTACAGCACCAAATCCATTTCCAACAATTTGTGGTCAAAACATGTTTAACTAACTCAAACGTGATTCTAAAATGTACAAGCATATGAGGAGACATAGGTTAATAGCAATTAGCCTATTACATGTGCTACCATAAAAACAATCAAATATAAAAAACTAACCAAAGAGTTGTTTAGATAGACATTCTTTCATTGTGCTCCTTGTGCATCCAAATATGACCCCTCCAAGTTGATTCTTCCTCAGATTTCTAACACATAAAGACCCACTCATTGGTTTTTGAGAGATGGGAATAGTCCTTTTGACATTAATAGTTTGTGTTTTCTTTTCTGTTCTCATCCTAGCACAAGAGGAGAAAGTTTATTTCATTATACAAACTATGACAAAAAGAGAGCACAAAGAAATGTGTAAGATTAATTTGCTAACAAATGTAAAAGTACTTAAATAGTTCAAGACATTAAAACCTAAATTCAATATATATTTTAATAATTAGAACATTATAAAGACAATGGAAGTATACTGGGGTAAAAGATTGAATATTAGTCCGTAAATTTAAGGGTTAAATATGTTTTTGATCCCTATAAATATACCAACTTTTCGTTTTAATCCCTCTACAATTTTCCTTCAACTTTTAGTCCCTATAAAATTTTCAATCGCTACTTTTGGTTCCTATTTTTAAGTCCCTATAAAAACATTTCTTAAAAAAAATTAGAATTTTTTAACAAAACCTAAATTTAATATGAATTTTTAACCGTAAAAAATATAAAAATTCATATTAAATTCATGTTTTGTTAAAAAATTCTAATTTTTTTGGAGAGATTCTTATAATATTATGAATTTTTCTGCAAAATTTTATTCAAAAATATGAATTCTACATATGAGTTTACTTTAAAATAGGGACCAAAAGTGAAGATGGAAAATTTTAGGGGGACTAAAAGTTGAAGGAAAATTTTAGAGGGACTAAAATAAAAAGTTAGTATATTTATAGGGACAAAAACATATTTAACCTAAATTTAATGGAGGATCAATTAAAATTGACATCACAACAATTCTTGAAGTTTAGCATGTGTGACACCAATTGCAAAAACTATATTTATTTATTTTTTTGAAAAAAAAAACAGAACATTAAAAAACTTGACACAAATTAGTCCTAAAAATAGAACATTAAAGGCTTAATTACTGTTTTGGCCTCCTAAATTTCCAAATGTTGTGATTTTGGCCCCCTAAAAAAACAACTCTTTACAGGCCCTCTATGTTTAATTTCTGTTGCAGTTTTCGCCCTCCACGCCAATTTTGACCCAATCAACGTACACGTGGGTAATTTTTTTTTAAATTTTAGTTTTATTTAATTATTTTTATATTTTTAAATTATTTTTATATTTTTTTAATTATTATTTTTTATTTTTAAATTATTTTTTTAATTATTATTTTTTATTAATTTTTTTAATTACTTTTTTTTATTTATTTTTTTAAAAAAATTACATACGTGACATCCATGTGTGCGCCACGTTACGTTGGCTAGGTCAAAATTGGCATGGGGGCCAAAATTGCAACAGAAAGTAAACATAAAGGGCCTGAAAAGTTGTTTTTTTTAGGGGGCAAAAATCACAACATTTGAAAACTTAGGGGTCAAAACAGTAATTAAGTCAATTATATTCCTAATAACTCTCTTCCAGTCCCTTGTTCATAAAACATAAGAAATTATGATACAAGACTATATCAAGCACCAATTCAAACCATAAACATTGTACTCACTCCAACATATGATCATATAAAACTAAAAAAATAAAAAATAAAAAGAGAAACCAAAACAAAGTAATTAAAAAAGGCTCTACGTACTCCTTAGTTCCTACATATGTTTTCTAGCATACAAATAAATATAATGATAACAAAAAGAGTAAAAGATTTGAGATAAAAAGTACTTGTAGAAAGTGTTTGTAAAGAAATGTTAACAAAGAAAACCCAACACAAAGTGCTAAATGTGAGGAAATATGTATAACACAAATTGCTCATACCTTTTCTACTTATATATGGAGTATGAGTATCTCATAATTTGTACATTTTTTTTACACAAGCTCATAATATTTTCATTTTTTCTTACACAACCTCATAAAATTTGTACATGTGATCACATTTTATGTGAGTGTTAAAATTTCTTTTCTTTTTAATAACACGCCTCTTGATGGCGAGACAAAGAAGTCATGCAATGAGTAAATTCTTAACATTTTATCTGTAACAACTATATACTTTGCGGTGAATTCTAGGGTGAGGGTTCAATTAAGTCCCTCACTGGTAGACCATCTAAAAACTACTGTTAAATTTAACCAACGGTTTAGATTTGTTAATAATTAAAATGAGAACATGAATACATTTGCACACACAATTCTACCTCTATCTCTTCCATCTTCTCCACCCACCAAAAATATGTAGATGTTTGCAAACAGTTGACTTGAGAAGAGGCCGTGAAATCCATTTCATTTGGCCCTTTTAGTTTTGTTTGTGTTTGAGTGGTAATGGAAATTTAATTCAAGAATTGATTCAATTTAAACATCTAGTTTAAAACCAAAAAGTAATTGAAGAGAACAAAGATGGGGTTCCATTTTCTTCATTATTATTTAATTATTAATAGAACAATCTAATTATTCTGCAAAATTTCACCCTAATTAACATCAATTGAGAGGTATATTCTGCAAAATTTCGATACAATCTAACGGTACGACGGTGTTCCTCTCAGTTGATGTTATATTCTAGAAGTATATTCACCCTGATTTTGTGAAAAGTTTTTCATTTGCTAGAAGTGTATACTGCAAAATTTCAGTATGATGAAGGGTATGGGGAAGAGATATACTTCTTAAAAAAAAAAATTGGGACACTCAAACAAAAAAATGACAAGGAAGTGAAGACACTATAATATGTAAATGTATTGATGTTCTCATCTTTGTTTTCAACAAATCTAAACCATTGATCAAATCTAACGGTAATTTTTAAGTGATCCACCGGTGAGGGACTTAATTAGACCCTCACACTAGAATCCACCATATTTTGCACACTATTTATGCTCGACATGGATTTGCCATTTCCATTCGAAATTTCATTTTCATGTTGTTATACAACAAAAAGTTTATGAATTGATACTAACGGTTTATGCATGAACTTTTTATGTCAAGAAAAAACAAATATCATACAATTAATTATCAGTTAAACATCCCCCAAAATTTCAGTTAATGGACTTTTATTATAAAAAAAAGAACTTTTACGTCAAAATAATATGAAGGACTTCGGGTTAAATATAACAAAAAAAAATGGTTTATATTTAAAATAGGAAGGAATAGATATCATTCATTCAAACAAAAGATTTGTGTAGTCGCAGAAAAAAGATAAAAAGATGTTCCCCATAAAATTTGATTTAAACCTGTAAAAAAATTGATTTATTTGTAAAAAAAATGATTTGAACCTCATAATTAATTAATATTTTGATGATTTGATCCGACCATTGTTGATTCCGGAGAAGAAGAAAGGAACTTAGAAAGAAAGAAAAAATACTGGTTTACATTAATAAATAAAAGAGCCCTAAGAGCACTTATTAGCATTTCTCTAAATAAAGGACCAATAGAACGTAAATACATCTAAAATGGAGATATCTATTTTTGTGTGCTTAAATGAGTTATGCGTGTGCATATCACTAATTTCTAATTTTTAATAATAATACCCAATAAACATCTAATTCCTCCGACCAAACACCTCACACAAGTCTTAAATGAAACACATCAATCATCTATAAATAACTCAATAACGTTACATTTCAATACCTTAAAAAGTTTAAAATGTAGGTCCCACTTAAGAGTGGAGGTCTACATTTAGACCTTGTTCCTATTAGGTACTCAAAATAATTCTTCCCCAATGGGTTGTCTAATAGGTATCAAGTCTTAAAAGGGAGAGATCCTCCGTCAGTGGAGTTTGGGTATGCTCCATTTACCACCAGCTCCATTTACCCCATTTAGGGTCTTAGATGAGTGACACGTGGTTAAATGGATTCAATGGCTCAAATTAAAAATAAACAAAACATCAGTTTTTTTAATTAAAAAAGAGAGAGAGAGAGAGCAAACACACGCTTCTCTTCTCTGCAAACACGCGCTTCTCTTCTCTCGTATCACACAATTCATCTTCTTTAATCCCTCTCACCGCCATGCCTCCCTTCTGCCGTCGCCCTCGCCGCCATGTCTCCAGGCACCGCCGTCTATTAAACACATCATCTCCCTTCTTCCTATCACCGCCCGTCTCACCGCCGTCCTCACATACTAAACCACCTTGCTGCTCTTCTCTTCCACACCAGTCCACACCAGTCGATTCACTCTTACCCACTTTTACCCTTGCCAATTTCTAAATATTCATGACAACATTAAAAGACTGTAAAAGATTTTTGCTCTTAACCTTATTATTGATTCTGAAATATTCATGACAACATTAATTCGTACATTGAGAATTCTGATAAATTACTTTTCTCCATAGCAGTAGTTTTGATAAATATTGCAATGGTTTTGAAATATTGCAGTAGTTTTAAAACTTCACAGAGATGATGGATTTTAGCTTTTACACTTTATTCTTTTCCTACACTTTGATAGATGAATGATGAACTTGACGATTTGTTCATTGTTTTGAAATGAATTCAATGGTAAAATTCTGCTCTTGAAACAACTGAAATGATGATGATAAAATTCTGCTCTTGA
>Ga0315914_1001901_pt1 | contig 31851 bp, 21 predicted proteins | sample MpolenodulesMG_FD_203920 | JGI IMG/M metagenome (GOLD analysis project Ga0315914, IMG submission 203920) | Medicago polymorpha root nodule microbial communities from Los Angeles, California, United States - elongated nodules | ecosystem: Host-associated > Plants > Roots > Nodule | place: USA...
GCACTATGGCTGGATTCAGTGATGAAGGAACTTAAGTGTGAAGTGATGAAGCCTCTGACACTGAAGATTGACAACAAATCAGCCATAAGTCTTGCGAAGAATCCAGTCTCACATGGAAGAAGCAAACTCATTGATACAATATTCCATTTCATTAGAGAGCAGGTGACTAATGGAATGATTGAGCTACACTATTGTCCCACAGAGCTGCAACTTGCAGATAGTTTTACAAAAGCAGTAAAACTTGACAGATTTGAGTTTCTGAGAAAGAATTTAAGTGTCCTTAATATTCAGCAGTTATGATTAAGGGGGAGTATTAGAATAAGTAATCAATAACTGAAGAGCGCCTCTGAAGAATGCTTCTGAAGTAGTGCGTCTGAAGTAGTGCTTCTGAAGTGGAGCGTCTGAAGTAGTGCTTCTGAAGTGGAGCGTCTGAAGTGGTGCGTCTGAAGTAAAGCTTCTGAAGTGAAGCTTCTGAAGACAGATTCTGATGTAGTTAGTTAGAGGAGTTTGTTACAACATCTAGTTGTATATATACACTCTCTTATGTTGTAAATAGTAGTAGTTGTGTGAATCAATAAAAAATTCTCCCATTCATTGTTTCTTCGGTTTCAGTTCTTAATTTTTCTCTTAGTTATTCATCTTGCTCAAAACAACTTATTTTTAATAAGCACTTTTGCTGCGCATAGAACAAAGTGATTGTTCTAACACTTTCAAGGCAAGACAATAATTATTCTGTGTAATTCTATTTTTGTATCATACATGTTCTTAAGCGAAGAATCATGTATAACGTTCGAACTCTGGAATAGCTTTTGTATCATTATTAGTATGTTCAATTTGACTCTGCCATTTAATACAAAATAGAAATAGCTACATTATGTAATTAATTACTGCTACTGGATACACCAATGCTACTGAATGTTATAGACAATCACAAACTCACAATGATAAGAAATTAAAAAACAGGAGTAATACATTCTATGATCTTGATTAGTGATGATACAGCTAATTGGGATGTGAGTGGTGACCTCTAAAACGTATACTAAGAGACAAAATGAATTTACTGCCATGCATAAGATACACATGTCTCACAAACAAGAACGTTAGCATGTAAATGGAACAGTAGCTAGCTACATGTTATCAAGTTTAACATGTCCATTTTGATTGTCAATACTTTCCTTTCCAACCCCAGATATATGAACCTGCATCACATAATCAGAAACGAGCTCAAAAATGCACGTGTCACCAAAATTGATGCCATTATCACGAACAAAGGTTATCCATCCCCCACAAAAGGTGTGAAGCATTCCCCGTTTAGCATATGGGACTGAGTTTACAGTCCAACATTCGCCTCTTGAATTTCGTAGTGTAACTTCTGTTTTGTCGTCGGGGAGATGTGCAGCAGAGAAACGACGCGGGATTCTCTACAATGTAACAAGAATTCAATATTATACTCCAAACGATCAGTTTGTCAAGCAGATGAAACACTACACACGTAACTTAAAGATAAAAAGGGAACAACTCACCAGAGTACGCGAACCACCAACATTGCCGTTTTTAAGTATTTTAACAAAATATGGAAAAGAGGAAGTAAATGATTGGGCTATCTTTTTCTCATCTTCCTTCCTTTTTCTCTTCATGATGGACGACTCTGAGGAATTGAACAGTTCAATCATGAGTTTAAATAAAAGGATAAGCACTGGCATAAGTATAAGGATTTGAATGCAAAATACTCTTTCCTAGACAAGTATCAGTTTGTTAGGGAAGATCAAATGAGTTTTCATACATGTTATTGAAAGGAAGAAAAATAATTGTACTTGTTTATGTTGAAGATGTTATGGTTACACGGGATTACTTCACTCTAGAGAGTTTAATAGGACACATTAAGGGAAAGGCCAAAATACAAGAGAGTGCTTGTTGGCAAGTTGGTTAGAGAGAGGGCGAGAAATACATGTTAGTTATAGTTCATGAAAAAGTTAACGAAAAAGAAAGAAATATTTTAACCTGAGAGTTCCTTGTTACAAACCACCAAATCACGTGATCTCTCAAAAGAATTAGCTGTTTTTGGTCGTCTTCCCCGCTTCTTAGTCTGGACAGGTGTAACTTCAATAACAGGCTTCTTCTTCGTCCTTTTGCTGGTTTTTTGGGAGGGAACCGCAACAGGTGTGGTCTTAGTGACTGCATCAGCCATGAACTGTTCAAGGGAAGAAGACTGTACACCAGTATTAAAAGCAGAAATGTTATTGTCCTTTGCCCTGCTACCCCTTTGTTTAGTTTGAGCATGTCCACATTTTCCAACAAAATAAGAAGTTGCCTTCTCACAAAAGTTATCTCCATCAAAGATTAAAACCTCAAAGAGTGATTCACCATTGTATTTAAAGACAAGGAAATCATTCTCTTTCAAAGCGTGATCTTTCACAAATCGTTGCCAACCGTCCGTGAAGTAAACTGTATCATCTCTAGTTGTCAGTCCTATATTCCAAACAACTCCACTAGGACCTTTAAGGGTCACATTTTCAGGCAACTTCTTCTTTACATTGTCTGAAAATGTTTTAGGAAGTGCCTGCAATTAAAACATAAATTTCCTTTAGATATTAAGATTCATTGAGCTGAAGAGTCTGAGAGATGTTGGTAGAATATACATATACCTAAGAGCTTCTCATAACTATTTTCTTATAAAACAGTTATTAATCATCTCAAGTACATGATTTACACACACTTGAGGTGTTAGCTCAGTGGTAAGAATTTAGCCTTGTAACCTTAAATTACAGAGTTCAAATCTCCTCAAGACCATTGAAATATTTTTTATAATGACAAATGTTAGTACGTTAGTTGGTATGATTTTCTCCTTCGCTAGGATTCGAACTCTGGACCTTTTACTAATCAATAGCCTTATTCAATTCCTTTAAACAATCTACTTAATTATTGCAATGCAAGCTCTAAACAAAGTGTTTGCAAAGCATACAGATCTACAACTATTGTCAAAGTTCCTAAGCCATTCTAGCCTATCTATTGTGTGTAAAATACAAAAATCATGGTTAAAAAGAAAACTTTTAACAGCATACATCCAAAAATCAAAAGCTGAAAACTTTCTTCAATAGAACTAACTGCAGTTAAATGAATTGTAAAAAGAAACAAAATTTAAAAGTTGGGCAAGTTAAATTATTAAAGAAAAAAGAAAATTAGTATGAATATTTAAGAAAGGTTTCATTTTTAACTTACAAGTTGTTGTTGAAAATCAAAGGTGCTAAGAAATTGAGTGAAATGGATGAATTGAAAATGGTTCCAGTAAATATCTTCTTCCATTTGAAACAGAAGCGGAGAGTGAAATGGTTCAAAGTTGCAAGCTTTTTGTTTGAGGAAGAAAAAGACAAGAAGGGTATGTGACTTTAATAAACCCTTTAACAGTACAAGAGGAAAATGAGTCAGAACAGTACAAAATTTTGTTAATGTGCTTTCAGTATAAGAAACATTCATTTCATTGTCAACTTATTTATAAACAAAACTCAATAAAAAGTCAATATAACTTCTTGATCTTCAATACAAGTACTTCTTCGGATACTATAAAAAAGTTAAATTAACAAAAATTAATGTATTTAATTTAAATTCTGAATCAGATAGATCAATTTTTGTATACACAATTTTCTTTAATAATGGAGTAAAGTTTATCAAATATAACTCTGTTTAATATCATTAGTTCAAAAATGCTTTTATTAATTCTTCTACTTTCACATTAATTAAGAAATATACTACCTCCATATAAGATCCTTTCAAGATTTTTTTTCCTTTCAATTTTAAAGTCATTTTGGTATTTCCAACTACACTAATTATTTCTTTATCAAGATACCCCTATTTATTTTACATTTTCTTTATCAAGATACCCCTATTTATTTTACATTTTTTCTCCAATCAACAATCAACATTATGTTGAAAACATAAACTAGTTCTCTCAAATGATAAAATTATAAAAACAATATTAATTACAAACAAATTTAATACTATACTACCAACTTTCTTAATTCTTGTGATTTAGGCAAAAATATCTTATATTTAAGGACAAATGTAGTAATTAATTTTTTGAAAGAAAGAAATATAATTAATGTTGTATAGAGAAGAATAATTATGAGTTATTTTACAAAAACATCCTTTATTAATCACATGAAAACATAAATTAAAAGTATTGAAATAAGATAAAATGATAAATATCCTTCAATTTTGTATCCTTTCAATCAAAGCAGGAACTTTCGTGTTTTAATTCTTTCAAAAAAAATATATTTCTTTTTTTGGCTTTTAAAAAAAAGGAGAATAAAAATAAAATAAAAAAGGAAATCCAACCAATCCTGCTTCTTTTTTCCTCAAAAACCCCACTCTCATCTTCACTTTCACACTCCCTTCTTACCTTTTTGCTTGAACATTGTAGTTTGGTATTTCAACCGGTTTGTTCTATAGTCTACCAGGGTATACAAGTGCAATTTTTACCGGTTCTTTTATCCTTTTACTTATGCCTCCATTTTCCGACTACTTGAATTTGCAAACCCAGCTGAAATTAAGCCTAGAAATAACTGTAGTATGCAACAAAAAAATAAAAATTATAAGCAAAAGTAGATAAAACAAAATTGATGCAGTTAGTTCAAATTTTGGACCAAATATATCAACTTTCTTTCACATATTTTTGCTTAAAATTAAAGTTGGAGGGAGTAATATATAATTGCATAACTATATTATGCAATTATATATATGATGATTATAATTATTAATTTTACTTAAATAGCTTCCATCCCTTGGCTAGGGTCCTAGATACACAACTACTACGAAATGTTATAGACAATCACAAATTCACAATGATATGAAATAAAAAATACAGTGGCGTAACAGATAATTAATACATTCTATGATCTTTACTAGTGATGATACATCTAATTGGGACGTGAATGGTGACCTCTAAAACATATACCAAGAACCAACATAAATTTACTGCCATGCATATGATGCACGAGTCTCAAACAAGAAAGTTAGCAGGTAGATGGAACAGTAGCTGCTACACGCTATCAAGTTTCACATGTCCATTTTGATTGTCAACACCTTCCTTTCCAGACCCAAATATATAAACCTGCATCACATAATTAGTAACGAGCTCAAAAATGCACGTGTCGCCAAAATTGATGCCGTTATCACGAACAAAGGCCATCCAACCCCCACAAAAGGAGTGAATTATTTTCCCTTTAGGACATGGGACGGAGTTCACAGTCCAACATTCACCTTTTGAATTGCGAAGCGTTACTTCTATTTTGAAGTCAGGCAGGTGTGCAGCAGAGAAATGATATGGGATTCTCTACAATGTAACAAGTATTCAATATTATACTCCAACCAGATCAGTTTATCAAGCAGATGAAACACTACACAAGTTACTTAAAATAAGTGTAAAGAGATAAAACAACTCACCAGCGTACGTGAACCACCGACATTGCCGGCTTTAAGTATTTTAACAAAATATGGAAAAGAGGAGGTAAATGATTCGGCTATCTTTTTCTCATCTTCCTTCCTGATTCTATCCAGGGTGGATGCCTCTGTGAGGAATTGAACAGTTCAATCATGAGTTTTAAATAAAAGGATAAGCCCTGGCATAAATATAAGGATTTGAATGCAAATACTCTTTTCTGGAAAAGTATTAGTATGGTAGGGAAGATCAGATGAGTTTTAATACATGTTATTAATATTGAGACCTAGAATGAAATCAAAGGCATTGGCGAGCTTGGGAATTCAAGGAAATCACAATCTTTTCTTCCAACACTCACAAGGAAAAAAACTAATTGTACTTGTTTATGTTGAAGATATTATGGTCACAGGAGATTACTTGACTGAGAGAGAGAGAGAGAGAGTTTAATAGGACACATTAAGGGAACGGACAAAATACAGAGGAGAGTGCTTGTTGGCAAGTTAGTTAGAGAGAGGGAGAGATATACATGTTAGTTATAGTTACTAAATAATTTGTAAAATATAGTAAAGGTTAAAGAAAAAGGAAGAAATATTTGAACCTGAGTGTTCCTTGTTACAAGCCACCAAATCACGTAGTAGCTTCTCGCCAGAATCATCTGATTTTGGTGGTCTTCCTCGCTTCTTAGTGTGGACAGGCGTAACTTCAATAACAGGCTTCTTCTTGGTCCTTTTGCTGGTTGTTTGGGATGGAACAGCAGCAGGTGTGGTCTTAGTGACTGCATCAGCCACCTGAGGGGAAGCAGACTCAACACCAGCGTTAAAAGCAGAAGTGTTATTGTCCTTTGCCTTGCTATCCCCTTGTTCAGTTTGAGCATGTCCACATTTTCCGACAAAATAAGAAGTTGCCTTCTCACAAAAACTATTTCCATCAAAGATTAAAACCTCAAAGAGTGATTCACCATTGTACTTAAAGACAAGGAAATCATTCTCTTTCAAAGAATGATCGTTCACGAATTGTTGCCAACCGTCCACGAAGTAAACAGTATCATCTCTAGTTGTCAGTCCTATATTCCACACAACTCCACTAGGACCTTTAAGAGTCACATTTTCTGGCAACTTCTTCTTTAAATTGTCTGAAAATGTTTTAGGAAGTGCCTGCAATTAAAATATAAATTTTAATCTGAAGTTAAAAGATACATTGAGCTGAAGATAATTATTTGCTTGGAGTATTATTTGCTTGAAAACAGCTATTAATCATCTCTAGTACATGATTTACATATTGATAAAAAAAGTACATGGATTTGCATACACTTGAGGAGCTAGCTTAATGTAAGAGCTTAGTCTTGTAACCTCAATGTACAGAGTTCAAATCTTATCGGGGACAAATTTAAAATGGTCATCAGTGTCAATTTAATTGATAAAAATTTGCCTCTTCCCCAATTTATTTAAATAAAAGTGCATGATTTACTATTTGCACAACAAGGAAAAGAATAATTGTTGTGAATTCAGACTCAAATCTCACATCAATAAACTTAGATGCGTGGAGCAAGTATCAATGGCAACCAATAACCAAATAGTCTCAAGCAACAACAACATATCTAGATCTAGCAACCAAGTGTACATCAAAACCTCAATCAAAGCAAGAACAGCCAGATAAAGAGAGTAGAGGAACAAACACACTACAATTTGATTACCCAGTTCGGCCCAAACAATGACCTATGTTTGGGGGAGAGAGCTCTCCAATTCACTATCAATGAGTTTCTTACAAAGATATACAAAAGAGAAACAAGTAATTTTTTTTTTTTGAAGAAGAGAAACAAGTAATTAACTTTAATAAGTTCTCCAAGAACAACCTAATTTCTACTCATTTCCCAATCTCTTCCCATGAACAAGAAACTCAAACATTTTCACTCACATGAGGTGTTAACAATGTTTCCCAACCCAAGAGTCTCACCCAAAGACCCTCAAGCTCTAAATGGCTATAACGGGTTGTATGATTGTGTTTGTTAGGGTAGGATCATCATTTAGTTGTCTATCATATTTCTTATCATGTGTACATCCAAACATATGATAGAAAAAAAGTTTATCACATCACTGTCATATCTTATTCTTATCCAACTCTCTATTCTATCATGTCTCTATCATATCCTACGCACCAAACGGGTCCTAAGGTTCCTAAAAGTTGCCTTCTTTGGTTCCATGAGATTACACAAGAGTGGGAAAAATCATTAAATCGAGGTCCAAAACCCGTGGCACGTGCCTAGCACATGATTGGACGCATATAGCACAAAACTGACAGCTGGCCGCGCGCCTCCACATGAGACAGAATCAAAATTCTGCCAAAAAACACAAACCATAAGCCTAGCACACAAACTTCACATGCCTAGAGCGCAAGGCAGAACCAAAACCATCGTTCATAATTCTTTCTTCCTTCTCTTGATACATACATGGTGAGATTTTAAGTCACACTCAACAAGGGTAAATTACACTTTTGGTCCTTTAGTTATTTTTAGGTTTCGCTTTGGTCCCTTAAACCTGTTCCGTTTCACTTTGGTCCCTTAAGTTACAAACGTTATTGCAATTTGATCCCTTAAGTTTTTTTCGTTTCACTTTGGTCCCTTAAGTTTAAAATATTAAGACATTTTGGTCCCTGGTAGTAAGGACTAAACTGTCTAAAACGAAAAAAACTTAAAACCAAATTTCCTAACATTTGTAATATAAGGGATCAAAATTGTTGAAGTATGACTCATATATACAAGACACTAAAGAAGGCAAGGGGCGGTAGCCCCCCGCGGTACGGTTCAAGGGTAATATTGTAAACTGAATCATAGTAATAATACTATATACATTGCTTGTAACACTAAAACCCTAATTCATCACAGTAATAGAAACGGAACTATAGCTGCTCTATAGTCAGAGAGGTAGGCACAATTTGCCGAACTGCGTTAACAAATATCGGGTGTTCATTGTCTTTTACTTTCGTTCTCTTATTTAATCTTGTGTTACTAGTTGTTGTTCTAACAAAAATGAAATGAAAAAAACTTAAGAGGCCAAAGAAAAGCCTAAAATTAACTTAAGGGACCAAAAGTATAATTTAACACACTCAACAATAATAAACCAAAAGCTAAACATAATTATTTGCTTGAAAAATGGGTATCAATCAATCTCCTAATCAAATTCCTTTTCTTTAATCTACTTAATTATTGCAATGCAAACTCAAAAGCAGATCTACAACTACCATCACCACAGTTCCTAAGCCATTATTTAAAAACAAGCATATCTGTATCTATAAAATATAAGAAATCATGCAAAAAAAAAAAAAAAAAAACTTTAACAACATATCCAAAAATCAAAAGCTGAAAACTTTGTAAAAGAAAAACTAATTGCAGGAAAAGAAATAGTAAAAAGATAAAAAAATGAAAAGGTGGGCAAGTAAAAACAATGAAAAATAGTACAGGGAAGAAGTGCATGTACTCCCTCCACAGTCAACACCGAAATATGAAAATTTAAGAAGATGGAAGGAAAGAAGAAGTACTTACAAGTTGTTGTTGAAAATTTGTAGTTTTAAGAAAAAGGGTGAAATGGATGAATTGAAAATGGTTCCAGTAAATATCTTCCTCCCAAGATCTGCTTCCATCCCAGTTTTGTCCTCCTTCTCTACCTCCCATTTGAGACAGTCAAGAGAAAGGGAAGAAAGAAAGTTCCAGGCTGCTTTAATCCTTCAACAGTACACGAGACATCTTTAAATGGTCCAACTTCAATTTTTCATGTTTATATTTTAAAGTTAAATATGTTTTTATTCTTTTTTAAATATATCAATTTTTCGTTTTAGTCCCACTAATATTTTTTTTTGACTTTTAGTTTCTATAAAATTTTTAATCTTTATTTTTAAGTCAACTCATGTGTAACCTTTATATTTTTTAATTGAAATTGTGTAGAAATGTGTAGAATATTATAAAAATATCTCTAAAAAAAAATTAAATTTTTAACAAAATATATATTTTTAACTGCCAAAAATATAAAATTTCATATTTAATTTATATTTTGTTAAAAAGTTCTAATTTTTTTAGAAGAGATTCTTATAATATTTTAAACTTTTTGGCAAAATTTTATTAAAAAGTATAAATGTGTTTACTTAAAACGAGGGACCAAAATTGAAGATAGAAAACTTTTTGAAACTAAAAGTTGATGAAATTTTTTAGAAGAACTAAAACAAAAAGTTGATATATTTATAAGACAAAAAAGATATTTAACTATTTAATTTCAACACATTAATTTATAGAGATAATCTTATATGTTCAAATTTAGTAAAAAATTATCCACCTAACTTTTTCGTCTTCAAATTTGTACATATTTGTCGATTTTATCCTCAATTTTTTTAAAAATAGTCAATACATTCCTAAATTTTATAAATGTCAATCAATTTAGTCTCTTTGTTACGTCTCACCATTACAGTACCGACATATCACGTTAAGCGGCGACATGGAGTTTCAAGTCAGCTTCCACGTGTATAAGAATGAATTTGATCAATTTTTTTTTAAAATTTTCTTTTTTGGTTTTTTTAAACGAAAATCATTACAAATTGTTACACTGTCAAATCGATCCATGAATTATTCATTAAAAATCAAGTTGGTCCGTAAAATATATCACTCACTATCAAATCGACCCCTGAATTATTTATCTTATCTATCAAATAATCTCTGATATTGTCAAATAAATGCTAAAAACTAAAAGAATTTGTTTAACTGTTATTTACTATTTATTATTTTTTTGCATGTTTGAAAATTTATAGGTGGTTCCATGTCATTGAACATATATGTTACATTTTTATGAAATCCTAGTATTCTTGTTTCTAGACTATATATACGTGCCTTCAACTAATTAGCTAGATAGGTCCTTTTTATTAATTAGGTTTACCATGCATAAAAGATAGATACATGTTACATTTTTATTAGACATGTATTATGGATAGTTTTTTTTTTTTGTTTTGAAGGATGAATTATTATTAGATAGCTATAACCTTCCTTTTACTCTACTTATTTCTCTTTGCAATAATTTCATTTGCATGCTGTTTTTATCACACCAGCTTCTTCTTATACTCTTGAAAATTATCTGCTCTCCATACAGATTTGAACTTTTATGAACTATCATACTGATGTGAGCTTATTATCTTGTTGCATAAGTTTGGTTTGTGCTAAACAAATACCTACTGTATAGTATTCGATCTTAAATTAAAGCTTTCCATGGTGGTTAATAGTTTGTGGTTTTAGAATTATTTGACTTTTTTATATTTATATTTATGATTTCTTCACAACAGTTCTTCAAATACAAGTTTTTTCCACTGCCAAAGCATTTCTTGTAACAAGTCATCAAAGCTGAAAGGCCTGATCAAGAGAGAGAACATTTACATCCATCTTCTTGAAATTATCATTTAAACATCACAGAAGGACTTTGCACCCTATATAGTCTACTTCTTCCTCTTGCTCATATTCAAATTCTCTTTCAATTTTGGCGCTTCTCTGACTCTTTTTTGTTTTTTTTGCATCATCTGGAGCACTGAATTTGAGGATTCAATTCGTTCATAATGTGAAAGGATCGTTTTGAAGAGTAATTTCGTTGAGATATCCATTTAATGGGTTCCAATCTCCCAACAAATATATTTCCTTAATCACTAGTCAGGAATGGAACCCTAAACCAAATGGTTAGGAGAAATAAAAATGAAGTGTTCACATAGTGAATAAAAGTGATCAATATTAAGGGGTTGTTTGTTTCACGGTTGAGAATTTCTCTCCCGAGAATAATTTTCACGAGAAATAATCACTAACATCTTATTCTCAAGTATATTTCAAAAGATTATCCGATTAATAATTGCCACATTCTTGAGAATTATTACAATTAGTAACGTTAGCAACACACATTTTAACACATGTTTTTCAACACAATCTCTTTTATTGATTAAAATTTACAAGAGCCCATCAAATTTAACCACACATAGAAGATAGCAATGCATGTTCTCTCAAGCATGCTTTGTCTCCAGTATACCCTCTATTCTATACTATACTTGAGGACAATTCATTGCACCAATTTTATTACTTTATGATGGAAAAAGTGCCAAGGATGAAGGCAACGGAAAATGATCAACATGTGCAATCACAGTTCAGAGAGGGTACAACTTCAACTGCTACAGAGGTTCAATCAATTGTTGATGTTGTTTTCTCGCTAATTTTAAGTGAAGTTGTTGATCCAATGGAGTTTTGGTACACTAAGTTTGTGTCATTGATATAATCCGAACCTTGCAGATAAGTTCAACTATCACTAGAGGGAGACTAATGTGTTACTCTTGGTAATTGTGTGGATGAGGTTGCAGATAAGTTCTTTTCGGTCACAACATCAACAATTGTGAGTACTGCCCTTGGTTTCTCAAGCATTGCTAATTTGACGAGTTCGATTGAATTTATAAGTAAAGATTTTCATGTATTTGACTACATGGAGCATCTTGTTTTTAATGTGGTGAAAAGTGTGAATTATGTGTTCAAGCATGGCACTGTAAAGGTAAATATTAATATTTCCAAGAACCAGCCATATACACCTTCAATATTATATGTTCATTTCTTTATCCAAGGCTACAATCAGGAAGAAAGTGTTTTTAGCTGCATGGGCAGTGACTACCGTGAAAGGCGAAGGATCTCAACTTCCTTTCATCTTGTTGATCCTAAGACTGTTGCTTTGCTTGAGAAACTGTGAGCCAACACTATGCAAAACAAATAGTTTTTCAAGGATTTAAGGCAGATTGTTCAATGCTAATTGGGTTGCAAATGATAATGGTTTAAGATATGTTTATTGTTTGGCAATTGTGGGGTGGTGAGTGTGACAAAGTTCCGGCCTATGATGCAACACTTGGAAAGGCATTAGCTGAAGAAAAAAAAATGCTCCCAGATGCATACATTAATGTAGTAAATTGCCTTGCAAACAATGATACAAAATACAATGATTTGTATAAATCTAAGAATATGTGCACGTAGCTTTTGAGGTCATGATGAGTTGATAGTGATACTATTCTTTTACAACCCTTAAAATAAGAGAATGATAACTCATATGATTATTTATTCTAGAAGGGATCTTTTATGCATACTTTATTGGTTTGTTTGGTAATAGTGACATTGTGTGATTGATGAATGATGTAATTATCTTACTACGAGTATGCACTAGCTAATTTTTTTTTTTTTGAAGGAGTATGCACTAGCTTATTGAAGCATTGTATTGTCTCATGATTAAAATCAATGAAAAATATAATCAAAATCCTCTTATTCGTTCTAACTTCTCTCCCTAAATTCGGAAGTGTACCTAGTCGAATTGAGTTGTATCACCAACATTTCGCAATGACATGAACTAAAATGCAGCAGCGTAACACAAAATCATCATCTATAAAATGTATCAAGTCTGGCAACTCATGCCACAAAAAATCATCATCTATAAAATGTATCAAGTCTTGGCAACTCATGCCACAAAAAAACTTCATCTAAGATTGATTTATCTGTCTCACAAACAAGCACATTGGCAGGTAGATGTAACTAGCTATTAAGTTTCACATTCCCATTTTGATAGTCAACAAGACCTTCTTTTCCAACCCCAGATATATAAACCTTCATCACAAAATTAGAAACGAGCTCAAAAATGCACTTGTCGCCAAGATTGATGCCATTATCACGAACAAAGGCCATCCATCCCCCACAAAAGGCGTGTGATGTTCCCACTGGGATGGAGTTCACATTCCAACATTCGCCTCTTGCATTACAAAGCGTAACTTCTGTTTTGCAGGCAGGGAGATGTGTAGCAGAGAAATGACATGGGATTTTCTACAATATAACAACAAGTATTCAATATTATACTCCAACTGGATTAGTTTCTCAAGCAGATGAAACACTACATAAGTTACTTAAAGATAAGGGTGGAGAAATAAAACAACATTATTTGGGAGTAAAATGAAGCATCGCAAAAGGGAAGAACTCACCAGAATACGTGAACCACTGATATTGCAGGATTTCATTATCATAACAAAATATGGAAAAGAGGAGGTAAATGAGTGTGCTATCTTTTTCTCATCTTCCTTCCCACTGATGGATGCCTCTGTGTGGAATTGAACAGTTCAATCATGAGTTTTAAATAAAAGGATAAGCTCTGGCGTAAATATAAGGATTTAAATGCAAAATACTCTTTCCTAGACAAGTATCAGTTTGCTAGGGAAGATCAAATGAGTTTTAATCCATAGTTTTGAGACCTAGAATGAAATCAAAGGGCTATGAGCAAAGTCAAGAAAATCACAGTCTTTTCTTTAAATATTCAGAAGGAGGAAAACTAATTGTATTTTTTGTTTATGTTGATGATATTATGGTTACATGAGATTACTTTACTGATAGAGAGTATAAAAGGACCCATTAAGGTAAAAGCCAAAATCAAGATAGTAAAAGTTAATGAAAAATGAAGAAATATTTTAACCTGAGTGTTCCTTGTTGCAAACCACCAAATCATAATCATGCGCTTCTCTCTCAAAAGAATAATTAGCTTTTTTCGGCGGTCTTCCTTGCTTCTTAGTCTGGATAGGTGTAACCTCATTAACAGGCTGCTTGGTTCTTTTTCCGGTTGATTGGGAGGAAAGCACTGCAGTGACTGCATTAGCCGTGAACTGCTCAGGGGAAGCAGACTCAACACCAGCATTAAGAACAGAATTGACTTCTTCAACAGACTTGTTTGTTTCCTTCTCCCTGATGTCCTCTTGTTCAGTTTCAGCATTCCCACATTTTCCAACAAAATAGGAAGCCGCTTTCTCACAAAAGCTTTCTCCTTGAAAGATTAAAACATTGAACAGTGATTCACCATTGTACTTAAAAGACAAGGAAATCATTCTCTTTCAGAGAATGATCTCTTGCAAACTGATGCCAACCGTCCACGAAGTAAACAGTATTATCTCTAGTTTTCAGCCCTACATTCCATTCAACTCCACTAGGACCTTTAAGGGTCACATTTTCTTGCAACTTCTTTAAATTGTCTGAGAAAGTTTTAGGAAGCGCCTGCAATAAAATTATAAATTTCCATTTGAGATTATGATACATTGAACTCAACATAATTATTTGCTTGAAAAACTGCTATTAATCATAAAAGTACATGATTTACATCGATAGTGTTTGCAACAACAACAACTATCCTGCCTATGTTCGTGACTGCATCATCAGAAACCTAAACCCTAAACTCGATAAAAGGAGAGGGTTGTGTTAGATAGTCAACAACCAAGGAAAACTTTGTCAAATTTTTTATGACATGGATCAAATATATTATAGATAGTGTTTGCAGGACATGGAAAAATAAAATTAATCCATTATTTAGAAACGACACTACAATCTCCTTATTCATTTCCTTTACGACACTACAAAAGCATGAATTTATTAGGGTGAATGCAAGAACAGATTGTCTCAAAAGCAAACACTTGAAAGATTGAAAGGAAAAAACTACATATCTTCAACTAATGTCACAATTCTTAAGTAAGCATGGCAATAAAACATAAACCCGCCCCGACTTAGATGGGGAAACCCAAGTTTACTTGGTTCAAGTTTTTCCCGATTTCAAAATATAGCACGGACGCGGATGGGTATTGGGGACATTGATATCCATCCCGAATCCATCCCCGATCCTGTCTTGCTTGTATCAAAATTACATTTTCACCTCTTAAATTAAAAAGCCCTTAAACAAATTCTTAAATTATATTCAAATATTATTTTTATTTTTAAGGCGAGTCTTGTTTTTTGTTTAATAAAACCAGATTGTTGAAACGGCGTAGTTTTGGACCTTTTACAAAAATAAAAAATAAGTACCAAAATGCGGTCCAAGTTCATGTCAGGGTGGGGATGGGGCGGGGATACTTGAACCCTATCAAGTACCGAGCTGAGAATTTTTTTTCTTTCACCCCGTTGAAATCGTGGATGGCAAAGGCATACCTAAACCCGAATCCCGTGGAGTTTAGGGGGAAAGGCAAAAACCGTCTCCGCCCCATTGCCATGCCTATTCCTAAGCTATTATTTTAAAAACAAGCATATAAATATCAATATATGTATGTCAAAAGCTCAAAGCTTTCTTCAAAAGAACTCACTGCAAATACAAGAATTGTAAAACAATGCAAAATTTAAAAGATGGGCTAGTTAAAATAATGAAGAAAAAGAACAAAATAAAAGAAACTGAAAAGTAGCATGAATATGAACATGAGCATGGACATGAAATGAAGTACATGTACTTAACAGCACCCACATATGAAAACTTTATAAAGGTTTCATTTTTCTTTCATCTAGAACATGGAAGTAAAGAAAAAGTTGAAAAATAATACTTACAAGTTGCTGTTCAAAATCAGTGGTGTGGAGAAACTGAGCGAAATGGATGAACTGGAAATGGTTCCAGTAAATGTCTTCTTCCCAAGATCTGTTGCTATCTTCCATTTGAAACAGAAGCTGAGAGTGAAATGGTTCAAAGTTGCAAAGTACAATGACAGTGCTAGTTCAAGAAGAGAGGTAAAGTACAGTATAGGCTCTAGTCAAGAAAAGTACAGGTCATATTTATAGGTAGGTAAAAGGTAAAAAATGATTAATTTCACAACGGTTAGTAATGTATGAAAATGTATACGAACATTGATTTTAGTCTATCAGGCCCGAATACAAGATACGATACGGCCGAGATACGTTAATAAAAAAGTTATATAATTAAATGTACAATATAATTATAACATTTTTTTTAATATGCAAATATATTAACAAACACAAGAAACAAGTTATAGCTCGTAGCATATCAACATAAATATAAGTAATATTGATGATTAGTCAATTACATATACAATATATCTCAAAAACAGCACCATCAATGTTATATTATATCCAAAATGATCATTGTTAGGGCTATAGCTATAGTAATATAATGTTTTTTCTTACTTTTTAAAGAAAAAACAGAAATAAAAATAATATAAAAAAATAAATTTATATTATCCGATACTCTTTTGATACGTATCAGAAAGTATCGAAAAAATATCAGATAATTATTTTAAAAAAAATAAAATTTAATGATCTGATACTCTTCCAATACGTATCGGAAAGTATCAGGCAGGTATCGGTGCAGGATACGCAGGAGATACGTACGTCATCCATTTTGAAGTATTTGAGCTTCATAGATTTTAGTCCATTTCATACTCATCTTAAATGCGTTCACACATTTACTATGTCGACGATCGTTGGATTGAAATCGATTCGTGTAGATTTGAACGTCATAAATTTATTTATTAAAAAAGTTAAAAGTTTACTTAAAATTAATATTGTGTAGTCTTGATTCAAAGTATTTTGTCGCGTTGAATACATATTCGCAACGACTGTATTGCATGCGTTCAAACTATAAAATATCTTTTAATGTTTAGGGGTTAACAATTTCGATTTACTGGGAAATGTAAGAGTACCTTTGGGGTATTAATTAAGGGATGAAAAATTGAAATATTTTGTTGGAATATGGTGAAAACTGATTTCTTTCGCAACGGTCAGTAATGTAAAAAAGTGTATAGAAACGTTGATTTTAGTCCATTTCTAGTATATTAAATGCATTCACACATTTATCGTGTAGGTGACCGTTGGATTGAAATCGATTAGCTTAGATTTTAAAATATGAAATTTAGTTATTAAAAAAAACTAAAATTTTATTTAAAACTAACAACGTGTGGTCTTGATTCAACGTATTTTGACGCGTTGAATACATGATTTTCAACGACCGTATTGAATGCGTTCAAACCATAAAACATTTTTTTTTAGCAAAACCATAAAAATCTTTTAATGTTTAGGGGTTGACAATTTATAATTATTGGAAAATACGAGAGTACCCTTGGGGTATTAGATGGAAGAGTACCCTTGGGGTATTAGTTAAAGGAACAAAAATAAAAATATTTTGTTGGAATATAATGAAAACTGATGAATTCAACTTATTACAAGTTAAAAAATTATTTCGGATGTTTTAGCTTCATTATCAAGTTAGCAGAACCCTTATTTATTTGATAAAATGAGTGTTGGAGAGTTCAAAGGGGTTAGCAATTTTTATTAAAACATACTATTAGAAGACACTTTTGAGTATCAAACTAATAACAAAAGACAACTTAGTAACAAAAGATTATGTTTAAGTAGTATTAAAAAAACATTCAAAAATTATAATGAAAATGTCTCACCCATGTTTAATGAAAAATAATTTTTTTACTCCACATTAAAAAAATTTCACATTTTGAACCTAGTGAATTGCTTTTTATGTGTTGATATTTTATTCGCTCACCTCGAACTGCTGACACGCACTCAAACCAAGGGTTGAACTCATGTCTTAAGGTCTAGTCTGACTTCTTAAAAAAAAAAAAAACTTGCAAATATGTTATATAATTCATAATATACTTACTTTTTTACATTTCCCATTTCTTATTTCTCGTACTTCTAGTTTTTGGTTCTTTTGTCTGTACAAAATAAGTAATAAAAACGTGTAAATTTAGGACCATCAAATTGATCTCAAATTTCTAGTAGCAAGGTGTGAATATATCAATAGCCACTTAACTGTAAATTAGTTATTAATTTGCTGTTTTGCTTCTATAAATGGTTCTATTTTTAGTTCTAATATATAAAGTTAAGGGTCATAACTCATAAGGTATACACACTAATCTCATTTCACTTAATCATGAAGATTCAACCTAATTATCATTTCTAGTCCTGTGAAACATATCCTACTATGGCCAGCCAGTACATGGTATACAAACCTTTCTCCTATACATAAACCTCTAGAATAAGAAACCTAGGGCATATTTCACTTCTCGAAACACCATTTCTCTTGGGGATTATTTTCATCACTCAACCATACATTCAAACTTATCCCAGGGTCAATTGATGATCTCAGTTATGTGGATATATCCATAGCCGCATAACTGTAAATTAGTTATTAATTTGTTTCTATCTCAAAGTTTGTTAGACTAAGTTTGTTATTACTTATTAGAAGATAAGTTAGTTGCTATTTTTAAGCTTCTCTTAATCTAATAGCCTATATAAAGGCATGTACATGTAATCTTTTGCTTTCAAGGAAATACAAAGAGAAATTTCAGTTTCTAAGTCTCCCTAATCACCCTCTCTGAGAGCAAGGGTCCTCGCGGCTGTGCATAGGTGGTCATGGCCGGTGGCTCAGCAGCCGAAAGGCTGAGCACAATGATGCATGATACATGTAAACTCGTAGCATGGAACGATGTCGTAGTCATGCGGGGAAGCACATTGGATCTTCCATTTTGATTGCTTTGTGGTGTGGTTAAGATCAGGAGTGGCTTCATAGGTTATTACAATTTACAACAACAATGAACTCTGAAATTGGAAAGATATAATAGAAGCAAATACATGAATCTTCCCTGGAGGATACTGATATTCCCTTGAGGAAGATTGATGAGTTTGGGAGCAGGCTCAGCACTGCATCTGAGGTACTCACTTCTCATCAGTGCACCTACTATTTCAACAGCATTGGTTTTATTTATGTTGTTGCTTGCTGCATATTCAAGCAGTTGCAAGTTCCCTTCAAATGTATTTGGATAGATTTTAATTCTCTTTTTTTCAAAATTGGATTCCAATTGTAACACTACCACATTGACATTCATGTTGTATAGAATCTGCACCTATTTTTGTGCAATACAGATTTATGCAATTTGTAGGCAGCAAAATTGATGTTGCAATTCATGCTCGTGCATACTCAAACATAGAGATGCTTTTTTTTTTTTTTATCAAAACATGCAATGTAAGCCTTTGAAGCCTAACAAAATGAATCAAAATCACTGCTTGATGCTGTCATTGAGCTTCCAGTTTATCATCATGCGTTGACTTTCACCAAGTTGCGAGTGCTCTTCGGATCTATGATATATTGATTTGCCAAGTAGATTAAGTCAAATGTATAGCAACTTGTTTGGTTTTACTTTTTATATTTTGTTCATGAAACTTTCCTAATTCATTTTGATGTTATGTACTGTGCAGCTTTTCATTTAAATTATAGCTGCTATTAGAAAATGCTTCTCGAATTTCAATCTTACAAAACTCTTTGAATCATTGGATCAGAATCAAGTGAATCACATTTGAAAAACAAATAAATAACTTATTTACAAAACTCTTGTGAATATTTCTATCATGAGGTTTGTCAACAAGTTGCCATGTATTATTTTTCTCAATCATGTGTAACTCCTTCTTCATTGCAACTATCAAGTTTTGCTTCTTCAAAACCAACAGGCTCACAAACAGCGATGTTGCATCTTCGATAAACATCCAAAAGTAGTCTTGTGCCTCTCACAGGAATGTCCATACCATTTCAATTTCCCTATCTTCATTGCTTTCATCTATTTTGTAAGACTGGATTTTTGGCTCTTTGGAAATTGCTTTTATCCTATTTGTGTCATCCCAATTCCACTTTTAGTCTTCCATAAAATTCATATATCTGCCTATATATAATAATTTTACCATTTTGTGCCTATAAATTTTTATAAGCTTTTGCAACAGAGTTGTAGCTGAATAAATGCATAGAAAGGCTCTTTTGTCTAGTTTATCTCTCTTGATTTGTAGAACATGAGCGAAACATAAGCGTCTAAATATTTTAAGGAAATTTAGGGAGGGTTTTTAATCATACCAGGCCTCAAATGGTGTCATATCATTTATTGCTCTTGTAGGAGGAAGCCTATTTTGCAAATAAACGTGTTCGCTGATTCTGCCCAAAATTTCTTGGGCAAGTTCTTATCTTTTTTTTTAAACATCATATTATTCAAGCTACACCGCACAAGGGGCAAGTTCTTATCATGTAACATACATTGGGTCGTCTCCAATATAATTTTATTTCTTCTTTCACTGACTCTACTATGTTATGTAATGCACTGAACCGTCCACTGATGATGAATCCTAACCTCATCACAAAATCGATCAAATGCTTCAGAATATACTCTTTGCCGTTATCAGATCTAAGAGTTTGAATTTCACAACCATTCTCATTCTCCACTCCAGATTTTGAATTTCTAAAATACTTGTGCTACCTCTGACTTGTGCTTTAGAAAGAAGATCCAACACATACAACTAAAATCATCAATGAGTATAACATAATAATGACTACCATGCAAAGAAGATGTTCTTTGTGGTTATACAATATAAGTATACATTAATTACAGCTTCTTTGTCGCTCTGCATGTTGTCTTTGAAAACATGTGACATTTTCTTTCATTTGTACATCAATTTGCCCATCCTTCTCCAATGGATTTAGAGAAACTTTTTCCTCTCATTTTTACTTTGAAAATACCTTTGCCATTACTATCTTTAATTAAACAGCTTTCATTTTCAAACAAAACTTTATATCCCTTTTCAATTAATTTCCCAATAGTTAACACACATAGATTAATTTCAAAGACGCATAAGACATAAATAATAGACTGAGGTTGCTATTGTTCTTTTTTCTTTCACACGGCAATGTAGTTTCCATTTCCAACTCAAATTTTTTATGAGCATGCATTGCTTAGTTTCCTGAATAGATCCTTGTTATGTTTCATGTGGTTAGTACACCCATTGTCATTCAATCAATTCTCACTTGATTCGATGCTAGAGAAACATGTCGCAATGAACAAGTGATCCTTCTCTTCTTGTTCAATAATCTTTGCCCCGTCAGGATGTTGTTGATTCTTATTTTTACATATAATAGCTTTATGTCCCATTTGATTACACTTAGTGCGCTTAACATCAGGTCTTATCCAACCTCTAAATGGTAGATGACCTTTCTTTCCACAGTGTTGACAAGGCAGTGAAGATTTTATTCGAATTTCATTATTTTCTTTTGCATTGGCTGACGTTGAGTCTACTTCAATTTCACCAAAATCCTTCTTGAATTTACTCACATTTTTTTGCTTGGTTGCTAAAGCTGCTTTACATGTTGTTTCCTCTCTCATATGTCTTATCTATTCTTATGTCTTCAATGCATTAAGCTATTTTGCCAAAGAATTTTTTGAGAAATTCTTGGTATTCTCAAAGGTAGTGATGGATACTTCCTATCTTTCACGTATCGTTACAAGAATATTTTCAACAACTCTAGAATCAGTAAATTCTAATCCTAGACGTCTCACATTGTTTGCAATATTGACGTGCTTGTCAGAGTAATTTTGCATCATCTCAAAATCCTTCATTCTTTGATCTTTGAATTCTCGGATCAAGTTGAGAGCTTGCATGCCTTTAATTCTTTCATCTTCTTCATATTTTTTCTTGAGATAATCCCACAACTCCTTAGCTGATTTCAAGGACATGATTCTTGTGAAAATAGTGGTTGAGTCAGCAGCTAACAAGTAGACCTTTGACTTTGCTTTCTGTCTTCTTTTGCTTTTGCACTTTTATTTGTGACATGGCAGAATTGTTCAAGGGATTTCATAACATTCTTCAACTCCTTCCCACTTATCCAAAGCTTCCAAATACACCTAATACACATTGTCCAAAGTTGACAGTTTCTTTCGTTTAACACTGTCAGGGCGATTCTGGAGAAACTTGCTTCCGACTCCATGAGGTTAAACTTGCACACCGTATCCTTAGGAATAGGGTTATAAATACTGATTTGTTGTTGATTGAACAAGAACAGGAAAATAACGTAGAGACAACAATGGAAAAGAACAATGTTAATGAACATTAGAAAAGTTACAGTACATACATGCCGTCTGAAAACAACTCAACAAAGACAACAATTGGTTCATAAAAACAATAACTGCTAATAACTATTTGCAAACTGAACATCAGTTACTAAATTAAAAATAACTACCACCCAATACAATTTCTACATCAGCAGTACTAAACACAATAATCAACTTTGTTTTTGCAATTTGAGCTGACTTTTGCCATACTAGAAGTGTCATGGCAAGGGACATCATGTCTTTGCACTAAGCATACTAAAAGTTAGTTTTCCAACCTAGAATCATCTTTTCCAACTTCAGCGACGCGAACACGTAATTCACACTCATGTATAAGTTCGAAAATGCAGACATCTCCAACTTTTATGTCGTTGCCACGAACAAAATTCACCCATCCTCCACATAGAGTGTGATCTGTATTCACTCTAGTCGTTGGAACAGAATTAACAGTCCATTGTTCTCCCTTCAAATTATGAAGAATAATCTTTATCTTGCGGTTTGGAAGATGTGCCTTTGAGAATTGATGGGGTACATTCTGCATCATATCAATTATAAATCACTATCAACAAGAGCTTCAATGTTAATGGCAAGCACAGTGAATAGGAAGAAAACTTTACATAACAAATAATGCGGCCAATAAACTTAAAATAGGAAATATTCAAGAAGGAAAGATAAAATTGCAATATTGATCAATACAAAATTTCAAGAAAAGAAAACTATGATAAGATAACAATAACAGTTGGTACTTCTTGGAGAAATACAACATAGAAATTGCTTAGAATTCAATTTGTAAATCTCATAGCACTAATTGAGACGTTTGTCAAGCAGCATTTCACTAAGTATTGAAATATCATTCTAACATTCATTGAAGTGCAAGTACAGTAATAGTTCAAATCTACCAAGATTGACTCATTAATTAGGACTCGTATCACTATGGAATTGTGGATGGAATTTTCACTGAAATCATTTTTTACTGGTAATGTATACATCTTAAATGCTTCTTTTTTCCTTTATAAAATACATCTTAAATGCTTTAAGCTATGCTTGCCAAGTTACCATCCTCCACACATAAAAGGAGAAATACTGTTTCGGTAAAAATTAATATACTCCAACAAGATCAGTTTGTCAAGCAAATGAAACACTACCCAGGTTACTTAAAGATAAGGGCGGAGAGATAAAACAACATTATTTGGGAGGAAAATTATGAATTACAAAAGGAAAAAACTTACCAGAATACGTGGACCATCGACATTGAACGTTTTGATCATTTTAACAAAATAAGGAAAAGAGGAGGTAAATGATTCGGCTATTTTTTTCTCAGCATGCGATGATGATAACTTTGACAGTGCTGCCTCTGTGTGGAATTGAACAGTTCAATCATGAGTATTAAATAAAATAATAAGCTTTGGCATAAATATAAGGATTTGAATGCAAAATACTTTTTCCTAGACAAGTATCAGTTTGCTAGGGAAGATCAGATGAGTTTTAATACATATTTTTTAGACCCAAAATAAAATCAAAGGCAATTGTGTGTTTAGGCTATAAGCAAAGTCAAGGAAGTCACAATCTTTTCTTCAAGCATTCACAAGGAGGAAAACTAATTGTACTTTTGTGTATGTTGATGATATTATGATTACAGGAGATAACTTCAGAGACAGTTCAATATTAACTTCTTGAACAATATTGCAATTTAACTTTCCTTTTTTATCTTCAGTTGTCTGTATTCTATTTTACAATTTCTACTGGGCAGAGGGTATTGGTATTCATCCTCTGAAAGAGCTTTGCCCTATGGATTATAGGAGGAAACTCATGTAATCATTTTATGTTAGCTAATAACACACTCATTCTATACTATTACGTTTTTGGCCTACTCAAAGCAAAGACATTTTGATATGTCAAAGGAAATGCTTGAATGCAAACTTGCGAGTGCTCCCATTGAGCAAAATCACAAGAAAAGCTTTGACGAGGAAGGTGCCAAATTTATTGCAAACCTTGCAATTCCTTTCCACTAATCCGGAAGGTTGGACTAATTTGTTGCAAACCAGAAATAACAGAAGCAAGAAATTAAAGAGAATCCTAGAATTACAAATGAAATTTGAGTGTTTATTGATGATAAATCCCTAACTACACATAGCAATGCTCTACACAGAAAAAACACGCAATTCTCTGACCAAACAAAACATGATTCTTCCATGATACCCTCTATCTCTCCACAACTACCACCTCATATAACCAAATCCCAAATTACCCAACTAATTCTCACTTTCCCTCCTTGCCACCTCATTGTTTTCTCTTTAGTAGTTTCTCCTTACACAAAATCTCCATACTTTGAATTTATTCCCTTTGTCACTCAAGCCCAAGTCATCTGCTAAAGTTAAGGCACTACAGAAAGTATGTCCTTTTTAAGTAAAAACATGTGACATAACAGAAGTATATGCCGATAAATTATATATGAACTTCAAGATGATTCTTTATTGAAGCCATATATCAAATGACAAAAGAAAAGTGGTTGGTTATACAACTTTGACAAAAAAGTGGTTGGCTACTCTAAGTTTAGGTACTGATTCATTAGAGTTGCATGTCCAAGATGAGATACATGTCCAAATAGACACACATTAGATGTTCTTATCAATGGGTTCAGTTTAGTATCGAATTGATATACAACTCGTGTCTATCGTAAGATACTCATAAACCACGCTTAGGACCATTATAAAAAGGGGAAAAACTAGTTTGCACAATGAACATGAAGTTATCTTCTTAAGCTTTTGCAAACATCATACCAAAGCATGTGGTATCGAATTGACATCAGAAAGTTTTATTTACCAAATAGTTAAGTATTAAATAGTAAAAGTTAATGGATAAGAAAGAAATATTTTAACCAGAGTGTTCCTTCTTACAAGCCACCAAATCATGAGCTCTCTCACAAGAGTTACCTGCTTTTGGTCGTCTTCCTCGCTTAGTCTGGACAGGCGTAACTTCATTAACAGGCCTCTTCTTGATCCTTTTGCCGTTTGTTTGGGAGGGAACCGCGTCAGCCATGAACTGCTCAGGGGAAACAGACTTATTTGTGTCTTTTGCCTTTCTACCCCCTTGTTCGGTTTGAGCATTCCCACATTTTCCAACAAAATAAGAAGCTGCCTTCTCACAGAAACTATCTCCATCAAAGATTAAAACCTCAAAGAGTGATTTACCGTTGTACTTAAAGACAAGGAAATCATTCTGTTTCAAAGAGTGATCTTTAATGAATCGTTTCCAACCGTCCACGAAGTAAACAGTATCATCTCTAGTTGTCAGCCCTATATTCCACACAACTCCACTAGGACCTTTAAGGGTCACATTTTCGGGCAACTTCTTCTTTAAATTGTCTGAGAATGTTTTAGGAAGTGCCTGCAATTAAAATGTAAATTTCCATCTGAGATTAAAAGATACATCAAGCTGAATATCCCAAGAGATATTGGTAGAATATACATATACGTAAGAGCTAAACAACAATTTGCTTGAAAAACAGCTATTAATCATCTCCAGTACATGATTTACATAAATAGTGTTAGCAGAATCGGAAAAAAATAATAATAAACCAAGAGCTAAACATAATTATTTGCCTGAAAAACAGCTACTAATCAATCTCCTTATTCACTTCCTTTTATTTTCCTTTAATCAATCTACTTAAATGTAGATGCATGGTTCCTCTATTGCAATGCAAGCTCAAAACAAAGCATCTCAAAAGCAAACACTAGAAAGGGGGGAAGGGAAAAAAACAGATCTACAACTATTGTCAAAGTTCCTAAGCCATTATTTAAAAGCAAACACAAAAAGATCAAAACTTTCTTCAAAAGAATTAACTGCAGTTAAAGGAATGGTAGATAGATACAAAATGTAAAAGGTGGGCAAGTTAAAATAGTATGAATATGAAATGAAGTGCATGTACTCAACAACACCCAAATATGAACACTTTAGAAAGGTTTTATCTTTATTTTTATTTTATTTACAACATGAAAACAAGAAAAAGAGAAAAAGGAAACAAGAATGGAGGGAGTACTAACAAGTTGCTGTTCAAAATCGGTGCGAAGAAATTGGGTGAAATGGATGAATTGGAAATGGGTCCAGTAAATGTCTTCCTCCCATGATTTTTCCAGCAGACCGCATTCAACACCGCCATTAGAAGTGTCTGTGTACTTTGCTTTGCGACCTCCTTGTTCAGTATGAGCTTGTCCACGTTCAAGAATAAAATAAGAAGCTGCTTTCTCACAGAAGCTTTCTCCATGAAAGATTAAAACCTCAAAGAGTGATTCACCATTGTACTTGAACACAAGAAAATCATTCTGTTTCAAAGAGTGATCTTTCACGAATTGTTGCCAACCATCCGTGGAGTAAACTTTGTCATCTCTAGTTGTCAGCCCTATATCCCACACAACTCCACTAGGACCTTTAAGGGTCACATTTGCTGGCAACTTGTTCTTTAAATTGTCTGAAAATGTTTTAGGAAGTGCCTGCAATAAAAGTATAAATTTCCATTTGAGACTATGAAACATTGAGCTGAAGAATCTATGAGATGTTGGTAGACTAATATAACTACCTAAGAGCTAAACATAATTATTTGCTTGATTCTTAAAAAAAAACTATTTGCTTGAGAAACAGCCATTAATCATCCCAAGTACATGCTTGATGCTTTATGGTTTAAATTCAAACCACTTGTTGTAAAAACCAACAAGAACAGTGGAACAAATAACAGTGGCAACCAAAACTAAACAGCTTAAGCAACAATAGATTCAACCAATAACAAATCTAGAACCTATGGGTAATACAAATCCAGACAATCAATCCAAATACATACAAGATAAAGAGAGAAGAGGAACAAACACACTAAGATCGTTTACCTAGTTCGGACCTAATTGACTTACTTCTGGGGGGAGAGCAACTCTCTAATCAACTATCAATTAGTCTTAACAAGAGATACAAAAGAGTTACAAAAACTTAGCTTACAATGTTCAACATGAACAAACCCTAATTTCTACCTTTCTCCTTTCTGTCACGAGAGTTACAAAAGTGACCAATAAATTATTCTCAATTGTTCAACAAGAGCAATCCCTAATTTCACTCTACTCCTCAATGATAATCACTACCCGGTGTCCAGAATGTGTTTCTCAACCCTAGAAAGTACAATCTCTCCCAAGATCCAACAAGAGCAATCCCTAATTTCACTCTACCCCTCTTTTGGTTCTCACTCTTGGTTACAGAAAAAAGAAAAAAAAAAACAAAACGCCAGATCCGCACACCAGCACCTGGCGCACGGCATGGAGCGTCTGGCACCCAAGACAGACTCAACACGCAATCCTGTGCAGCCAAAACATGCTCGGCGCAGCATGGTGCAAATTGGCAGCCCCCAGCCAGCCCCTGCTGCTGTCAAACGCCCGACCTTGCACCTAGCGCAATCTGGCAGGATGTCCAGATACTAATTTGAAGGCAGTTTTTCAACAATTTACATAACGTTTGCAGAACAAGGAAAAGAACAATAAACCAAGAAACCCTTAAATTAAAATCTCCTTTTTCACTTCCTTATCTTTTCCTTTATAGCCACAAAAGCATGACTCTTTTGCAATTCAAGCTCAAAACAAAGGGTCTTAAAAGCAAAAATAGAAACTTTAACCAAAAGCTCAAAAATTTCTTCAACAGAAGTAATTGCAGCTAATGAAATTGTAAAAATATAGAAAATTGAAAAAGTGGGCAAGTTAAAATAATGAAAAAAATAAATAAAAGAAGTTGAAAAATAGTATGAAGATGAAATAAAGTGCATGTACTGAACACCCAAATATGAACACTTGAGAAAGAAAAGGATAAAGGAAAGAAAAGAATACTTACAAGTTGTTGTTCCAAATGGGTGGTTTGAAGAAATTGGGTGAAACGGATGAATTGGAAATGGGTCCAGTAAATGTGTTCCTCCCAAGACCGGCTGCTGTTTTGTGTTCCTCCTCCTCCTCCTCCCATTTGAATTAACACGGTGAGAGAATGAAATGGTTCAAAGTTGTAAGGTTTTGGTTGTAGCAAGACAGAGGGGTACAGGCTGCTTTAAACCTCAACAGTTTACGAGGAAGACGAGTGACACAAATCAAGAAACATTCATTCTAGTCAATGTCCTAGACCCTCTAGTCATCTTAAATCTTTTACTTTTTACTGCGTAGTATAGAAGCATCTTTTAGTTTTTTCATTTTTATTACCTGAATTTTTACTTTTTACTGCTCTCTCCAGCAGCTTCTACTTTCTATAACACTTAAATTTTTATTGGATGAAATTCATGTGGGTCTTACCATTTATATGAAATCTATTTCTAATGTGTGGTACCCACGTGGATTATGTTAGTTAAGGATTTAAAAATGATAATTGATAAATGTTATGTTGAAAAAATTACTTTTTATTGTTTCAATATCTTGAATGCACAATTTCCAAAATAAATTTCTACTTTAAACTTCTAAACAAAGACAATAACATTTTCAAATAATTAATGAGTATGAATGTATATAAAATACCCTTTGTGTGCGTATGTAGTAAATTTTGTTTTTTCATACTTCATTTATCCCAAAATAATTGGCACATTTCATTTTTTTAATACAATATTAACCACTAACTTTTTCCAATTGTACATTATAATTAATACTTTTTTTTATAATTTTTCAATTTGCATTTAGAACCATTTCTCTGTCTCTTTCATTTAAACAATTTTCTTAATATGTGTAAAAGAAACAAATGGTTCATTTATTTTGGGATAGAGAGAGTATTTGAAGTCACTTCGTGATACTCCCTGTGATCAAATTTATAAACAAAAAACAATTTTTTAGATTCATTGAATAACAAATTTATTTGACACATATATATACCAGATACATTAGATATTTAATAAATCTAAAAAGTTATTTTTTATTTATAAATGTGATCGGAGAGAGTATTAATTAGGAATATATTTGGAAAAGAAATAATAAATGTATCTAGTAATTTAAAAAAAATGTTTATATTTATGGAGAAAATTTTAGTCAAATGAGTGATTATATTTATGGACATTGTGAGCCTAATTTTTTACCATAATTTTTGTTTTGAAAAATTATAAAAAGTTTCTCCCAAAAAAATAAATTCAAAATTTCGGTTTGTTAAGATCTTTTTTTTTGGGGGGTGGTATCCTTAAAGATTTTTATCTTGCAAGAATCAATAATATACTTAACCCTTGAAATCATTAGAAAGTATCTTTCAATGTTTAGGAATAGCAAGTTTTTGAATAAAACATACCAATAGAAGACATATTTAAGAATTAAACTAATTAAGACAAGATAATTGAGTATCTAAAGATGTATTCATAGATATTGAAGAATTTTTTGTACATTTAAAAATCATAGATATTGAAGTATCTAAAGATTAATTTTCTTAATTGTTTACCGGACAATGTCTTAGTACTACCCGCTTGACTCCACTCAAGTGTTAAAATGCTCCGGTTGTTTTAAATTGTTTACTGACTACATATGATCGTTGCAACACAGCCCTTGACTGGTATGTTCATGCAGATATTCTTGATTTGTCCAAGTCATTTATTGAGTTTCTTTTCAATTTTTCATGTGTAGGACGCCACACATAACAAAGTCATGAAGTTAACCTCTTTTTCATTTTGTTTTTGGCGTCTGTGTTCCCACCTATGTGACCAAAAGTCAGGCAAGGTTATTTTAGACTATGAGTGTGACGATGAAGAAACATATGCGAGGTTTTGAAATAATGTGAATGGTGAAGGTAGATTCTAAGTCCATATAGTATTGAATGGGAGGATAGATATGAAAATAAGCGGTTCATGTGAGTACAACTCAGTTGATAGATATATTGCGGAAGGTTTGGCTTAACAAAAGGTGTGGAAAGAGGATTACTTTGCTCATACTATGTTCACCCTAGAATTTCTTTTCCGATTTTGCAATTCGTGGACGATACAATTATTTCTTGTGTGGATTCGGTTGAGAATCTGTGGTGAATCAAGGCAATCTTGATGAAGTTTGAGATGGTGTATGAACTTAAGGTGAATTCAACAAAAGCAACTTAATTGTCATCAATGTTAATGACGAGTTTATGAATATGGCTTCCACTTTTCTGCCATGTCACGTTGGTTCTGTCTGATTCAAATTTCTAGGAATACTGATTAGTGTTAACTCATCTGTTAATGAAGAGTTTATGAATATGGCTTCCACTTTTCACAGGTTCGGTCGTGGCAACGACATTTTTTTATGAACTGATAAATGGTGTGGCTTAGCAGGTTTTTCATAACTATATCCGCAGCTGTGCAACTAAGCTTTGGATAGGGAGGATGTGATTTTCCAACAAGGGTGGATTGGAGGGGTCTCATTGGACTTGGAAGTGGGAATTGGAGGGAAATTTGTTCGATTGGGAGGAAGAAAGGATAAGGTTTGACCCGGATTCCAAAGGTAACCAACTTAACAGTTTTCAAAAGCATTCACAGGCACACTTTCTGCTTCCACAACCACCAACCTCGCTGGCGGAGGGGGGAAGGATTTCTTTCTCCCTGACATTCTCAAACTCATAACCCCTGGACTGTGACAGGACCTCACAAAATGTTCTTACCCCGTCACCAACCTACCACTCTTAGTGAGAGTCACCTCATGTTCATACGAAGAAGAAGGACGAGGTTGATGAGAGTGTCATGGTTTGGGAGAATCCCTCCCAAACCTTGTCATGTTGATTCTCAGACTAAGATCATTCACTCTAATCTCTTGCAATTTGGACAGAAACACCCCAGCTTCCTGCATTCCATAGAATATCACAAAACCGAGCCTTTGTCCCCTCAAAATTCCTTTTCGCCAGTACAAAAATATTGCCAGCCCTGCTGATACTGGTAAATTCATCTATGCTGAGTTTTATATGAACAATTGAGCAACAGAATGTTTCTTATTTTTAGTCATTGTACATCAATGATATTTTTTCTTGATGTGGCCTTGTATGATTGCTATAAGTTCACTTATTAATAGTTATTCTCTTTTTATTTTCAGCCTTTACTCCAACTTTAAGCTCAAATAGCTCAACGAAATAAAATAATTCAGCAATCATCTATCTATTAGAGTACGATTGTTACATATAAGTCATTAAGTCGAAAAATGGCATGTCAATCTATCTATTAGAGTACGATTGTTACATTTAAGTCATTAAGTCAAAAAATGGCATGTCAATAGTGCTCTAACATGCATTGGTCCTAGTTTATCCATCAAACCACTAAATGTACATGAAATAAGATTCAAGAATTATTTTACAATCGGGTTAACTGACTATGAAAGTGACTCTAATAGCTGGCTGAGTCTTCAAGTTGTTTTAGAAGATGCATCTTCATGCATGAACTCTCTTCAAGGCTACTGAATGTTATATAGACAATCAAAAATTCGCAATGATATGAACGGAAAAGCAGAGGCGTAATAGATAATTAATACATTCTATGATCTTGATTAGTGATGAATTTACGAAGAGACAGCGCGAATGGTGTCGTGTAAAACATGTACGAAGAGACAGCATGAATTTACAGACATGCATAACATAAAGTCTTTTGCGACTCTAACTACAAAATTGATTCATCTGTCTCACGAACAGAATGTTAGCAGGTAGATGGATGGAACAATAGCAAACTACATGCTATTAAGTTTCACATGCTCATTTTGATTTTGATGGTCAAGACC
>Ga0315914_1001903_pt1 | contig 31831 bp, 21 predicted proteins | sample MpolenodulesMG_FD_203920 | JGI IMG/M metagenome (GOLD analysis project Ga0315914, IMG submission 203920) | Medicago polymorpha root nodule microbial communities from Los Angeles, California, United States - elongated nodules | ecosystem: Host-associated > Plants > Roots > Nodule | place: USA...
AATGCCTTATTAGTGGACTAGCAGAACTTAAGCAGTGCTTATTGATTGTTGAATAACTTCTACTTCATTTACCTGGTGTAAATGAAACATATTTTTAGACAGGTAGTATAGTATATATGGATGAAAAATGATATAATTCACTATCACTCTTATAGAATTTCTTAATTTGGCCTCCTTTTTTATTTTATTATTACTTATTTACCAATACATTATAATAAACCCAGTAATAATATTTGTCAAACTACAACATGTTGATGAACTTAAACTCAAAAAAATAAAAATGAGGTTTTTCGCTTCCTGTGTTTGGGGTTTTACGTTTCTGAGTTCTACTATTCTCCGGCGGATTTGGTGATTTACGGCATCAATCTGACTGCGAGTTTTGTTCTCTCGTCTCCTACTTCATCGTGTTTTGCGATTTGAGTTTGGAGTTTTGTCCGTCCCTGATTTCTTCATCTTACCGGCAGCTTTGGTGTTTTCCGGCGTAATTTCGGTGATACTTCTGTGAGATTTACTTGTCTCTTTACTCTGCACTCTCTTATCTGTGATTTTGATCATTGGTTGGCTTTGGACCACTTTTTCGCTTGATTGGGGTTTTGAATTGGTCTTCTCTGTTGATCGTTTTTGCTGGGTTTGGTGAGTGGTGTTGTGCTCTCTGATTGCTCGATTTTGCTGTCTATGGTGTGTTTGTTTTGTGCTCTGGTTTTTTGGTAGTGTGTCATGGTTTGCCCTTGGCCGTTCATGGCGTCACCGGATTCTGCGGTGGCTCCGGCGAAGTCACTGGAACCTGGAAAATCTTTCGTTCAGGCGTTGTCCGGTCCTACATATTATCATCAAATTTCTCAGCTCCCTCCGAAGGTTGTTATGGGGAAATCCGTTCATGTCAAAATCACTCAGGCTGAATATGAAGCAGGTCTCGTTGATTGTTGCAGCAACATTCATGGCAGACTTACACTGCGTAAGGGTGATTCCCCTCTGACTACTTTGGCACTGAAGATGAAATTAAGTAAATTGTGGCCAAACATTCTGAATTGGGATTTAACACCACTTGGGAAGGGATTCTTCGAGTTCCATTTCAACACAGTGGATGATGTGCAAAGGGTGTGGGCTATGGGGGCCGTGAGTTTTAACCCGGGCTTGATGAGATTTTTTTGCTGGTCTTGTGATTTCACACCACAGGCACAGGCTCAGACTCATGCACATATTTGGGTGCGACTTTTGCATTTGCCTCAAGAGTATTGACGTAAAAAGACTCTTATGGAAATTGCATCTGGCTTAGGTACACCACTGATCATTGATGTCACAACTTTGAACAGGCGCTTCGGACTCTAAGGGTAAATGTGTACTAAAAAAAACATCGTTACTCAAGTCAAATGACACCACACATGTTATGCCAAATGATTTCCCCACCCAATGGCACATCCCATTAAAGTAAACCTCAGAATCTATATTTCGGTGGCGAGTTGGCATATAAAAATCAAGTTTCCTCCATGAGTCACTTTGCAAACTATATATCTCAAAGAAAGACTTAGGTGTCAAATCATCCCAAAGACAATCATTAAATGAAAAGTAAAACACATATTGAATGACTTTGAAGTCATCGTTAACATGGTCATAGCCAAATCCATGCAGACTAATGTCAGTAGTAAACCCATGTGAAAACTCACCAAGACCAGGAGGAATGGCCTTAATTTCCTCAGTAGCTGGGTTCCATAACATAGCTTTTGTATGATTGTAACAATTGTAGATACAAAGAGTACCATTAATAGCAGAATCTAGAATACGAATAAGAGTAACACCATTCAGTTGAATGTGAAATGGAGGTGGCAAATCCAATTTGACTTTATTCTCATAACTATCATCAAAAAGTAAATATAAATTACAATGATGGTCGGAACTCACAATCTGATTTAAAATGAGACAGGCATTGTCGTAAAGTGGGTGAGATTTGGATATGAGATTTTCGCAGAACATGTTGATGAAATTAGGGTTTTCAAATAAAAGAGATCATGATTTGCAAGCGCAAGAAAATCACTTGATGGATTTAACAGGAAGTTTAGAAAGAATAAAGAAAACAATGTCATCAAGTATATAATTACTACTAACCTTCTTTTCATTTGTTGGAGCCATAGCTATTGATAGAGTTCTCCTCGTAGTGAAATGAGCGCAAAGTAAATAAAACGGAGAGAGGTATATGAGATTGGTGTCAAATATTTTTTTATTAAAAAAAAGTCTAAGATATTTTCCAAATCTTTTCATTTTGGGTAAGCTTTTCAGTTTTACTTTTTTAATTAAATAATTATGTAAATGTCATATGATTTCCTTCTCCTTGATATAATAGAATGACCTCAATAAAAAAGTAGAATGTTAGATCTTCATCAAAACATAATTTAAAAGAGAATGTCAAATGTCCCCATGAGCATAGTTTTATTAAGAAGGATATTATTGTATGCAGGGGTCAAAGTTGGAACTCTAAATTACCCATGAAATATCATATGTCTCGTGAGAATAGCTAAGTTGATAGAGACATTGTAATATTCAGAGGTTGGGGCTCGAACTCCGAATTTCTCACTTACATATTTTTTAGGCATGATGTTGGCATCAAATTAGTTAAATATTGGATATATTAGAGATATCACCAATGGCGGATCCTAGCCATATGAGCAGATGCACAACCTATTTTAGTATATATAAATTAATTGATAGATGCCATGACAGCCACATGTTTGTCTATATTGGAAACGTGCGCGAACACTCACAACAATATACAAAAAGATAAATCTATGGGAAATAAGATTTAATCTAGAATTGAGAGATTCACGATACAAATCTTATATACAATCAAACCAAACCAAACCTTGAACAATGTACAAAACTTGAATTGAGAGATTTAATAAACCTTGAACAATGTACAAAACTTTTAGACAATTTCAAACCAAACCTATATGAACAAAATTGCTAAGCTATCAATTGAAAACACAATGCATATGAAATTGAAGAATTGAATAGATGTTGCAATCAATCAATCTAAGAAAATTAGTTCAAATCTAATTTTATGAATTAGATTATCTTTAAATGAAAAACAACTTAGATCAACACTAGCAAATATCCTAACAATTATTCAATTAATCACATGCAATAGTAAAAAGTAAAGAGGATAAGGAAACATAGATAACACATATATTTTTATAGTAGTTTTCTCTTTCTCGTCCTCGCTAGTGCCACGTCTACTCTTATTGATGAAGTACACCTTCACCAAGGTCATCCACTATGTAACAAATGTTGAATACAATGTGTTTACAAGAGTTCCTTGAAATTAAACCTAATTCTTCAACCCTTATGCAAACACTCCCCCAAACTTCAAATAACCTGAATTTCGTGCTCCTTGAATCTTCGAATCCTTGAATACCCGTGCACCTCTTCGAACTCTTAACTCGAGTCTTTGATGCTACGTCCGGTAAGCGAATCCCCTTCGACTTCAAGAACGGTTAGAAAGACCCCCAAGACCTTTGGAGGTGGAATGAGATTATTCACTTCACTTTAGAACCTTGATTAAGCTCAATAAATTTCCTTGAAAGAACCAACTTACAATTCCTACTAGCACCCTAGCAAATCAATGTGACTCAAAGAACAAAGTCATTCTAAGAAAAAGTGTTTAATCTTGAAGAATTTATGTGCTATGAGTTTTTGAGACCTAGAGTGAATAGTTGTAAATGATTCAATAATTTGGGTGTTATGAGGAAGTGTGTATATATAGAAAAGGGGGGGGCAAGTGCAAAATTTTGGTCAAAAACAACAGAGTGAATCGATTCACTTAATGTGTGAATCGATTCAGACAGCTAAATGAGAGGCAATATGAACAATGAAGATTGATACGCATCAGACACTAATTGAATCGATTCAAATATCTCAAATGAAGATTGATATGGTTCATACTCTTATGAATCGATTCAATCAAAGTCAGGAAGTTTTATGATACGATTCACTGGAATTTGAATCGATTCAGGCAAGGAAGAAGTGAAAAATTGATGTTGTCAGCATTTGAATCGATTCAAGAAAACTGTGAATCGATTCACTGTGAATGGATTCAAAAAAACTGTGAATCGATTCATTGTGATACTATTCAGGAAAACTGTGAATCGATTCACTATGATACTATTCAGGAAAACTGTGAATAGATTCACTGTGATGTTATTCATGAAAATTTGACTCGATAAAAAAGGAGTAACACAAGGAAAATGGCTAGAAGGAATGCTTGATATGAATCAATGAATCATGACACGAATCAAGCAATTCACGAAAGGACTTTCCTATACATGACGACACACAAGACATCAACGGGTCACATGACACAATGAGACATGGTTTGCTAGGTGCTTTAACAAGTTTCTAAGCTAAAACTAGTCAACATAATGAACATCAAATAACCTAACTATCTAGACATCATCAAAACATAAACTAAAGCAATAAGCAATATTATCTTCACCACATGCTCCTAAGAGGATATGCCGCTAGAGATGACTCGTATACTTAATGCCTTAGGGTTTTGAATGGAGACGTCGTGTCCCCTTTTCTTTCTTCTTTACCATTCTTCCCAAGAAATAAAAGTTTAGTGAAATATTAAAAGTTACACCAAATAGATTATCAGATCCTTAAAATTAATGTTTGTACCAAATTAAGATTTTCAGTTTTAAATTGGTTTTTTATATCGGTTAGAGTGAACATGTTATCTTTTAATTTTTTTTTTATAATTAATTTTTTTTATCTAACTTTATTAAAAAAAGCATACATGACCATTTGATATTGATTTTTTTTTTATAGATCCAAAAAAATGTTTATGACATCAAACATTATTAATTACTTGTGTTTTCTTCTTATTGTTTTCCAATTTAATTCTAATTTTACTACTAAATATTTTATTAAGAACATTATAAATCAAGTATTTAATCTTCTTTTTGTGAAAAAAGAATTTGATCATTTTTGTCTCAAACTAAAACTGAGTTTTATAAAAAGAAGATGTCGATATATTTGATGATTTAAAAAAGGGGTTTGATAGGATACACCCACTAGTTTTTATTGAGGTGTGTTTTAGCAAATATATAATTAAAAAGTAGTTAAATACACCTTAAGATGAATGTTGGTAAAACACACCTTCTAAAAAATAAGTGGGTGTATGTTAGCAACTCCTATAGACATTTGCTAGAATACACCCACTTATTTTTTAGAAGGTGTGTTTTAGCAAGTTATAACTAAAAAGTAGTTAAATGCACAGCTTCCTAAAACATTCCCACATAAAAACAAACTGTGTATCCTAGCAAACCCCTTTAAAAAACTAAATACACACTTTTACAAATAAAAAGAGTTAATTTAAAATTAAAATAACAAAAAAAATTAATCCACATTAAACGTCATTATACACTAGTCTCAGGTATTCAAAATCAAAGAACAAGAATAGCCGAAACCGAGTGAGTTTGTAAGAAGAAGAAGAAGAAGAAATCGTAATTATACTGGTTTGTAAGAACACAGTCTCAGGTATTCAACAAAACCCTTTCATCTTTTCTTCTTCCTCCATTTTCTTTCCAAATTCTTTTTATTTTTTTTCTTCTATCTGCACCAGACACATTAATTTTTTATCCGAAAGTGTCCGTGCTACATTTTCCCTTTACATAAAGGACGTAATACAACCCCACAAAACTGGTTTGTAAGACGAAGACTGTCCCGCTTATAAATAGTTGTTCAAGTCATCTCCTCCTTAACACACCCTCTTACGTCGACCACTGTTGGGGTTGCTGCGTGGCTATCAATGGTGGGTGGCCCAATAGTACAAATCTGATACCAGGTGGTTCAACAAGAAAATGGGAAGGTTTAATTTTAGTAGAAAATGTTTGGCTAAATTATGTTTTTGGTCTGTTAACTATGTTAACTATTTAATTAGTATCGTTTGATCTCTTAATTAAAATTTGATTTATTTTGGTATCTTAACTTTCTCTTTGTTACAGATTTTTTTTCATTTCCTTAGGGTTTTTTCATTTTCTTTTGGAATTTTTCTGGGATTTTTGTTGTTGAAGGTTGATGGAGATGATATGAAGATGAAGAAGAGGAGAAGAAGATGAAGAAACCCTAATGTTTTCGAATTAAAACTAACGTAAATGACAATGACCAAAATGTGTAACGGAGAGAAAGTTAAGATACCAAAATAAATCAAATTTTAATTAAAGGACCAAAACGATACTAATTAAATAGTTAAGGGACCAAAAATGTAATTTAGCCAAAATGTTTTTGGCATTACTAACAATAAAAAATCTAAGTAGATAGTCTTAGAATCAAAATGTGAAATATCAGCTTGTGATAACAAATTTCAACAGGTTGGTTATAAGCAATGGTTAATATGAAATTAGGGTTGGTTTGGATTTGATTATCTGAGTTTATCAACTAGTATAAGCTTTTGTGTGACTATTTGAAAGAGCTTATGGCCTATAAAGCACAAACACAGACACGGACACCGCACACGACATTGACACGGATAAATTTTGAGAAAACGGCATAATTCAATGTAATCACTAGTGTTGGTGTTGTGTCGGTGTTGGACATGCTTTCAATTAGAAGTGTCCATGTGCATCGGGCTGGAAACGAGTCGAGCTGGGTCGAACTTGATTCAGCTTGGGTCGACTTCATCAGTATTGGATCGGCTCGAAACTCGACTTCAATTCATCACAAACGTTTTTTCTGACTCGAACTCAACTTGATTCAAGCTCACGAACAACTATGTAAACTCAAAATGTATTTGGCATTGTTAATAACATGCTAATTTTATGGTTTCTGAATTTTTATGCTGCAGGTGGAGTTTTGAAGTTTGGTATTAATAACTAGACTTTGCAACAATGGTTTTGATAAGCGGAAATAACAAAAGGTAAGTTTAATAGACTGGTATAAACCTTTTTAGTAGACTATATTAGTGTTCTTTATAACAATAGAACTTGTATTAGGATAGAGAGTACAGGGGAATTAGAATAACCAAGAGATAAGTTAGTTGGTGGAATATTTGTCTAAACATGAGAATACTAGGATAGAGGGGATGCATTGTGTATTGTTAACATGAGAAATGCTACACACCGACGCTCTATCACATGCTTGTATGTTGTGCCATGTCGCTCTTTTTCAAAAGCCAATTACCTATTTACCGGTTGACTAAGTTGAGTCATTTTTAACATTTTATTATTCACATCTGAATCTCAACGAACTTCGCTGTAGGTTAAACATTAAGCACCAAAATTCTTAAAACCATCATTTTTGCTCTTACTACTAGTACTATGTTTTTGTAGAGTATATATTTTTTTGTGAATGTTAGATTTGCGAAAAGAGTTTTGGAACACTTTTTCATATGTTGCCAGCGAAGTTTCCTGTGGAGTATAGAAACTATGCTTTTCTGATGATGTGAAAGTTATGCTGTAATCTGCTGTCTATTGCCATATGATTGAAGTGTAATTTTCAAATTTCAAGGGCAGTTTGTTGTGGCAGATGGTGAAACTGAATTGCCAAACACGTGACTGTGAGGCAAGGAATCTGTCATTGGTGGAGGAGTGTTTGTCGAGGGGAGCATCTAGTTAGTTATGAACACTTGAATTAGGCCGAGAGCTACCTTAGGAGTCTAAATTCCTTTCACCAAATAATACAGACCAGTTCCCCTCATTTACTGCATCATTGTTCCTTTACATTTTCTGATTTTCTATTAATTGGTCCGAATTGCTGGATCTGATTGTCGGCGGAGATTCATTTCAGAGCCAGCGTGGGAGTGATAAAAATCGGATGCCACCCAAGCTCCATGGTGAATGCATTAAAGAGTGAAGTTGCCACGCTCAAGCAAACCCTTGCTGAGATGCGTGTGCAAGCTGTGCAGGATCATGAGCGGTTGGTAGATTTGCATAAAGAGTTTTGGATCATGAGCGTTTTGTGAATGCTAGATATTTTTCGTCAGCCTTTTGTCAAATTGACAACCAGCTCCATTGTGACACATTAGATGAGTTTCGCCCAGCAAGATTGATGGCCTGCACATTAATCTGTCAGGACAAAACCAGAGGTGAAGGTGAGTTTGGCTCAACTTTTCATGGATGGGCCTACAATTATGTTTTTCAGAGCCTTATCAGAGGATGATGAATATCATACATGGGAAAAGTTGAAGGATGCCTTGTGCGAGAAATATGGGGGACTCAGAGAGGCTAAGGTATATGAACAACTCTCTGTCTTACAACAAGATGGGAGTGTTGAATTCATACATCAGAGAGTTCGAGCCTTTAGTCACTCAGGTGCATCGTTTACCGGAAGCGCAGTACGTTTGGTGCTTTGTCCATGGTCACCGAGAAAGGGATAAGAGGCTGTGTACGGAGCTTGATTGTGATGGGCTGGTCCTGCAGGCAAAGTTGTTGAACATAGCACTAGCAGTGGAGATGGAGACGCAGGAGAAGAAAGGGATCTGGACCAGATCACGTTAAGCTTGTTGCAGTGGGTGGATGTAGCTACGGGTGGAAATTTGCAGTGCAGCCAAAGGTGACTGTTGCTAACACAGTCGAGTTCGCCGGAAGATTTCTAAGGTGGATGTGGTGGTTTTTAGGAATAGGTCTCACTAAAGAAAATGTAGTGTAGGAGCTGGTGTCGATTCTTCTATCATTCGAATTGTTTCAGTCATGTAGCTAGTTGAATCATCGCAAGATGCTAAGTGAAACGCACCGATGGAAAAGAGAAACAATGGATGAAGCAAATTATGTGCTCAGCAGGAAAGAAACAACCGACAAAACGATACCTAAAGTGATGCGCACAACAACATAGCTGTCATATATGTTCGGTTGGGTTTTGGGAGTGGCTGGGCTTGGACCAACAGAGGATGGCGATTACTGCGCCGTAAAAAACTGGTCTGAGGAGCCGTTGGATGCACACCATGCATGGAAGAGACGCCAAAAAAATCCAATAACACAGTGTAATTGATCGGAATGAGCAACAGCGTATGAGTCCGTCATCGGGTATATTGGAAGGAGTTGCTTCTGATGACAGGTTCGTTTTGTCAGCAGCTATGTACAGTGGCTGAAGTGATTGGGAAAAATGTGGATCAAAAATAGGCTATTGGAAACAGAACATAGAATGTTTAGGAAGCTCGCAGAAAATATATGTAGAAGCGCTGGAATAATATGGTAACTTGTCGGAAAACTGTTATGGTGGCATCCGGCGGCGGCTGTGATGAACCTCTGATTACATTATCGAAACATACTCTGATACAATATAGAATTTGTAATTTATGTGTGTCTAAATCATACCACATTCACTTCTATGTCTAACATGTACGATAAATTTTAATTGATATGGTTTGTTAATTCTAATTGTAATTCTTCTATTCTAACAATACTAAGTTATCTATTTTTATCTGATGTTCAACTAGTGTTTTACAACAAGCAAATGATGGGAGGACAAAAGCACAAGGTGTTACAGTGCACCAGAATTCACATCAGCAAGGAAATAAAAGCGTTGAAAGTGGACGCACCCAGACTATGCCCAACACAGTGTTGGCCAAAGGAATGACAACATTGGATGAATTCAAATATGGGTTTCCATCCGAAAGCTTATCGACTACTTCAAATAAATGGTGGGGATGGAGTGATTCTGACGATCGTACTGACACAAACCAAGACGGAGGCAAGAGTCAACCAGAAGAAAGCAGAGGAGAGGCAGAAAAGAAGGAATGTGAAACAGGAAAAGCTGAAAGTACTGAAGAAACTCGTCAAGGTTCATCTTTGTTGAGAACTGTGAGGAAAAGAGCTGTAGAAGAAGGAAGAGAAACATTTAAATTAGGTGTTTTCCGAGGCTATGGTGTAAACAAGCTAGGCAAAAGGGAGAAAATACTGCTCCATCAAATATTTGGATCTTCATTGCCAAAATCATGGATGGATGCATGACTTGTTATTTAGGATTTAGATTTGGTGCAGTAATTGTGTCTCCTGATTTGTAACATAAGCTGTCCGCTCTTTGGTAAACAGTCGAGATCGTTACTGTCGGGAATCTGGATCTTGTAATATCATTCTGCATGACTTCTTAGACTGATTTCTGCATTGAGTACTTAAGCAACAACATCATGTGAGAGTTTTAATCTCAGGTAGTTTCTTTGTGCTGGTGTTTGGAACTAATGGAATGTGGCACTTTTATTCTTATTTCACTGCCTGATATCTTAAATAAGACTTAAATCAAAATTAGTTTAGTTATTAAAAAAGGTTATTAACAAAAGATTCAATTAAAATCTTGTAATTGCCTTTTTGAGTGTACTTGAGTAAATGACTTAGTTAATCGCTTTTTTCTTTCTCCTCATAGTTAATCGCTTGTTTGAACGTGTTTATTTTATTATACAAACATTTTATTCATATATTATTTCTATAATAAACGAAAATATGGTTAACTTGTTCTTATATAAGTTGAAATTGTTTTCACAAGGTAATAAATGGAAAGTTTATTGAAATGAACTTGTTTGTATAGGAACTGTAGGATGGAATGAAATAATATAACATCAACTCTTTTAAAAATTAGCTATCCTAATTAATTTTATTCCATTTCATTTCATCCTATACCACCAAAAAGTCGTAAATAAGCTCCTATACGTGTTCATTATGTCAAAATACGCTCAAAAAAGTCGTACGTTAGCTCTTCAGAATTTGCATCAAAACATTCTTGTTGAAAGATGCTTAAAAAAGTTGTAAATAAGCTCTTTAAAATGCAGCTCACCCAAATTTTTAGGTATGGAGAATCTGTCTGCTTTTCAAATAGAGAGGGATGACATAATATAGCTAATCGTGCTACCTTATTTTTTTATAAGATAAGATGTGAAAATCAGTGGAATAGGCTTTCAAGTTTGGGTTTAGGTCAAGAAAAATGTGCAGGTTCACTCTATATTCCACAAGTACATTAGGACAAGAATATTTCAATTAGGAATTTAAGCATCTTTCAACATATCAAATCGATTTCTTTTATTATTGGTCCATTTTTTTTATAGAAAAATCGATGTATTTTTATAAAATATAAAACTAAATTTTTTTTACCAGGTGATTTCTTTCCAAAAATGAACTAATATTAAGAAGAAAAATCATGTTCACATATTTTGCTGAACTGCATTTCATTCTAGGACAGCTCTCAAATTTATGAAATATGCCATCCCTTATAGAAGGTGGGTACCAAATAAGCAGACGCACATGATGGAACTAAGGGCCAAGTTGCAAGTAGGAATTTTGAAGACTAAAAGATTACATGCATGCTCTCATTCGTTCATTGACCTTAATCGAATGTGTCAAATTTTTTTTTGTAAAGGAGAATAAAAAAGTTGACTGAAAATATGTCAAATCTCTCTTATTATCTCGTAGAAGAATTGACAAACATTATTTAAAACTAATACACCATTACTTAGCGGAATAATACACCCATTTTTTTAGTAGAAACTAATCTCATTTAAGGAACTTATGGGTCACATAAGGTAGTTCTATACCTTTTCAACTGAATTTTCTTTATTCACAAGAGGATAAATTAAAAATAATAAAAAATGATTTTGGAGACTTTTAAGAATATAAAAGAGGATAAATTTTCAAACCTTATTTAAGTCAGGCTTTTAGCCTAGTCCAATAGATCCTTAAACCCAATGGCGGAGCCCACCACGGCCCACCCAATTTTTTTTTAAAATTAACTATGATAAGTATATTTCGCGAGATTTTATACAATTTTGTGTCGGTTTTAGGTTTCAGTTGATTCAAATTTCCACAAAGTAGTGTAGTGGTCCACCCGAAAATTTAAATAATTCAACTGCAGGTCTATTTTGCGAGACTTTAAACAATTTTTCAACGGTTATAGTTTTCCGCGGTTTCAAAAGTGGCATACGTGATTTTTGTGATGCTTATACTTGGCAGGTTAGCAGAGACTTATAGACCTCCGAATTTGCATGGGTTTCAAATCTCCTGCATATTGTCCTGTCAATTGAAAATTCTCTCAGTTAACAGTTGTAATGTACATAAAAAGTTTCATAATTAATAGTAGTTGTTAAATATGTAATTATTTAAGTATCCACCCTAACTTTTTAGTCAAACTCCGTCATTTCAACTTTGTACTTAATATTTATTACAACTTTAATTTATGTTTATATATTATAATTAATTTTTGTGGTCCACCTGAACTTTTTTTTTCTTACCCCGCCACTGTAAACCCGTTCAAACTACTCCATATAGTACGTTTTCAGCTCTAAAGATAAAGAGTGCTATGATGTTTATAATCTTTCTTTAAAAATTTCTGTAAGTTTATCGTACATAAGTGAGATAAATTTTGTTATATACACAAGTATATTTTTATTATTCGAATTAATAAGTTTTATCATTAAATCAAATGTGAGATGTGGTGACATATACCAAAATAAAAAAAAAAATTTAAAAAAAAACTAATTAATTAAAGGTTTCAGATCATTAAAAAAGTCATCATCCCCTACTCAACTTGACAACGACAACGCTTGTGTGGAGGTCATCTTGATTACGTCATCGTCTATTTACAAAGTTAGATACCTCTTAAGACACGCTTCAAAAGGTAAACATATACGTTGTGTAAAGTCTCTCCAATACGAATTTTTAGACATTTTACGATTCACATACAATCATATTGTGTGTGTTCAACAGGTAGATTAAATAAAATAAATTTAGTTCATATTTACCCTTGTTTTGATAATATATTTACTCTTGTTTAACATAGTTATTGAAGATCTGATTTATGTTAAATGGATGCTCATGCTCATGTGCATCTCCGGTTAAAAGATTATTAGAGAATAAAAAGATGACACGGGAATGTTGATGTGCGTGTAGTTATATACATCTTTTTGTTCAAGTTGGCGACAGCATTTGGATTTGTGTAGGGAGTAAATCATCCGAGTTTTCATTATTCCCGCCTCCAATCCTTGTGAGCTTAAATCAGTCGGTATGGATAATGCATAATATATGTAAGGTTTGGGGTTTAAACCCCGGCCACCACCAAAAAAAATAATTACGGCCTCCATCTTACAATAGAGGTTATATTTGAATTTTACACGGTTATTAAATAAATAATAAATAACGTTAATTTTAATGATAAAATATACACATCATTTACTAAAATACTTTATTAATTATAGTTAGAGGAGTAATTATATATGATTAAAATGTAATAAGTAAGAGTATGTTAATGAAAAATAATAATAAATATTGTATTAGTATTATAAAATGAACAAATCATTTGAGACAAGAAAAAATAAGACATATGACCACTAATATGAGACATTGTGACGGAAGGAGTATTACAGTATAGTTTTAAATATATCAAAATTATAAAAAATAATTTGAAGAGGTTAAAATGGAATTTTTTGTTTTGTTTATGGTGTCTGGGGTTTGAACTCCAGACCTTGAGCTAAGCTCACGATGACCTAAAATGGAATATATATTACAACAACAAAGGGTCCTTCCTAGCACAAGGTGTGCCAAGGAAAAACATCAAGTCTGAAACAATATTTACAAAAAAGAAAAGGCAAGCAGCAAAAAGAGAAAACCAAAAAACAAGAAGAAACAACAGCTAGCCAATGCCCGAATTGGTAGGGGACCAAGCCACCAACCATGATAGTTGAGGGAAAATTGAACAAATTTTTCCTTCAACCATGAGTAGGACAGCAACTTAATTATATCCAATAGAACAAGATCGAGCAATTTGTACTCTTGAAAATTATTTCTTTCTTTCCATATTTCCCATACAATAGCAAACCAGATGCCATTCAAAAAAGACTGCCTCACCCGCGTACCACCACCACCAAAACCGAATTGGTTGAAATGATCAGAAGCAACAAATGGTAGAGCCATATTAAGACCAACCCATTGTAGAATGTAGTTCCAAACCGAACCAAAAATGAGCAGTGAAAAAAATAGGTGATTAGCAGTTTCCAAAGATCCACACCAGTAACACACAAACAAGAATCATGATTTATAGCTCCACGCCAAAACAAGTTATCCTTTGTTGGTAACCTGTTCCGAAACGGACGCCAAGCAAAAATTATAAATACATTTTAATTACGCTAAAATTGCATCTTCAAAATAATTAAAAACCGGTCTAGGATTGATCAAGTACATTAAAAATAAATAACTTTTCTTTTGGATAACTCAAAGTCATGTTATGAAATTCTGACTGTCTTTTTTGTTGGATAGCTTAATATTCTAACTTTTCATTAGTTTCTAGTTTTTTTTTTTTTAAGATACCGATGTCTTTCTTTTTTACTATTAGTTTGTCAATGTCTTTTTTTACGATTAGTTTCTCAATGTCTAACTGGCCTGGTATTATAATATAGTATTGGCATATGCAAAATATTAGGGTAAAAATCATTTTAGTCTATGAATGTGTAACAAACTGTTAAAATAGGCTTTCAATGTACTAAAATTTTAAAATAGTCTTAATTATGTATTTCGTTAATTAAAATAGTATTTCACATTAAAATAGTCATTCAATATTGATATTAACTCTTTTTATGTAGAGACTGATATGACAGTAAGTAAGGGATTGGTCTAGCGGTTGCTTGGGACTTGGACTGTGTTCTTCTCAAAGTCACAATTTCGTTTCCCTCTAACGTCAATTTCGATGAGTAAAGTTCATACAAAGCTATCTCTAACGTTAAATGGACAATGAGATTGGACCCCTTAAATTAATTGGCTCTTTGGTTGGATACAAAATTTTATTATAAAAAAAAAAAGTACTTATAAGGAAGTGTGTTCAAAAACGAAGCAACCCACTAGAAAAACTGCAAACAGAACCAACCAAAACCAAAAACCGCAAAAACCGCATTCGGTTCAAATGTATTTGAATCATTTTTTACTCAACCGCATGGTTCGGTTCGGTTTGCAGTTTTTATGTTAGCAACCGAACCAGACCGCAACATAAGAGAAACACTAATTAAACTTAAGTCACCAACCTAATACTCATAGTAATTCAATGAGAAATTTTATTGAATGACATGTTTTTTCTTTTTTTTTTGTTTTTTGACTAAGACATATTTTTCCTCCTGTTATGTTTTTCCAATGCTTTTGATTTTAAAATTGTATTTATGTGTTTTAATTTAATTATTCTTGCACTTTTTCATATATATATTTATGTTAGATATATCTTAAATGTGTCCCCGTGAGCATAACTTAGTTGGCATATACATCCATTATTATATACAGTGGCCAGAGTTTGAACCCCGAACACCCCACTTATTCACCTTGAAAAAGGTGAATTCTAACTACTATGCTTCTTAAAAAAAAAAAAGATATCTTAAATGTAACAAAAAAAAAAGATATATCTTAAATAGAAACTCAATGAGAACTTTTAGAGAATGATAAAATCTTATACTTTTGTATTTCTTACCGAAGAGAATTGTTTTCTGGTCCATATTTTTTTTGTGGTGGCCGGGGTTTGAACCCCGGACCTAGCATATATTATGCATTGTGCATACCAACTGAGCTAAGCTCACGAGGATCTGGTCCATATTTTTTATTTAGTCTATGTTGATGAGAACATTGTTGGAAGAAAATAAAATTACAATGTTGGATCAAATTTGAAACATTGTTGAAAATAAGTTGTATTTAATTTTTAACTTGATTTTAACATTGAAAACAAAAAAATTGTATTGCGTAGCAACCGAACCAATCCGAATTGCATTTGTTTGGTTCAGTTTTCATTTTAAAAGCCATCCGAACCAAATCAGGCCGCATGACTTTTTAATTTGCTGTTTGAATCATTTTTAACTTCAAAACCGAACCAAACTGCACCGCAAACACCCTACTTATAAGGACGTACATGACAATAAGTAAGTATATTGATGCACTAATACGTCAATATTAACAAAATATTTTAAACGTAAGATATTATTTTGACTAACAAATGTGCAATCATGAACTATTTAAAATTTTTGATATATTGAAAGAATATTATGACTATTTGTTACACAAAAACCAAAACGATTACTAACCCACAAAATATTAATCAAACGATTATTGCCTCGACCACATGTATCTTATTTATCTAGAGACAAGAATAAAGCTACAACCTTCCAACAAGGAACAAGCAACCTACGTATATAGTCTCTAAATACATGATATCTCTGAAGCAACTTGAAGACAATGGAAATTCTCCGAAGGATCTGATTCGAAACACTCAATGTAAAAAAATAGATAATCATACAAACATTTTAAGAAATTAAAGTTTTATTAGAGTAATTTTTGGCTAATGGACAAATTGTTTATGAAAATTTAAGTTCGATTTTTAAATAGAACAATTTGTAATTGGACTTTACTTTTCTTCCGATCAATTTTTTTTTTTTTTGAAGGAAAGAGTGCTTATAACATTTCATTAATAATAATATTGTTAATACAACGAGGGGGTTAAAATGAATAACGGGACTAGCTAATAATGTGGCTTCTCCTGCAAGTGTGTGAGTAACCTCATTTGTTTGTCGCCTAGTAAACTCGATTCGGGAGTTTGTGAAGTGAGTGCTGAAGAGAGATTGACAAGCTGAAATAATTTGTCCAAATTCGGAATCATCATCTTTGCAAGAATGGAAAGCGTCATGGTCTTAGAGTCCGTCTCGAAGTTGACATTATCAAATTGCATGTCACTTAACCACTCAAAAGCATAGTGCAGACCCAATGCTTCTCCTACATTAACCAAATGAACAACTTCAAAACTCAAAGTTTTGGCTAACACGAGCACCACCGTTGTCATCTCTCACACATACTCCTATGCCGGTTCTGTTCGTAGAAGTCGAGATCAAATTTTGAATTACCAAAGATTTTTTTTCCAAGAACCAAAGAATAACTTGATCATAGACGTGTATAAAATAAATGTATGGTGCAGAAATATCATTCTCTTATTTGAATTTTCTGAAACTTAATTTCGCATAGTTTATTTCTGTCCCGGTGGGAAGCAGGGAGACATTAATTCAGTGTTTTGTTTGTTTTAATGCGAATAATGGCAGTGGGACACCTACGTCAAAGTAACCGAAAAATAAGTTTATGGCTGCTACTATTGGTAAGGAATCTAAAACAAAATGATTGGGTACTGGGCATAATAAATATTCTCCCACGTCTAAAATGTAGTATGATGAAACATGTTTTTGAAATCGTGATTGGGCCTAACACAATCCTACAAAACCGGCTTGTGAGGTGAGGATTGCCCCCACTTATAAATACATTGTCAGCCTAACTCCTATCCAATGTGGGACTCTTAACACACCCCCTCACGACCAACACTATTGGGCTTGGTTCGTGAACACAAATGGTGGATGACCCGATAACGGAAACCAGCAGGTGGCCCAATAGATCTTGAAGAGGCTCTGATACCCTCTTAGAAATCGTGGTTGGGCCTAACACAACTCCACAAAACCGGCGATAGATCTCTTACAGTGAGAGAGAGTATTATTAACCGTTAAATTGTAAGCTTTTAAGATTGTTATGATGCACTACTAACACTTTATCAATTTCCATTCTCACTCTTCTCTTTCTCCTTCTTCAACTAGTTTAGTTTTCCAGAACAAATCTTTCTCTCCCTCCTTGCGATAATCACTGCTTAATCGGTTGTGAAAATTGACAAGGAATTGGAAAACAAGGGAAGGGGATTTGTCCTAGTTCAAGATTAATAATGAAAGGAAATTGTAAAAGAAAAAAATAAATAAGTTAGCTAATTAACTTGTGTTACATTATTAATATCCAAACAATGGATTTTCCGCTTGTTCAATAATTTGCTTGCATCTTTTGCAAAAAAAGAAAAATCGTGTTTGCTTGCGGTTTCTAAAAGCCCCAAAAGGTGGTTGAGACGTTTGAAAGATGTGTGAAGCTTTCAAAAAATCAAAATTTTGTCACTAAATTTCATTTTTTTCCTTTCTTAAACTATTAAAACTTGAATCTTTCACACTTAAATTGGTTAAATAAATCCATTAAGTTTTTAAAAAGAAGTTATCCCATTACTCTTTCATGGAAGTGCGTTGGTATTTCAAAGAAAAATATATTGGTTTCAACGGCAGAGCTTCAGATCAACGGAAGACGCGTTCGACCAAGCTTATATGTCAACTCTGTTTGAAACTCATGTTGCTGCCAATCTGAATTTTTGGGTGAGAAACAGAGAAAGAAGGTTGAAGATGGAGAAGAGAGAACAAAGTGATAGATAATTAAAAAGTATCTGGTGTTGTTGATGTATGTTAACAATCATAGAATTTTAATATCTGATCGTTAAAAGTTATTATTTTCACTTGCTCATGGTGGGAGACCTATCAAGCTCTCCCACCCTAGCCTGAGCCAACAAACATACTCACATTTCCAAAGGTAGTTTTGTAAAATAAACTAAAATAACAATGAAAATGAAAGTTTTAATTGCTAGCTTCTTTTGGATGACCGCACAAACACAAGGGAAGTACAAGTGTGTCAAAACAATTGAAAGTATAATTAAAACAATAATGTGAAAAGACCAGTGGTGGAAGACTTTCACCTTAAGATTCTTAGTGTCATTGAAAGGGGGAGTTGATCAAATCGTTTGGAGAAGACGAGGTAAGAGTAATGCTAGTTGTGTGGGATTGTGAGTTTCAAAAGTTCGGGTTCAGATGAGATTAATTTGGGTTTATTAAGGATGCTCGATAGAGCTTAAAAGTGATGTGATGTGGTTTATGGAGGAGTTTCATATAAATAGTACGCTGACACTAATAAGGTAGGGTTGGGTATGTGCATCCGAGACTCAGAAGGGTATCATGTTTGATCAAAAACATTGTGGTTTACTCCGGTTTGTTCAATCGATGTTGGGGAGGCTTTGGGGTTATATCATGTCATTTGGTGGATACATGAACTTCAACTCACAAATGTTGATTTCGAGGTTGACTCAAAGAGAGTAGCTGATTATTTCAACAAAGGTTGTGGAGATGTCACCGAGTTCGGGTCTATTATGGATAGTAGCATCCAATTCTGTAGTACTTATTTAACAAACTCTCATGTCGAGTTTATTAGGAGGCAAGCAAATGAGGTTGCGCATACTTTAGCTAAGGCAGCCACATCTAGTACTAGCTTCCATGTCTTTGATGATATTCCAACATGTATTACTGATCTAATCTTTAATGAAATGATGTAAGTTATTTTTCCCTAAAAAAATATATATAAATAGTACGCTGGTAAGAGGTTTGAATTGCACTTTCGTTGTTTTAATTCCAAATGTAGTTGTTGAACAATTTTACATAGACTTTCCTTGTTGGTTGTATGTATAAAATTTTGGCTAAAGTGTTGGCTAATCGGCTGCAATTGGTGATTAGAAGTATCATATTTGAGTCAGTCAACGTGCATTACATGTAGATAGATTCTTGATAGCATTCTGATAGCAAATGAGGTTGTTGATGAAGCAAGAAAAAAATGACAAACAATTACTATTATTTATGGTTGATTTTGAAAAGACATAGAATAGAACTATGTTAATTGAAAGTATTTAGAGGAGTGTTTACCCTGGATTTTGGTAAACTACTGAACTAATTTAAAACAAGGGCGAGCGAGATCAACCAACAAATCTCAAGACATTTTGTGCTTGATTGTTTTCCAGAAAATTATGGTTGTTCTTGTACCAAGTAGCAAACTATGAATATAACCGTCGAAATCCAGACACAGGGTAAGACCTATCGAGATTATCTTCAAGGGATCGATGAGAAAGCTTAAAAGTAAAGAGAGAAACAAAAAAAAAAGTCTAAAAGTTAAACTAGAATTGCATTAAAATGAAAGTAAAGTGGTGCACAGATTCATACATTGGGACTTATTTGCTCGTTTCTCCTTGTGCGGGCGGATTGTTTGAGCGTAAGTTTTCAGTATGATATAATTGTGACCCGTTTTCCATAGAGGAAAATGCTATATATACTAAGTAACTACCTACAGACACGTTCAAAACGTAACTGCTATTAACTACTACAGACATATTAGAATTTCAAATAACATCTCTTCGACGAGAAACCGCTACTCAGCTCCTCCTTTCAATGTCAATCTCCATTCGACATCTTCTTTGCTCTATCGAACCATCCTCCTGATCAGCACATCTTTTGGACTTCACTTCGACAGTCGAACTTGCGAATAAAACTCATTCCATTCTCTTCGAGTCTTAGGTCAGACTTTGTTGACCACGTTTATTATAGCCCGTCGAAAATACAGGCTAACAAATTGCCCCCCAAAAATGTCTTTTTCGTTTGTATCTTCAGGTAGAAGAAAAACTAAATTTTTGAACTTCACTGAGTATGTCTCTTTGGTCGAAACCAACAACAACATCAGTACTGAAACTTTAAAGGTAGTCGAAAACAACCTTTTAGTGATGTCATCATACCCCACTTAGTGTGCCATGTTCCAAACCTTGGAACTGCCATTTTTCCTTATATTTTAATAACTGTCAACCTAAGATGTTGACACTTGTTAAAGATCAAGGCCTATAAAAAGGGTATCCACTTTAATTTTACTTGTTCTTCATTTTCTCACTCACATTCGTGATTTAGGCTTCTTTCTCCTTTATTGGAAAGAACACATTGCATTTTAACCCATATCACTCTTTATTTCATAAAGTGAAACTTCTTGTTCTACCAATAACCTCTTGACATCATGGAGAACAATACTGAAGATTCGCCATCTCAAACCAACTCAGAACGAGGATTTCTCAATTTCTCGATGCCAATGCAAACTGGCAATGCATGGTTTTCGGAAGAACCAGACCTAACTGAAGAAAAAGCTCAAATATGGAAATCTCAGGTATTGATTCCTCATTCAGACTCAAAACATGCATACCTGGGTCCAATTGAGAAAACCGAGTACGAGGAAATTCAGAAAAAAATTTTCCTGTTACAAAAAACATTTCCCTTTGATTTTCATTCAGAACCCTAACACTCCCTATGACCTTAAGTTTTTAAATACTAAGGTTTTCAAAGCGGCTCCCATATTTGAGAATAATGAGCTTTATGTTGCCTGGCTTAACAAACTTGAGAAAAAGAAAGAGATTTTATGGAAAGAACTTGGAATTTTTATCTTATCCAACTGTCGAGACAGGGTCCCAGGTGCTACCAAAATACATTGTTAGCTGCTTTGCATTTTTGGGAGATTTCGACCAATAGTCTTCACCTAAAATGTGGGATGTTTACGCCTACATTATTAGATTTTGCAGCTATAGTTGGTCTTAAGCCAACTGGTGACATTTTCGATCCAGATATTTGTGAGTCAGACATTACCTTCGACTTCAAAAGGGCTGCTTTTGGTAACTATATTACAGATCATCACAACACCAAAACTGAAAATGTTTCTGATGGAGAACACATAGCCTTTTTAACTCTATTGTTGTCTATGTATGTTTTCTGCACAAGATCCATTCAAGTGGCGAAACATTATAGAACCTTAGCTTACCAACTTCACGAAGGGAAGCAAATCTGTCTAAGCAAACTCCTTCTAGGTTGTTTGTATGACAGTCTTAACGAAGGAGTCACTAACATACGAGAGCAAGTTGACAAACTTATTATTTATTATTTATGTGTGATTAATTGTCCTTGTGTGTATTTTATTGGGGATTAGTGGATTTTTGGTCTAGAAGGTATTTTAGTCAATTTTAGACTAAAAGGGTATTTTGGTCATTTGGTGGGTAAGGGTAAATTAGTCATTTTATTAAGATGGTTCTTTTTGACGTTTTAGTGAGAATAATTATTTTTACCAAGTTACTAGTAAGTTGGGGTAATTATTTAAAGATGGTAATTATTTGGTATTTTAACGAATTAAGTGAGTAGTAACTTTTGAGAATTAGTTAGTAAGAATGTTGAGCCCATTATGATAATTAGAAACCTATCCCAATTATGAGGTGATATATATACTTAACTCTTACGAGAAACTAGGTTAAACCATTCATTATTTCATTTCACAAACTTAAGAGGTAGAAAGAGAAAGTAGATTACAAACTTGGAGAAGAGGAAAGAAGAGGAAGCTAGAGAAAGCTTGGGGTTTGGGAGCAAGATAGGAGATTGAAGCTTAAGCTAGTGGGTTCAAGACCTAGAGGTAAGGGGGATAGATTCCTTTCATCAATTAAGCTATAACTTCATCTTTTCATTATGGATCATAAGTGATTATGGCAAATTATGACTTCTTTGTAATTTTTGATGATGAATTTCATGCTCTTAATTAATGTGAATTTATGAGTATGATAAACTTCATGAAATGGATATGTTTATGTGCCTAAATTCATAGTTGTTGTTGATAAGTTGTTTTGGTGATTTTTGCTTATTTAAGTGTAAACAATGAATTTTTGAGTGATTATTGTTGAAACATCTTTAAATTCACTTCATAAATGATTATACATGTTTGGATGTTGATGGAGTTTGAATTGGTGTGGTTGTTTGTTAAGTTTGAATGAAAATGAGAAAATATGAACTTTTGGTGAAAAATGAACTAGATGATGATTTTGACATGAATTGATGTTATGATTCCATGTTTGTTGTTGTTTTGATTGCCTTTTGATGTATGATAACTATTAAACACGTTTGGGGGACAAATTTGGGACAAAGGGGGTCGAAAATGGGGTTTTTAAGTGAAAATGGGATGGGTTCCCGAGAGGGAAACCCAAAATCTGGGCACACCCTTCTGGTGCAGCTCGCTAGGCAAGCTATAGCTAGCCATGGCGAGTTGCCAAGTGGCAGCACCCATGATTTTGGCGTTTCTGGTGCTTGGGGTTCGATCCGTACTTCCAAAATGATTCTTTCGATGAATTTAATTATTGCTATGCTTTCTAAACCTTTGGAAACACCAAAAGAATTGTATTAGATTGGTTTTGTGAATCGAATCAAAACTTTTTGAGAAATGTTCAACAATTTGAAATTTTACGAAACTCGTTTTTCTCAAAGGAAAAGGGTGGGGTTAGGGCTGTTTATTGTAACAATGATTTATAAAATGGTTTTGAATGGTATACATGAGCTATAACTTGGTCTTGCTTTGAAAAATGGTTTTCTTTTGAAAAATGATAATATGATAATTTGAAAAATGTATACGCTATTGTGATTATATGTGATATGTTGATATGCTTTCATGAATTACTTAGAAAATGGTGAAAGTTGTGAAAAAAGACAAACTTTATAAAAATGATGATTTAAGGGTGAATGTCTTGTAAATGGCTTTGTGTTCATGATGGTATGATAGAATAAGAATGAATTAATGATGATTGGGTGTTTAATATGATGAATGTCATGATGTGGATAGTTGTCCGTCTTTTATGTAAAAATGTGATTTTGGGACTTTGTTGTTTCTTTGAGTTGATTGTTGTTGATGATGATTATGATGATGATTCATTAATGGTGATGAATTCTTACATGCAAAATGTCGACGTTATTGATGATGAATGCATGTGTGAAAATGAAGACGAAAATGATGACGATTTGTTGTTGAACGTGTGCATTATTGAGTCATATGTTCATGCATTCATAAGTATGATATTTATATTCAATGAAGACGACTAGGATATTTATATCCAACGAAGACGACCAAAATACTTTGTATTCAAATGACGACGACTGTGGTACAGTTGTATCTTGAGGTGACGACCTTGGTGACGACCGGTACCATATGCATATAGAGTCGAGTCTAGGCGCATTGCATACATTTGATAATTGATTGTAAGTGTCATATTTGATTATGTGCTTGGTGAACATGATGATTTATGTGCATTGGTAATCTTGGTGAATTGTGTGCTTGGTGAAATTTGGTGAATATGTGAAGATGTTGAAAGTGTACTTGTTGTATAATTGTGCTTGTATGCTTGATGTTTAATAATGATGTTGAGTTGTTGGGAATAATCTAATGATGTTTTATTTAATCATTTGAAATTAATTATGTCGTTTTACTTCATTTGATTATACCTTAATTGTGGAATGTTATCTAACCCCAGTGGTCGTTCGGTTGACCGCCTACCTCATCTTTTGCTTTCGGAGTCTTCGTGTGTCAGGCTCTAATTAGGGTGTCTGTCTGTTGTTTATGTTTTATGACTTTATCATATTTTATCACTCTGTATGTTGAGATGTCAGATTTATTTGGTTATGTATCATGATATATGTGGCATGGCTCCTTGGAGATTTTATTTAGCTGTTGATGAGATGTTATGATATTATTCTGCTGCGATGTTTTGAAAAACTATTTATGCATGTTTCGGAACTTATAGAAGAAGTAGCATCAAATTTTTTTGTATGATTGTATTATTTGCGTGACTTATCGCTTTAAGGGTTTAGGGTGTTACAGTTACTCCTATTTCCGTCGAAACCGACATGGCCATGGCTGCTTCCACGACCGTTGATACACTAGCACCCACTGTAGGGGCAGATGCCTGTGTAAATTGTGCTTATGAAGAGGACTGCGATGATTGCGATGACGCAGAAGCACCACTACTGGTGGATTTAGTCATTGTTTTCAAAGCTTTATCACTTCTTAAATACATGCACAAAATGTGAATTTTTCTTCAAAAAAAAGTTTACCAAAAATAGTTGCTAATTTTCAGAAAATAGTTTTCCCAAGAAAGGTTTTTTTTTAGAAAAATGTTTGAGAAATTATGGAAATTTCTTCCAAAAGTTTTTAAAAATGATGCACAAACAGGGTCCCAACGGGTGTGGCAATTGGTTTACCGGTGTTTATGGTAAACAATAAGGGATGGTTTTGATTATTACAAGGAGGATCAAACCAAAATTCCTAGGACATGTTGTGCATTGTTATTTAAGAAAATAGAGTTGCGTTCATCAAATTTATAGGTTTCTTTATGAACAAGATGAGACCGTATGGCGTCTTTCGACAGAAAAAAGGTTTTAAAAGCAATAAATGCAAACTAAAGGCTAAAAGTTTAAAATGAAAAAACTTAAAGAAAATATAAATTGCATTACATTAAAAATAAAGGTCGTTCGACAAATCTTTTACATACATTCTACATAACTCTTTTCTCTCGCGCCGGTACTTCGAGTGTTGTAAAATCTCTATAAGTGATTTGCAACCCGATTTCCCTATGGAAAACTATTTATACATAGCAAAATAACTGGAAAAAGCCTAACTCCACAATCAACACTTCTTCCATGTAGACACACACTTGTCTCCCACGTTTCTGTTGAGGAAACCGCTTCTCCTTGAGATTCGAAATCTTCCCTCCGCAATGGCAATTGCTTGGCTTCAATGGTCTTTCATTCCTGACTCACGTCTTGTCGAACTATAGGGTTTTTAGACCCTTTCACGCTATGTCCATATCTCGTCGAACTCCTCAAGTTGAAGGAAAAGACTTTGATTCCTGCAAAGATAAAAGTCAACTAATGTTGACCGCATTAAATGAGCCCGTTGAAATTACATGCTAACAATGTCAACTTAAAAATAAGTAAAGAAAATTGTTTGGACGAAACGATAATCCATGTTGATACGATACTCTACTTATCACTTTATTACTTGGTAAACGATTTGGTACACTTGCCTAATCCGCACATCAAGTATCTTAACATTGAAGTCAATAAAAATAAGCCACCTGATGTTATTGAATCAACTATATTATCCCTTAAGCCATTGTTGTTCCATGTCGAGGACACGAAAAAATTACAGGCGAAGGATAAAACTATGATGGAGAAAATATGAATGATCTACCACCGAAAGAAGAACCAAAAGAAAAAAATCTGAAGAACTTGAAGATCAGAGACTTATTGAGGACATCTGTAAAGACAACGACGTTGTGATACATTTCATGGTCAGGATATCATATACCAAGGTAAGAACTAAACCAATTGAGAAGGATTTGGAGTTATCAATTGAGGCATCCTTTGTACACGATATAGTGCCAAATTTAGCTGTGGACCAGTTAGGGCCAGTGCCTATAACAAATAGGGTCCTGAATAGGAACCAATTGACGAGAGAATTTATTTTGAACTAATTTCTAAGAATTCCAATATCAAAATTCCACCGGTGGTCCAGGAACTAATTAAGGTTACATTAGAGGGGGTTAAAGACAGGCACACAAGTAGGGCAAGGTACATTGAGAGAATTTGCTGCTCACATTTTAGATCATTCGAGGAAAGGACCTCGCTCATATCATAGCAATGAGGTGTCTCAATCTCTCTGTCTAATTGCCTTTTGCTCAAGTGTTGAGACACATGATATAATACAGATGCAAATGATGAATCTAGAAATTATTCAACATGTTAGTATATTTCTTCAATGGGATTCAAGAGGGTATTCTCTTTTTATTTGAGGAATCACCAATTAATGGAGGGCTCTTTATTAGAATGATAACTTGGGGTCGAGTTCTTCAGATGTGGAGGAGACTGATGTAGGAGGGTTACCTTAGTAAATTTATATTTCAGCCTAATTTTAAAATTTGTTTGTTTTGTTTTCAGTTTTTTTTAGCCCATTAGGGTTTCTTATTTCTCTATTTAAGCTTAACAGTTGTGGTCTAAGAGGCAACTTTTATTTGATCAATAATATTTTAGAGAGTTTTCTCAATTTATGGTGGATTCCGGTACCCTATTTTCACAAGTTTGTCGCTTGCAAACTTGTTCTTTTTCTATCTAGATTTAGCGCTTGCTAGCCTACGCTTCTGACTGCGTCAACAAACAAAATATAAACAAAAACAATTTCGAGTTCTTGAAGTATTCATTCTTTTTCCCTTATTTGTTCTTGAACAATAATAAATTCTAGATATAAATAAAGAAAAACAAGTCACGTCACCTTCTTCAAGTATTCGTTCTTTTTCCCTTACAACTAGTTCGAGTTCTAATTGGTGCTGCTCAATCTACAACAACCACAACTGATTTTTATAGACTTCAATTTGTGGACAGAGGAAAGATAACTTATCATGCATATACAAAAATCTAAAAATCATCTAATAGGTCACAATTATTTGTTTGGATAAATTTGGTGGGGATCTGGATCCCTTGTAGTTTGGGATTACACAATTTGTTGAGTCATAATGATAGGTCACAATGATCGAATGCCTCAAGATAGATCGATCACGATAGAATAGTTATAATCACTTCATTGTGCATTAATCTACTACAAGAAATCTAAATTAATATAATAAAAAAGAATTGGGATTAATTCTTTAGAGTCATAATCAGCCGCTTGACATGTAGAGAAATTGATGAAGACCAAACGACTGAAATTTTGAGTTGTATTTGAAATTCGAATTGGTGAAATTAGAATTTGAATTGTTTGATTTCCATATCAAAATCATCAGGTCTCGCATTCGTAGATAATATAGGTCACATCCATTCATATTTCATAATAACATATATTAATAAGAGAGAGAAAAATTCTAGAAATGACAAGTTTTGAGATATGATAACTAATGATGTGAACCTGTAAAGATTTTTCAATCTGTTCCATATATGATATATAATGGAGTTTTCAATCTGTTCCAACTCGATTTGCTAGGATTCCAAAAACAAGAGAAGACAAAAGATGTACAACAAAATATATTGTTCTACTGATTATGTATACGAAATAAACAACCGGGGTATTTGGGTTTACATTTTTTTTTTACTGATAGAGATTAGATTGGAATAAAATCACTCAAATCAACTATACATGTTCAGGTATCAAGTTCATAACTGATAAAGCCAACAACTTGATACCCGAACCATAAGATAAGTTTATTTTAATCTATGTATTAAAAATTAGACCAAAATAATTACAAAATTTAGTAAACTTATTTTTCAAATAACATTTGACTGTGATAAACAAAAACAAAACCAATTCTTTATTTATTTTACTTTTTTTTTCTTTCAAGTTTACAAAAAAAATCAAAACAAAAACCAAATGTTATTTCCACATATTGTTGATTCTCTATGATTTTTAACTTGCCAACATATTGTTGTGTTGCTTACAACTATAAGTAACATAAGTATACCATTTGAGCATCTTAGGATCCATTTTTTGTGCTGCTTGATCACCAACACTATCCCTTGTAGTTGCACTACCACCATTGATGTGGTTCTTCTTAACATGACCAAAATTTGATTTTTCTATATTCATGTTATTATTATTGTTGTCGTTGTTGTCTTCTTGTGGATAGATTTTACTCCACTGATGCTTGCATAATGTTTACCAAAGGCCATCACTCATCTAAGATGGCTACCATGGTTGAAATGCTGATAAAGCACTATGTGAAAAGGGTCTATCAACAATGTTTGATTTGTTATCCCTTGGTTGCTCTTCTAGTTGCACCATGTCTCTACCAATCATTCTTTTTGTGAGGTCTTGAGTTGTTCCTAATAAACAAGAAATTAAAAAATATGTGTCTGGATGAATTAAATTAAGATAATCAAATTTACCCAATAATTTGTAATAGAAAAAATAAATCACCTGCAATTTGACTACCACCACTGAATCGGTTCTTCTCAATATGATGAAGATTTGATTTTTCTATATTTAATTTATTATTGTTGTCTTGTGTATGTAACTTAACTCCATTGTTGCTTGCCTCTTGTTTAGCAAAGCCATTATTCAAAGAGGGTTCCCATGGTCGAAACGCTGATGAAGCACTATGAGAAAAGGGCCTAACAATTTTGTTAGGTTTCATATGCCTTGGTTGCTCTTCTAGTTGCACCATGTCCCTACCGATCGTTCTCGTTGTCAGGTCTTGTGTTTTTTCTGATAAACAACAAATGAAAAATGTGCATCTTGATGAATTGAATTAAGAGATTCATATTCACCCAAAATTTATAATAGACAAAAAAATTCACTTATAGTTACTCTACCACCATTGATGTGGTTCTTCTCAATATGACCAAGATTCGATTTTCCTATATTTAAGTTATTGTTACCTTGTGGAGTTGCTTTAACTTCGTTGCTGCTTGCCTCTTGTTTACCTATGTCATTCTTCCAAGAGGGTTGCCATGGTCGAAATGCTGAGGAAGGACCATGTGAAAAAGGTCTAACAACTTTGTTGGAGTTTTTAGGCCTTTTTTGCTCTTCTAGTTGCAACATGTCTCTACCAACCATTCTCTTTGTGATGTCCTGAATTTTTTCCTGATAAACAAGTAATTACAAACATGCATAATCTCAATGAGTTAAAATAAGAGTCTCAAATTCATAATAAATTTGATAGAAAATTAAAATAAAATGTCATATAACCTTTTTCCATTAGAAAAACTTGAATTTCACACCCTCACAATCATGATCAATTTGCAACTTATATACATGCGTATACACAAAAATAGACATACACGTGTCTTTGCCACATGGTTGTAGATGATCCGGTCCACGTGTATGTGTGTGTCTATATTAATATATATATATATCAATGAATATTGAATTGTATTTGTAATTTTTTTTTAATATTTAATGATATTTTTCTATGTTTTTATTAGTAAGGTACATATTTATTGACAAATGGTATGACACATTTAAAATTATCAATTATTTTGAAATGAATAAAAATTAATGGTTTTAATTTAAAATGTTTAATAAATTAAAATTCAAGCTTTGAATATAACCTTGTCAGGAAAAAAGTTTTTTCATATACTAAAAATAATCGTAAAAATATTGTAAATAAATAAATAAATAATAATAATAATAATAGTCATAAATTAATAATATTCTTTCCGTTTCACAATAAATGTCACATGGAAAAAAATGTCATTTTGAGTTTTCAACGTTAGTTCTTATATTTTCAATTGTACTATCTACTTAACAATATATATATATATATATATATATATATATATATATATATATATATATATATATCTCACAAAATATTATATTTTAACATGGGTTAATGATAATGGTAAACACACACATAATTAATAATGATAATTTAGTAAAATTATTATTTAGTTTCTTATCTTTATAGTGCTTTTTTTTCATTTGTTTCTAATTAATTTATATTCTTTTATGCAGAATAATAATAGTAATAATAATAATAATAATAATACAAATTCACAACCATTCAACATGTCTAGAAAATATTTTAATGATAAACTTTGACTTTGACTAATTGTTTTTATATATTATTATTTTTTCAAACAATAGTCGACCAATTTTAAAATTTTACACAACTTTGGTATAAATAAATTAGAAGAAATATTATTTTTATTAGATTACCATATAAAATATTCATGTATTTCTACTAAAAAGAGTATTCATGTATTTACCATTATAATAAATAGGCTATTACTTTTTCCACCCTATGCGTTACTCGTGCATCCTATTATTTTTTAAATATTATCTTTTGTTTAGAAAATAAAATTTGAAACACTGTTCGGATTATATTTGTCGAACACGTCCAATAAATAAGTGAAATAAAAAAACTCCCATCACTTCAACCGTTTCTAATATTGCCATAAAACTTCTCTCTCACACCCCAACATTCAAAAACCCAACATTGTGTGATTATTGCCGGTTTTTTGCTTAAAAGCATCTTATTTCAAGCACTTCAAACAGCAACCCCAAGGTAAATATAATCTAAACTGTAACAATATATGGTGTTTTTGGTTTTATTTTTTGTTAATTGTATGTATGTTGGATTGTGCATGTTTTATGTTCGGACCGCTTTAGGAACAACATACCTTCCATGACTGAGGTGAACGAGCCTGAGCCCCAACCTTAGCCGCAACATATGGAGGAGAACGTGGATTATATAAAACGTGGATGATGAAGATGAGCAGCCGCAAGAGGGGATGGTGGAGGCGGAGCCACATACGCTAGATGACTATCCTGTTGGCCCACATGACATGTATGTGCTCACCCACTACCATCTCAACGGGCCTATCACACACGTCTGACGGAGTAGTAATTAAGATTCTACAACTTTATCTTTTTTGTGCTATGTTTTTTTATGTAAACCGAAGCTTGTGTTTATTTTTATTTATCTAAACTAAATTGAATTGTATGAATATGTTTTTTTTATGTAAAATGAAAGCATATTGCATGATATTAATTTTTTGTTTCTAAATTTTTGTAGTGGCATGCCAACTTAAAGTGTATAAACAACATAAAAAATCTATTGGATATACAAGAACTAAATTTGGATATTATGCAAGAGAGATAGTTCAAAGATGTGATGCAAGCTAGTGAACTATAGTGGCTACAGCATGCAAGTTATTCTATCGTTGACCACAAGTTGTCTGCTTTTGTTAAGCATTGGTAAGAGTATACCTCTTGTAACAGCCCGTTTTATTAGCTAGAATTGTTTTATTTATTATTTGTATGTGTTTGTATGTGCTTATATGTGTTCGTGTGTATTTGATTTAGGATTAGTGAGTTTTTGGCCTATAAGGGTATTTTAGTCATTTTTAGATTAAGGGGTATTTTGGTCATTTGGAGAGTAAGGGTAAATTAATAATTTTATTAAGAAGGTTATTTTTGGTGTTTTAGTGAGGATAGTTATTTTTACTAAGTTACTAGTGAGTTGGGGTAATTATTTCGAGATGGTAATTATTCGGTGTTTTAGCGGATTAATGAGTAGTAACTTTTTAGAATTTAATAGGGAGAGTTTTAAGCCCATAATGGTTTGTAATAACTAAGCTCATTAAGGAGTAGTATATATTCATAACTCTTAAGAGAAAACTAAGTTAAACAATTCATGTTGGTGTAAGCCCTAAAGGCCAATAGTTTATGTTGAACTTATCTTATGTATCATGACTTTTATTATTGAATAAATATATGGCACTCTTTATTATATTTATAGTAATGTTAATAAAGTCCTTAGAATAGATAGTTCATGTAATAATATGTTAAGTGTGACTTAATCATGAGATTACATTATCATAAAGAACGCTATTCTTAAATATATCTGTAGT
>Ga0315914_1001905_pt1 | contig 31823 bp, 26 predicted proteins | sample MpolenodulesMG_FD_203920 | JGI IMG/M metagenome (GOLD analysis project Ga0315914, IMG submission 203920) | Medicago polymorpha root nodule microbial communities from Los Angeles, California, United States - elongated nodules | ecosystem: Host-associated > Plants > Roots > Nodule | place: USA...
TTCTTTTTATTCCACTTTTTCAGCATGTTTACACAAGAACCTTGTTTTATAACACAACTTTTAAACTTAACCTTAAGTTCCATGTTTGTGTTCGACCACTAAGAATCATGCATGCATAATCAATTGTCTAGAGTGCTAGACCATCATAAAATAAAGCTTGAAAACAAACATACAAATTCATTCGTAAGAAATAATATAGCATAATAGTAACCTTTCATTATGGTACATTAAATCAAACTATTGAAACTATTAGAAACATAAGTTTGTCAAAATAAAATATGCTAGAAGGGCGTCACCTGCTGCTTCCAGATCAGCAGTAATAGTCCCGAGCTTTACAGCGAGTGGGTAGCCTGTCTTTTTGTAATGTTCAACTGCATGGTTGTTTCCACCACTTCCATCCCAATTTTTCCTCCCACAAAGGATCACTCCATCAGTCAAATTTAACCAAAGATTGTCTGTCTTGTCACATTGGGAGCATTTCCACCCAGTTGGGGGAATAACAACACCATTGTCAATTTGCTGTAAATTCGTTGCATAGACACTGACGAGTTTCTTATCAGCTGTCCATGCTGCAACTTGCTCCTTCCGTTCAGCACCCGCATCTAGCAATATAGCATCAGCCGCCAACCTTACCTGAATTTTTTTCCAACAAATAACTGAAATAAATTAAAATCTCCCCGGCATAAGAGTTCTCTATGAATCAAATTCTGCAGTGAATGAACAAAGAAAGAACCAAAAACAGTGGGCATCAAATACCTTCTCCGGTAAATCCACAGAAGGATATGAAAGTGAAACATAGTCAGGTAATATAACAATATTATGAGTTTCTTCATAGTCAGCCTCGTTGTTATCAAATCCCCCATCAATACCTACAAATGCATACAATGGATAATCACATTATCCATAAAAGAATCGTCAGTTGTTAAAAAAAATCATAAAACAACCAAGCCAACAACCCAATTGACCAAAACCAATTACATACAACATTAACAAACACAAAAACATAGTTTCGATTGGCTTATTTGAGCTTATCTACCAACATAAGCACTTGTGTGTATGTTTGAGCTTATGTAACCAACTTATGCCATGTGTATAAGCTATTTCCAAATTATTTCTTTAAGCTCTATAGGATAGCTTACAAAAACACCTTATAGCATATAAGTAAACAGTTTGCCTTTATTTTATCTTTTGTTATAGAATTAGCTTATACATAAGCACATATGATAACCGTTTATGCTACAAGCACTTAAATAATTTGTTTATCCAAACAGGTTCATAGCTTATGCATGAGCACTTATGATAAGCTTTTACACTATAAGCACTTAATTAAGTTGTTTATCCAAACAGGGTCATGGCTTATACATAAGCACTTATGATAAAAGTTTATGTTATAAGCGCTTAATTTGGTTGTTTATCAAAACAGGGTCATAGCTTATGCATAAGCACTTAAATGATAAACATCTACGCTATAAGCACTTAATTAAGTTGTTTTTACAAACAGGGTCAAAGCTTAACCAAAAGCACTTCTGATAAGGGTTTATGCTACAAGCCCTTATACTACAAACGCATATTAAGTTGTTAATCAAAACAAGACCTAGTAATGAAACAACAACTGAAACAATACATAACATAAACATATATATAGCTTCAATAATCATGTAACATAATATGTCATAACACAAACCTATAGCCAACAGGGTAGGTTTTTTCAAAGGCCTGTCTTCCGGAACCGGCTTCTTCGTCTTCTTCACATGCAAATAAACCGGATTTCCAGTCTTTTCAAAATTCCAACCCACATAATCCTTCCCAAATGCAAGAAAATTGAACATGTCAATGAACAACCCACCTTCTGACATCTGAAAAATCAAAAACCCACAACCATAATCTTTCAAAATCACAAAAATACATAAAAAAAAATGAAAAATTTAACAATGTAAAATCGATTTGAAATTAGAATATGAAAAAAGGAAGGATTTTTACGGGAGTGTCGAAGGATAAGCAGCATTCTTGCTTGTAGACGCGATTGGTAGGTTCTGGGATTCGAACTCGAGAGAGATTTGATCGGAGCAAATCCATGGTGGTGTTGAAGCAGTGGCAGAAAGCTTCGAGATTTTGGAACGAAGGGTTTTAGAGAGAGAGAGAGAGAGAGAGAGAGAGAGAGAGAGAGAGAGAGAGAATCAGTGCTTGCCCTAACCGATCAATTAGTGCTTCGTATCTTTGGAGTAGAAAGAAATCAAGCTAATATACTCACTTTTGTCCTATCTTAATTAATTAACTAGCAAGTTTAAAATAATTCATTCAAAATCATATTCATATTCATATTTTAAGTACAACAAAAAAACACATTTATTTATTACTAAAACGATTAAATACTCTCATCTGTTGTGTTATTGACCCGTCAAAAAAGAGTTTGGGCAGAGCGATAAACTAATGATGGTGGGTTGAAAATCTCACCTTCTTCTTTTTTCGTAGTAGCGGATTGGTAGGGTGACACTTTAGCTTATTGCACCCTAATTGCAATTTATAATTTATGTTATATAAAAGGGTTAAGTTATTAACCCGTCAAAAAAGAGTTTGGGCAAACGGATAAACTAGTGATGGTTGGCTGAAAATCTCATGCCTTTTTTTTTTTTCATAGCAGGTTGGTAAGTTGTCGCTTGCACCCTAATTGAAATATATAGTTTACGTTATATAAAAGGGTTAAATAAGTTTTTTATCCAAATAAATATAGCCAAATTTGTTTTTAATCCTCAAAAAAGTGATATGTTTTGCTCTCTATAAAAAAATTCTATGGTAAGAATACTTTAAATAAGTACGTAAAAAAATTAAGAATATTTGCAACTGTTATGTGCATGTTCTGTGTGTTCTTCTCAATTTTGTCATATATTTTCCTATATTGGCTTAATTCTTGAAAGAAAATCCCTAATTTCTTGAATAGTGAGAGATTGGAGTGGAATAGAACTCAAGTTGAGTGAGAAATCAAGGTTGTAGGGAGCGAGGGAGCCGACAACGACGGACGGTGATAGAGATTCGTTTTACTTACAAAAATAAAATGATGTAGTAAAATATTGAACTTTTATTGGATGTTAGTATAAAATGATTTTACACATATCATGCATATCCTTTCAATTCTAATAATGTTAACGATAAAATTGTATGTCAGAATGGCTAAAAAGGACCATAAAATTATTTTTGTGTAGACATGATTGGCAAGTTCAAGAATTCGAGCACGAGAGAGATTTGATCGGAGCAAATCCATTGCAGTGTTAAAGCTTAGGGTTTGGGAGTGAAGATTTTGGCACAAGTGTTTTGGGGAAGAGAGAGAGTCGTTGATTGCCCTGACTTATATTGATTATAGTTTGGTATCTCTTTGCAGTATAAATGAAGCTAATATACTCTCTAGTCTCTGTAATAGTTTTTAGGATAAAAATATTCACATTTATCAAGAAAATGAATAGTTTCAATCCATAATTTGAGTTTGAGTGATAATTGTAGTTCCTTTGCCTCTATCTTAGCATATATTTTGATTTATGTCTTATTAAATACTTCTTGACATGTATCATGTCCCTTTACTGTACGACTTATTGTCACTTGCACATGCATATTTTGCATGATTGCATCAAATCTTTGTTAAATCCGTGTTTTTAACCTATTCTGAGGTGGAAATCATAGTTTTCAAAGTTTTAGGCCAAAGTGTGATTTTCAACTAATTTTTAATGATTTTTAACACTCAAATCTATTCAATTGTCATGTGTAACATTTTGAATAAATTCAAAGGTAACATGAATATCTGGTTCTACTTTGTATCGATTCATTTCTTAAATAAATGTTTGATGAATCGATTCACTATTCATTTAAGTCGGATCATTCTTCAAGCTCAAGAATGTGTCTTTGAACATGCGATTCGATTCACAATTTTTACGAATTGATTCACACTGTGTATTTATTTACAAAATTCAACTTCAAAGTTCAAAGTGATCTAAAACCCTCCACCTATAAATATAATTTTTCCACATTTTTCTCATTATTGAAATCATTCTTTACCTTTCTCTCTACCATCTATCTCTAAGAAACACTTGTGAAAACACTTTCAACAAGAAACTTTGAGAGATTGTTCCATAGGATTAGGGGGTACTCTTAGTCTGAGTAATAATTTGATTATTTCAAGGAATTTGAGGTGGCTCAAGATTCTAAAGTATAGAAGTTTTCATCTCTAACATCTCAGGGGATTTACTTGCAATTCAACGACGAAGAAACTTCATGGAGCTCTTACGAATGAAGAGATCTTTTTGAAGATCACTCAAAGATTGCACGGAGTTAAAGAATGGAAGGGTTCAAGTTCTAAATTCGTGGAATTTGAATTGGTTCAAGTTTGAGGTGATCATGTTAGAATAGAACTAGGACATACCATCTTTTATAGCAAATAATGCCATATTGTGGAATATTACTTGTAACAAAAACCTTGTGGAAGCATGAAATTTATATATATTGTTGATAAAACACGTGGAACTTCATAAAAATAGAGTAATTACGTAAACATGGTAGAAATTCAACTCAATCATAAAAAATTCAAACTATTACACAAAAACAACTAAAGATTTTATCTAAAAAAAGATCAGAGATAAAAAAAATTGAATTAGCAAAAAAAATTTTAAAAATCTGATCCTTGCACAAGACGAACAAAGATCGGTGAAGTATAAACAAAAGACGTCGTATATAGGCGGAATACCTAAAAACAAAACATCAATAAAGATATCCCTGCGATCAACACCCAAAAGGACATCACCCACCTAAAGTATACTCCTATACAACCGACCATTGAAAATGGCATCCATAACACTCATCATCACTATATGATAGAATTTTGAAAACTCCTAATTATTTTCAAAATATCAACATCAATATAATGTTTCTATTAAAAAAAATCACATACAAAACACTGTTAGATATTTGCACTGCACACGTTGCGAGCTTTACATGCTTATATCACCATTAGATATTTACACCGCACACGTTGCGAACATTACATGCTTATGTACGTGGAAGCAAATTTATATGTACCAGTATGATAAATTTTAAAAACTCATGACTAATTTCAAAGCATCAAGTAGTATTTCAATTAATAGAAACACAAAAAACACTATTTAATAATTGTATCGTATTTATTTTAATATATTTGTGTACATAATGATATAAATTAAAATCAAGTTCATCAAATTCATACTAATCATTCAATAAATCTGTTAAACCACTCACACCACGTTGGTTGTAAATTTTACGTGCTTATATTTATAGGTGAAATGTCATAAAATAAATCACCTAATTTACTTTATTGGTAGAATATTCATCATTAGCGTATATTAGTAACAAAATTACTCACGTATTTCTTCGATCATCAAGTTGAATTTTGGAACCACCGCTTTTCCCAGCATGTTCCCAGTCGTCGCGAGTACTATAACCAAAGGAGTATGATATCCTTGTTATGTCATGAACTTATAGGCACATTCTCTTGCAAAAAAAAAAAGTCATTGTATTTTTTAGATTATAGAAAATGACTTAATAATGCATTTAGATCTTTCTATCAACCACCCTTTTGTAACTTCTCTTCCATACATTCCTTCTTGATGATGTATTTAATTTTTTTTAGTTTGCATAAAAGATGGTGCAATCGATCATAGAGATAAAAAAGAAGTAAGATGAGTAACAATGTCATCTAGATGTCATGGAACCTACCAATTTTCATCTAGATGCAACTTTCATCCACATGACTACGTCCCTATAAGCTTATAAAAAATAAATGTAGAACAAATATAAATATCACATGATTCCCCAACCTCGTTTTCCATTCATCGCAAACTTTTCATCACCACTAAAACCTTTTCATCTAAATACCATAATTTGAAACTGCAACAACCTTCATCGGGTTCCTACAATCCGTCTCCAAAAAATTCCCCTCCTGTCGAGCCATCCTTGTCTCTAGAATTGATCAGATTGGTGTAACTGGTTGGAAAGGATAAAAAAAGAACTAAGAGTATGTTTGGAAGAGAGAATGTGATGTTTTGAGGGAATTCAAATACTTTGATGTTAATTCCATTGTTTGGATAATAATTTGAAGAATGTTCAAAATGATGGAAATTTATGAAGTATTTTGTTCAAGTTAAATTTAAAGAATTTCAAATGACACCTAAATGTTAAGAATTTCAAAATTCTTCATTGTTATAATTTTTCAAATTTTGCATTTTGGTCCTCAAATTTTCCAAAAATTTCAATTTGACACCAATAAATTTATAAAAATTGCAAATTGACCCCTCAAAATTTTCAAAAATTATAATTTGACCCCTCAAAATTTTTGAAATTCGCAAATTGACCCCTAATTTCATTTTCCAAATTTGGCCCAAAAAAATTAAAATTTATAAAAGTTGTCCAAAAATTATGACAATATTTTTTTTTATTTCTCCATCCAAACAATAATATTTAGGAATGAAAGCAATTCATTTGAATTATCTAGAATTTTAAATTCTTCAAAATTTCTCAATTACTTTATCCAAACACACTCTAAGGGAATCTGAAGAGAATTCTGAAATGAATGCTCAAAGATGTTTTAAATGCTAAAAGCTACAATGCCATAGAATAATTATAAGAAGAATCATAAGCCTTTAGTTTTCAAAAAAGAGCGACCTTTTATTTTTTAATATTTGGGAAAGGAATAAAAGCGTTTGATTTCCTCCTTCCGAAAAAAAAGAGCCTTTGATTTCCAACAAAATGTGACCTTTTATTTTTCCAATACTTGGAAAATGAATAAAACCTTGTCAGACTTATGTTTTGGTTAGTAATTATTATTAATTAAACCATTCAAATTCATTTTGGACAATTTTATTTTAAAAGGCTTAGGCAACCCAAATTGGTATTGGGGAGAACCGAACCTGAGACCTTGAGGATGAACACATTCACAAGTCTCAAATCAATACCACTAGGTCAACTCAAGTGGGGTTAATCTTGGGCAATTGAAATGCAAAAAAGACAATTTAACCCATGAAATTAATGATTCTATTAGATGAGTTGAGAATAATAATGAAAATTTGGTAGTAATCAAAATTCATATATTGGTAATAGAAGATTAGTAATAGACTTTTCACATTGACTCAACTTAGTCTGCCGATAAACAGGTGCTCCAATATGGCGCAACATACAAGCGTGTGTTAGAGCGTTGGTCCATATCATTTCTCATAATATTATTGTTACCTGTTTTGACTTTTGAGAAATAATAAATAAAGCAACATCCTCTAAAAAAAATAATAAAGAGGCATGTCGGTTAAATTCAAATGGTTTAGAAATCTTGTGAAATCCAAATTTCATGGGATTTATTGTTATCTGTTTTTCTATTTGAAGCAACACTCTTCTAAAAAAATGTATTCAAACAACGACGTAACAAGAACACAAAATCTTAAACACCACAACCCTTCAAACAAACAAAAAACCAAACATAACATAAAAAAACTTCATTGTTGCATGAACCCCAACCTATGTGAGAGATTTTGCTTCGTTTTATTATATGACTTTATGTTCCAAAACCCTCTTATTGGTTTTGATTATTATTCTTTAAATTAAGTATAGAAATAATAAAATTATTCTTGTTCATGTTATTATGGAGCCGGTGGAAATGAACAAAGGCAAATGTAATAAGATGTCATCATTGTTTGTGTGTTTCAAAGCCATTGTGGATGCAAACAATGATTTCAAACCAACAAGAAGAAAACGCAACCCTAGCAGCGACCCTGTTCTCGCGTATATGGCGACTGCAGATAAAGACGGCGTCGTTTTGTTTTCATCGACGTCGAAGGAGGAATGCAATCGTTTTCGAAAGAGAGCAAGGCAGACGTGGTATGCACTCAAGGTGGCGATCAATGACACACCATTGGTAGATTTCTTCTTTCCTTTTTATCTATATTTTTGATTTCATATATGATATTTGAACACCTCTTAATTTTATACATATATTCAACACCTCATTTTCTCTCAATCTCTTTCTTTCTATCACATCACTAATGTATCACATTTATGTCATTACTCTATCCATCTCTTTATCTCTCAAGGTGTATAATGAGTTTTGGAGGTCTATTGATTATTTCCCTTTGTTGTTTAATGCGCACAAGGATGCTTTTTTATTCTACTTGTCATAATCTTTGTTGTTATGAAACTACTTCTTGTAGTAATAATCTTAATATTATTTAATAATTTAATAAAGTATATTGCATATGAGACATGTAAAATAAAGATACTCGTCAATTTTCTTGTACGGATAAGGATGGCATAAAAACCCTTTGATTTCACCGTCTTTACTTAATTTGTTTCTCTATTTTTAATTGGCCCTCCAATCGAGTGTCATTTTTGCAAAATGGCTTATTTGAATTTTAAACATCATAATACATCCTTCAAAAACAAAAAAAAAAACATCATAATACTTACGTCAACATCTTCTTGGTTATCCAATTTTGTTTTGTAAATAATATCCCAAATGAAATATAAACACATGTTCCCTCATGTATTTAGAAAGGAATAAGAGTATAAGCAAAATCGTTACTCTCATACTTAATAGGAGTAATAATATATTGGGTTGAATAATATTTTTCCTATGACATTTGAACGAATTCTAGTTTACCCTGCATTTTTATTTATTTATTCATAGATTCCAATCTTGTAATTTAAAAATTATTTGCTTTTAGGCCTTTCTGAAATTTGATTGTTAAAAATAGATGATGTGGCAATGGGGTAAACAAGAATGCGTCTGAATGTTAGGGGGGACGGAATACTTTTAATTTTGAAATTTGATGTCGTGAAAGTCTAAAATAAAAAAACTTTTAAATTACAAGGTTGGAATCTATTTTTTTTTATAGGGGGTAAACCCGAATTCACTCAAATGGTAAGAGAAAACACTATTTAATCCTAATATCTTTAATAAATTGTTCAATTCAGGCTAAAATAATTGAATTCATGAGGTGTGTTATTTGAACAACCATTTGTATGACAACTTACGGAGCAACCATAAATTTACAAAGAAAATTGTCGCAAAAGCTGTCACAAAATGGTTGTGTAAATCTCATATCTCTTAATTCATTAGTCATAAAAGGTAATTTAGAAAAAACGTCCCGATGTATAACATCCCGAGAGGTTCCCGAATTGCTATTCACTTGATATATTCCAAAAACCATACCCCACCACCTCCTTTATTGCTGCACAGGAAGACTTTTCATTGGTTAGTGATGCGTCAGGATGAATTCGGGAAGTTATCTCTCCCGTTAAATAGCATTACTCCTAGTTTTTCTATTGAGTTAACTATATTTTCGTATTTAGTAAGGATTTGGTTCTCTTAAGGAATTGGTCAGGGTCCTCTTAATCAAGATTAGTCATCGTTAACTACGATAGAAACTTCTAAGCTGATATAAAGAAGACTTTCTCATTTTATTTTTTGTCATCGTAGGTTTTTTATTATTATATTTCCTATGTTTTTCATGGTCTTAGAAAGTTATGTTTTCGTTTAATTTGCAAAAAAAAGTAGTAATAAACAAAATACTATAAACATTAATCTAATTCAATTTGACATGTCACATGCCTACAATTTCTTAAACTTTGATAGAAGCTTTAATCGAATTCAATTTGTTGTCTTGAAATATTGATTTTTTCTGATTTTGGTGTGTGTTAGACTAACTTAATCTTCTTTGTACATTATGATTTATGACAGATGAAGAAGATCTTTAGTAGAAGAAAGTCAAAAAAGGATTCCATGTCCACAATAAACAACAACATAGAACCAGAAATCATTGACAAACACAAAATCGCAGGTCGAACCAATTCAAACACTTCCTTAAATAATATTGGTTCATCCACAATGTTTTCCTCTACATCATCTCTTAATTCAATTACCTCATCATACCCCGATCACATGGCAAACTCTTCATCTCTTGAAATAAATAACATACCAAAACCACCACCATTAAATGAAACTATTGGAGCATCAAAGAAAATTAGCAGTGTTGTCGAAGATAGGAGAAAACGAAACATAACTTTATGTATGTTATGGATTATTAATTTATTGGTTTTGATTTTATGGGGTAAATTTTTTGCTATATTACCATTTGATATGGAAATGGAAAGAAGGGGTTTCTTCATATAAAATAAAGAGAGTGAGTTTGACTCTGTTCAATATAAGAAGAAGATTATGATGGAAAAGATGCTTGAGAGGAGTCATGATTGTGATTCTATTCCGAATTCTGCTAATTCTATGACAAAGTCATAGCAGTGAAAGCTTTTTTTCATTTCATTTTTTATGTATTTATTTATTTATTTATTCATGTGATGCTGCTAAGTTTGTAACATTGTGAACATGTATACAAATTTGTATACACGATTTCCATGATGAACATTAAGACTAATTGGTGAATATATTATATATATATATATATTGATAGTATCAATTTAATTGTATTTTTTTTTATCTCAAATGAAATTAAAATATTGACTCAAGAACACTGTGATATAGAGATTTCTTCCAGCTTAATCATAGATCTTGAGTTTAAATCTAACCCTTGGAAGGAATGCAACAATGTTAAACAATGGCGGAGCCAGAATTTTTTTAGAGTCTGAGCAAAATTTTAACCGCAAATTCACATGTGATATAATATATAAATAGTCATAAATCGAAATAAAAGAGGCTCGTCAATTTGTCAACAAAAGTACAATTTGAAATAAGAGAGATGAAATGCAACCTGCTAATAGCGTGCTAAATAAAATTAGGAGGTAAATGCCACTTCCATGACCTCTTTGCGGTGAATGTTCGAATAATATCAACATCAACAAGTGACTTGAATATCTCCCGCTCGGTGTAACATATCATAAAGTCATTGAACCACACATTGTTGATCTTGTTGCACAATTTAGACTTGAGAATCTTCATTGTTGAAAAAGCTCTTTCAACGGATGTTGTCGACACCAACAATATCAAAGCAAGCACAATGAGTTTGTAGACCAATGGAAATACCAAATGTTTCTCAATTTGAACCATCTTCATAGCCAAATTTTGAACATCTTCACAAGAAGAAAAGGAAGCATGCCTTTTAACTTGAAGTACATAAGGGTCAAGTTGCTCCCTTGTTGTTCCACGGTCATCATCAAAAAAGTCTGCATGATAAATATCAGCAAGACGAGTAAGCTTATCAATATCAAACTTGGAGAAAGAGTTATTGGGGTCGAGACATGAAAGGCAATCAAGCACAACTTCCTTCACTAAAGTGGTGATCCATCTCCACACATATTTTGTCAATAGCAACATAAAAAATCTTTGCACGATAATGGTGAAGATTAGTGACAATCCTCCCTTCTAGTCTTGAACGACCCCGAACCGGTATTTCTTCATCCATATTTGGCACCGAATATCTTTAGCAACACAAAATTCTTGGACATAAAAAAATAAATTATCCCAACCCCTCTCTCAATGTGGCCAATCGAGCTTTGACGACATCAACTAATTCCATGGAAAGCACAATATTAAGATTTTTTCTTTGCAAGATTTTTGAAAGCTCGTTTGTGATACCAAACAACTTTAACATTAACCTCAAAATGAAAGCAAATATAAAGCTCTCCATTTTTTCTATCAAACCTATCGCTTGAGATGGTCTAAGTCCATCTTCATCAATCGTACTAAGCACCTCTAACACGGAGGGCCACATCTAATCCAAATGAAGCAAGGTAGTATAATGTGAACCCCATCTAGTATGCTCGGGTCTAACAAGGCTAGATGATTGGTGCAAACCCCTTCCTCTAGATATCTCACCTCTCTCAAGTCTATTCAAAATATCTCAGTCTTGTGCCTCCGTCAAAGCATCGATTCTCTTGCAAGATGCACTTGATGTAGTTACAATCAAGGAGATATGCTCAAAGAAATCATGAATAGATGAGAAACCACTAGCAAGAGACACAACCACCAAGTGCAAACGGTGAGCATAACAGTGGACATAGAAAGCATAAAGGCTTTCATTTAGAATCTTTCTTTGACATGATGTAGAGCAAGAAATCGTTTCACAACCTTCCCTTTGTCGTTCAAGAACCTAGAAAACAAATTCAACAGGGTTATATAGAGGCATGGAGAATAATAGGTAATAGAAATTGAAAAATACAACTACTAACCTCAACATCACCGCCATTTGCTCTTTGACGGATATATCACGTGACTCATCAATAAACACAGAGAACTGTCTATCACCAAGCTCTTCCATAATCACATTGGTAACTTCATGTGCACAACACATTACAAGCTCCTTTTGAATGTCACTGGAAGTCATTTTGCAATTTTTTCCACCACGGTCAAAAGCATCTCTCACTAGTTCATTATTAGATTTTATCCAATCTACCATCTCTCTAAAATTGTCCTTGTTTAGAAAAGTAGAGGTTTCATCATGGCCACGGAAAGCAATGCCTTGTGCTATGAGATATATAGTACAATCTACAGAAACAAGTCAAACAGATCTTATACAATTCTTCTGATTCCCTAGTTGCTTTAGCAAACTTACTTGTCACACTTTGTTTTTGATTATTATAATCATCATAGTGCTTGATACATGAGCTGTGCATACTGTCATGACTACCAATATGATCTTTCAAGCCTTTAGATGCATGCTTCTAATCTTTAAATCCGTCTTTGGTGAATACTTCAAAACAAAAGTGCTCGACCCTCACAAGTTGCTTAAAGAGAAAGCAATAGAAACAATAAGCTGCATCCTTGAATTCACTGTATTTAATCCATGTATAATGGTTATAACATGATTTAGAAAATGCTCTTATAGAACTCCCAAATTGAGTACGAGGAAAACTTGGCAAATTTGGTTGCAAAAGAGCTGAGACGAGAGAGAGTCGAAGAAGAAAAGTTATCTTCTGTGTTGCTATCTGTTGCACGCGCTAGAGAAAAATTTCAGAAGTTGGCCTATTTTTTTTAGTGGGTTAACGGGCTATTGGGTTGAGCCATATACAAATAAAGTATCGATTGAGTCGGGACATGTGCTGAGGCTAGCTGGGTGGTAAAACCGTCCATGATGTTAAACATCTTGAGCGAGAGCTTTGTCACATTTTATGTTTCTATCGATGCGAGAAATTAGTCTTTGCAATTGTGCTGCGTCCTCGGTTCACACCAAATGAAATTAAAAAATTGAAGGTTTTTGATTTTTGATTGTTGTCCTAGGAACTTTCTCCCTTCTATTTCAGACGAGTTTATGTTAGCTGCATAATCAATCAACAATCAACATGATGAGCAACTTATTCCTAAAACCCCAACTTCATCTTCTTCTTCTTCTTCCATTTCCCTCCAAACCATTCTTCTCTCACACTCTCAAATACAAACCTTCTTTTCCTCCTATCAACACATTCTCCACAGCTATCACTACTACACTCTCCTACGGACCTTCCCTCCATAAAGGCACCGACCCTTTCCCTCTCTCTTCCCAATCCCAACTCCCTCAAAACGACGGCGTTCTCAATGAACAAACCTTCACCAGAATCTTCAACCTCGCCGCACTCCGCGTCCCTTCCTCCGATTGCTCCGCCTTAGAAAATCGCCTCCGTGGTCACCTCCTCAATTGGCCTCGTATTCGTAACATTGCTCGTGTTCCCGGCGATGAAATTGACCCTAACATCGCTTCGTTATTAGGTCAAAAATCGGAAGAAAGCAACGAAGGAGGCGATGGTAATGACGAGGCATTGAGTCCTGTGTTGTATCGTGATAAACTTGCGAAAACGTTTAACACTCGTGGATTTGTGAAGTTTCGGAATTTAGCGAAGATTTCGAGGCCGAATAGGAATAATAAGAAGAAGGAGAAGGAGGTGGAGAAGGGGAAAATTGGTGAAGTTGAAGGGAATAAGCGAGTTGGGAGGAATGGTTTTGCTGAAGTTGAGGTTTTTGAAGAAGAAGGTGTTGACGAGGGTTTGAGGAATTTGATTGGTGAGGAAATTGGGAGTGGAAAGTGGAAGGGTTCGACGAGGTTGTTGCTGCTTGATGAACGGTATAAGGATCGTTGTGTGGACGAGTTGCCTGAGGCGATTAAGGTGCCTTTTCTGTGAGTTTTCACTGCCACGAGTGTTTTTTTTGCATTACATTTCTATAAAAGTTCGTGTCATTTGATTTATCATTTACATTGCTTATGGTTTTTCTTGATTTTTGATTGGTTTTTAATGTGAAGAAAAAGATGATTATAATGATTATACTTGTTTAAAATATAATAGCGGTAACTATTCTAGTTTTTGATCTGGTCAATCGAGGCATCAGGGGGTTGTTTTAGGCCATACATTGCTTTTTTCAGCTTACAAACTAGGTTTTTATTTGTAGTTTGAAATCACGTTGGTTGACTTATGTAGACTTCTTCCTCTAGGTATACGTTGAGAAATACATTGTTGATAGCAATTTGTTTGAGTAGCCGGTGACGAGTTAAGCTAAGATCACCACTGTTCTGATAGACAGGTTTGATTGCAAGGGGAAATGTTTCATTATAAGCTAATGCGGGTTGTTGATGAAATCCTTTTGCCATTTGAGAGATTATACATTTGTTGATAGAGCCTGCCTATCTGTTAGGAGGTAGTGAAACCAATGTCCAAGTGGCATTTTTCATTAGATATTCAGTTGTCATAGCAGTGACTCACTTTGGGCTAGATGGCTAGCCAAGGTTGGTTTTGCCGTTGTAGGTTCTATTTGAGCGAGGAGTAAGGTGGGATTGAGTTTAGGGCTTTAAATTTTAGGCTTAGACCATGTTTGTATTGGATGTATAATTGTTCGGTGATTGGAGTGATTTTGGAGCTGTTTAATAGAAGATGAGGTATTTCATGATGGTTGTGCTTTAGATAGGTGTGGACGTTTGAGTACTTTGCGCTGGACTTACTAAGTATTTTGCGTGACAGTAGGAGTAATCACTGGACCACTAGATTTTGGCCCCGTTTGTTTTGGATTTTTTTCATGAAAAAATCTATTTTATCATTTTTAAGTGTTTATTTAGGATTTTTAGAAAAATCATTTTATCAAAAAAATTTATTTTGACTTTAAAATGAAAAGCTATTAGGATTAGCTTTTCTCAAAATCTATTTTTTTTAAAACATAAAGAGGTAAGACATGAACTAGTTAAAAATCATTTTTTTTAAAAAAAGTGATTTTTTTGGATAGTAAACAAACACAAATAGCTTCAGATTTTTTTCAAAATCTCTAAAAAAAAATCTCTAGATTTTTCTAACACAAAATCTATTTTCTTTAAAGCTAAAACAAACGCACCCAAAGCGAGACTAAATGATTAAGTGATGATGGTATAATTTTGAGTAGGAAACATGGCTGCATTGAAGATTTCATCTTTGCAGACGTAAATTTTTCCATTTTCTGCTAGACATTTATAGACTTTGTGATGTGGAATACCTTAGGAAAATACATTCTTGTGACCTGAAATTCTGTTTGTGAGGATTGTATGGTCTAAGTAATGGATAGCAGTCACAGCCAAAAAATTTAAGAAATGCATAATCTTGGAAGTGTTTGATAGACTTTGGTGCGTGGTACTTGAAATTGCAGAGAGAATGTAGGGAATCTGTTTATTTGATGAACAACAACATGAATGATTCCAGAATTTGTAAGGCAGGGAGACAGTGGCCAACAAGTCGAGTTCCAATTCCATAACGTGTCTTTGTTTTTTTTTTTTCCTTCAATAATACCACTTTGGTGGTATGTGGCAAAATTTTGAAGTACACTTGGCAATGGGCAGAATTGCGACCGACCTCTTCATCCTCTGCTGCTGCAATTGCGACCACCGCAACCTCTAAAATCTTTATTGTTGGGACCTCAACCTGATTTCTGTGTAATATTCACTGATGGCATTTCAGTTTCCGTGTCCCGCTTCTGGTTCTCTATTCATGATTCTTGTGCAAGAAGGTATTCAATTTGCAGCAGCTCAAATTTTCTGCTTATAAATGTGACTAGTACATCAGATTCAGGTGGTAATCCTTGCAAGATCACGTTAAGTTGTTCTTGGGATGACTTTGACTTTAAGGAGAAATTGTTGGATTGACCGATTACCAACTTCTGTATTTCTCAGTTTATTGCTCAGCTGCACTGCCTTTGCATTCATTTGATTGTGAAAGTATGTATGAATCTTGTCTCATAGCTCTACTCATGGACACACTCAATGACTTGGGGTGAGGATTGGGCATGTAATTAAAGACTATAACTGAGAAAGCACGAGTTGATCTTGCTGTTCCCAAGATGAATAAGCATCACTTACTTGACTTGTGTGTCTGTCTTCCTCGTGAGAAACTTGACAGGGATTTGAGGGTTGACGAGGAAATGCTAAAGCTTGTGCCACATCATCACTTTCTAAATTTGTTCTTTCCACAATAGAAAATTTGTCATCCAAGTTCTACTCGGAAACTGTATGCCAGAAGGTGATCTTGCTGGCGGCACTAGAATTCTGCACCAGTTGCAGTGGGTAGGTGTGTAGAGGTGCTGGGCTCACCAGAAACCCATCAATAGCTGGCTTATGATTAGGAATGATAGCCATTGGGGGGTGGGGTCTAAAATAGGTGGATCAAGAACCAGCTCTAGGTACCATATTGAAAATCAGAAGAGAGAGGGAATTGTAGTAGGAACTAAGCTTTGTTTATTCAGTTGACGATGATTCTGATACATGTAGTGTGTTTATACATTGAACAGTTACCAATTTAACCTTCAATTCAAATTTTAATACTTACTATGTAACCGATGTTTGATATCTCCTTGTTTTTTGTTTTCTATCTCTTAGTTTCAAATGGGAATAATCATATTATGTTCTTGCTTTTCTTTTTTTCTAATCATGATGATAATTTGTTCTATATGTTTTTTTGACACCTAAAATATCATCTACTCACTTGTGACATTGTTCATATTTTCATCTTGTCTAGGCTGTTTTGAAGGAGTATGCAGAAAAAAGTAGCACTTTGACTTTTGAGCTAGTTAGATGCAAGTTGACTCTGTTTTATGATTACTGGCAGACGAATGAGGTATATTATACCAAAGGACACTTGTTTACACGTAATCTGTATTTGGTTGTATGTATAAATGTATCTACTATTCTACATTTTGTTATTTCCTTGATATTCGTTATTGGACTTCAAAGTGTGTAGAAAATAAAAGATTATCAGTCCTATATGATTTTTGCAGATCTTGGAGGCCTTGCTGCCTGAGGGTATGATTGTTCCTACAGCTTTCGAAACTGTTGGTCATATTGCGCACCTGAATTTGAGAGAGGAACATTTACCATACAAGAATCTTATAGCAAAGGTTCTACTTTTATAAGTATTTTTGGTTACCATATTTTAAGTGCGGGATATTAACAATAAATTGCAAATTCTTTTGTGTTAATATATGAAAGGCTACCTTCATATTCAGGTTGTGCTGGATAAAAATAAGCCAAAGATACAAACAGTTGCGAACAAGATTGACTCCATTCATAATGAGTACAGGACCATGCAGCTTGAAGTTTTAGCAGGAAACCATTCTCTTGTGACTACATTAGCTGAGAACGGACTTCGCTTTCATGTTGACTTAGCAACAGTGTATGCTCTTTTTCTATAACCGACCAGTGTAAACCAGTTTAAAGGCCTGGCTTAGGCTTACTTATATCTCTATATCCTTTCATGAAGTTTGTATAATATTTTCTAGGCTATATCTTAATTGGGGCTTCTGATTTGTGTTAATATGTGTAACTGCAATCATACCCTCGTTAAACCACGTGTAGGCTTGAAACGTTTAAGGGATTGATACATAACATTATAGGGTTTTTAACACATGGGCAATCATTTCCCAGATAACTTAGTGCTCTTTTGTGGGTACTAAGATAGTTTTTTTCCCCTTCAGTATATAATTAAAGTCATTATATAATTAAAATGAATAACGAGCTGTTTCAACTGAGAATTTAGAGGAGCACTGACATTCATTTTTAACAACCCATAAACTGCATGGTTACATGTATCAGTTGAAAAGGTGTACATAGGGCCTCTGGAATCTGGATGAGACCTTCAACAATTCTCTATAATCCTCTTTTCGTTTGTATATAACTCATCTCTAAAAACAAACAAGAGAAGGCCTTGTCATGCTGCATTGGTTGGTCACAGGGACTTGAACTCTAATTTGTAAGGAAAACCTATAAGACGAGTGTATTATGTATATGATAGAGACCTGAGTAGGAGTCATAAGGAAAAAGGGGGTATCATGTAATAATAATGAATGTGGTTAGGATATATGGTAAATAAAGAGTGAGGTAGGATGCTTAGTTGGTTGGTTTGTTATGCTTTAGTAGTATATTTAACGAGGTAAGTGAGTTGTAGTGATTATGCAAGAATATTGGCTGAACCATTATGGTTAGGCAGAGAGAAAATTTTCTCCATCTATGAGGAGCTTGGCTCTGGGGTAGATTGGGATTCACTCCCTTCTACATATTTCCTTTCTTCATCAATTAAACACTTCCCATTTTCTACTTATCTATCTCTTTCATTACTTAATTTCTGTTTCTTACTTTTGGGTTCCCATAAGGAAGTTTGAATGCTTAGAAGACATCCATCAATTGAAATAATAATTATTTTTTGATTGATTGTGTATATTTAAGTAGAACCTGGATAGGTGGCTTTAATCTCTTGAACTCTGTTTTGTTCATCTGAATCAATTTGTGGTTGCACCATTCAAGCACATATTGATTATTGCATGTATTTTCATGACGCATCATTCAAAGAATCTGGAATCTAATATAAGGAATAAATACATTTTTGGATTTGTTTTTGAAATATCAGAGTATACTCTAAGAAGAGGAAATTAGGTATAAGTGAAAAAGGGTAAATTATCACTTCTGTTTCTTTCCTTTCTATGCAGATATTGGAACTCTAGGCTTGGAACTGAAAGACAAAGGCTTCTGAGTGGTTTTACCCGGAATGATGTTGTCTGTATGTGTCTTGCTACCTGTTTAGATTATAATACTATCCTACTTGTGTTATGTATTCACTTTCCATGTCTTATAATTATTTCTCCCAGAATGCTGATTGTGAGATTTGGCTGGGTAGAGCAACCTGATATCATATACTGATGGCACGATGACAAAAATTTGGTTTAGGGTGTGAATTTAGAGAAGACAATTGTCTTCGTAGTTAAACCCCCTCCTCTGATAAAAAAAAGATATTTGCTTTGTGGTGGCCCAAACAGGTTTCTGCTTGGGGGCTTGGCATAGATAGATGTAACATATGAAATTATTCATAGCTGGTTTAAACAAGTTTTATGAAATTTTGCACTGCACTCTTTAGCTGATTCTTGGAGTGGTTCGTAAGAGATTAGTTTTGTTTTTGTAATATGTGCTGGAAACGCACAATTACTTTTAAACTTTTATTTTAATTGATATAATTACTGATTCAATTTTATGAAAAATTTGAAATCTAAGAAACAGATTGTATATACTGGATATATTTAGTTGATATGGCTGCACTTAAAATGGAAACATAAATGTATTTAAACTACCATTGTTGTATTCTACATTTTAGCTTCTAATTTTTGTCAATGTGCATGTTATAGAGAAACTAGAGATTTGTAGATGTTGGGACATACAAGGTTCACCAGGGAAAACAATAATCCATGAGGCATGGTTGTTTTGACTCATTTTCTTGATTTATGTAGTGAATGGCAAGTCTGCGCTAGCATCTTTTAGAAGTCACACAACTAGACATTTGAATAACAAACACCCCTACACCCTCCTATAAAGAAAGTGAAAAATTATAATAATTGATTAGAAGTTATTTTGATGCAGGAAGGTTAAATAAAAAAGAAAGCAAGAGTTAATAGACCTCCATAAACCTCAATACAAAAATGTTCTGATTTTTATTTCTTAACCTTCTTTCACTCGCTATAACTTATATTTGTATCTGTGGTTACTGAATTGTAAAAGAATGTTCTGTTCATTTATCATTTATTATGAAAAATATTCGTGGCTTGCTTGCACATGTAACATGAACATCGTTTTATGTTCAATTAACAGGTGATGTTTTCGCTGGAGTTGGGCCCCTTGCCATATCTGCAGCGAAGATAGTTAAGCGCGTTTTTGCTAATGACTTGAACCCATATGCAGTCGAGTATCTGGAAAGAAATAGTGTTCTAAACAAACTTGAGAAGAAGATTAAGGTATGCTTGGTGTTGAGTGGGCATCTTCTCGAAGTTGTTTTTACCTTTTTTTTCCAACTTTTAACACATGAAACGATCACAATGAAAAAGTACGTTGGAAAGGGCTTTACATTTTGGATTTGTATATGCTGTTTCTTGGTTATTATCATGAATTAATTTTTTCAATATTTTTTTGGGGATTTATGTTGATCTTTAAGCTTAGGTTTAAATTGATGTGAAGGATATTTTTTCTCCAAGTATGGAGCTATGGAACATGGACAAGAAGCATAACAAAGAAACAGTAAATTTTGAAGTGTCCAATTAGGGTTTGAAATATTGCGTTGTGCAGGACGAGTGTCCATATATGTGTCCGCAGGCACAACTCCTTTCTTCAAACGCCCATGCTTAATAGAATTTGGGCGTCTAATGTTTAAAAGAATGTGATATACTTGTTCTAATGTGTTTTTCACACATTGATGAAGAAACAAGAAGTTGCATTTGAATCTGCATGTGCCAGCATTATTTTTCTTAATGGAATTTTCTACCAACTAACATTGTTTATTGTTCTAGGTTTTTAACATGGATGGGAGAAGGTTTATTAAGGCTATGTTTGCCAGCGATAAAGCTCACTCCATCACACAAGTGGTTATGAACTTGCCAAAGGATGCTGCAGAATATCTAGGTATCCTATTCGTATGGGACCACTCTTTATCTGTTAAATATTGTTTTATATGCCATGCCACAAATCCAATGCATTTTTTCAGCTTGATATAATTGCTGGATTGTTGAATTTAATCTTTGGATGTTATACTTCCCCTGCAGATGCATTTCGAGGAATATACAAAGAAAGACCCAAGGATGGGGAATTTACTTATCCAATGATCCATGTTTATGGATTCTCCAAAGCCGAAGATCCAGAATTTGATTTTCATGAGGTTGGTTGCTGATATATTGCATGTATATTTATATGATGTCTTGGTTTAGACTTTAGACTATTCACAAAACACTCAAAACTTGACTGCTAGGCTAGTTTTTTTTTTTTTTTTTTTTTTTTTTTTGTAAATTGGCACTAAAGACTACTTTCTAACAAAGCCGCTGTTATGCAGAGAATACGAATTGCATTGCTTGAAGTGGCAGTCAACGTGGACATGCGACGGGTACGACTTGTTGCACCTGGAAAATGGATGTTGTGCGCATCATTTATTCTCCCTAAAAGCGTAGCATTTGCGAATACCACAGTTGATACCTAACCAGTTTTTAGATTGTCAATTAGTCATTGCAAGCAGTAAATTTTGTTTCACTACATAGTTATTGTAATTGATTTTGTATATATGTAACAACATGATGTATTTTTTCCATACCTTTTTATTATCATTTAAAAAAAATAATATAATGAATGAACGAAGTCAATATTGTGTATTTGACTTTTATGGAATGACCTTGCCACTACTCATAAGGAGATTAAGTTAAAATTAATTTTTAAATTCTATTTTGAAGATGTTTTTTCATTTGATTTTCCATAGAAGAATTATTATTTTATTCATTGAAAAATATCATGTATTTAAAGTGAATTTATATGGGAGCATTGGGCTATAATGTACAACCGATTTTAGTAGTATTGAATTGAATTGAATGAAGGTTCTGTCATGTAATGAGGTAAAAGAGGTACGTCTGTCATATACCTCTAGAGTTATGAAATAGCATGCTAAAATCTTAACAACCAATCTCAGCAAAAATAATATCCAACTGAATTTGTAGATTGATATATCTCAATCTAAATCGAATTTTGAAGTGTCACAGCATTGATGAGAAGATGCTTTTAATGTGACTTGATATAGATTGTAGAAGCCATTGAATTTGCACCAGAAAATTACGAGTACAGCTGACGCTGAATTTGTTAGGTTAGGTTCTATTCATACACTACGAACGGGGTCCACTGCATCTCGTGTTGAGATTCATATATCCCATACTCTCTTCTCTCAAATGAAGTAGGTTGGCACTCATTTTGGTTGTGTATATTTGAAATCGCGGCTAGTTTACCGAATTCACGGAGCCACCATGAGCTATAAAAATACGACAGCTCATGTGTTTTTAAAATTGGACCGAAGTAGAAGACATTTGGGATATGGTTAAATTGATACAATTACGAGTTGAAACTTGAATAAGATGATCAATAAATACATACGTAAGTATTAAAAAAGTAAATAGGTAAATAATGCAAAACATAAATAACAAAGTCCAACTCAACTTGATTCAACATTTCATTTTGATTCAACAATGGTTCAAATATTTCTCCACCCCACTACATTTTCAAAATCCCTCAAATCTTTTTTTTCCTTTCAATTTTGCCTCTTCCGGATTACACAGTCCGGTTGAGATTTGACTAAATTGATTAATCCGAACCATTATGAGGACTTTTTACATGTCTAAATTGTACAATCTAAAATGCATTTTTCAAGATTTTATAAACATCCATTTTTCAGGTCCTTAGAAATGCATTTTGCATATCTGAATTGTACAATCCAAATTTATAAACTTGAAAGTGCATTTTGTAAGAATGAAAAGTATATTAATTTAATCCTATTAAATAATTTGACGAAAACCCAAACTAGGTTCCAGCCAGCCCTAAGAAACTTAATTAAAAGGCAGAATCTTAATTGTTTAGTCCTGATGAATAAGACTAGACCTGTGTATAGCATACATGGATTTTTACAATGAGCATTTATGTACATATATACGTATATATGGTCTGTTAAAACTGTTGTGTGGGTTGCAGTTGGAGGACAGCTGAGAGATCTGCATCTGTGGGTTTTATTTACTGGGAGTGTAGTGTGGGACATGTATCAGACACATATTGCTTTTATGTCTGCTCTTTTTGTTTTGTAATTGTTTTCCTTGTTGCTTCCAGGACCAATGCAACTACCAGGTGACAGTGACATCTTCATGCATCCAAAAAACAGTACTCCCTCTTATGTACGTTCTACAATTAATGAATTTATATGCTATATAGTACTTTCAAATACAGTTCACACAACCCAACTCTTTGATCCTATACCATCCATGTATGGTCCAGATCATTACACTAGATAAGAAAGTAGCACATATATGCAGTTCTATGGTCTTGTTGCTTTCATTAAAAAAATCGTGTGTCCAATAAAATTCATGATTTCTAATTATTTGTTCAATTAAATATATTTTTAGTCCAATAAAATTTACCATTTTTGAAATTTATTCATTCCATAAAATTTTCCCAACTTTAATCCTTATTTTCTTTTATATTTAGAGAATAAATGTAGGGGACTAAAAATAATATTTTTTTTTGTTGTAAAAATGAATGAAATAGGGACAAAAATTGTAAAAAGGAAATCGACTAAACTTAAACTATTAGAATTTTATTGAGACCAAATACATATGCAACCCTTAATTTCATATCATTATTATTCATATTGTATAATTTTTCTTCTTCTTCTTTTTATAAAATTTATTTCAACCAATGTATATAATCTATTTTTGGACACATTTACATAAAAGTACATGAAGAAGTAATTTAAAGTTAAACTACTTTTCAAGGCAAAAACGCTATAAATCCAGCTTCAACTTATAACATATTCTTTCTTTAGAAAAAAAAAACTTAGAACCTAATTTCAGTGAAAAATCAAATCTATTCCAAAACACCAAGTGTTTATTTAGTAAAATCACTGTGTCATTGTAATTTTGTCCAACCCACTATACTATCAGACATACATCAAAACCCGTCAAAATTAATTTTACATGATCACAAGACCAAATACATAGTGCTCAAACACAAAAAAAAAAAAAAATCAACAAAAAAAAGTAGAATCAATTTTTTTTTATTAATAGATAACATGTTTCTCATATGTATCTCTCTAAGCACTATTCATCTGATCTTGTGAGCGAAAAAGATTAATAGATAACTCCTCTTACAAAAGGGAATCCAATCATGAATCTAGTATATATGCACACTATGTGTGTATGAGGGACAAAGGTGTCAATTCAAGATGGTAGATGAGGGCTGAAGGGTAAAATGAAAGACTGAAAGGTATCAGAGAAAATCTCAGTTGAGATTGAGTTCTAAATAATGATCTAAGTAGTGTGGTCCTTGTTTGTATAACATTGTCTTATTGGAATATGAATATGTGAGGGAAAGGAGGTATTAAGAGGAGTTTGAAGAGGGATGGATCTTTTTGCTCTTTAGTACTAAAATGGTTGGACCCTTCACAAGTTGCATAAAGCTAGAACCAACAGTTACCCTAACTTCTTCCATTCTTTATGGCAAATCTTTACAAAGAAACAAGTTGTATTAGTTTAGCTTACCTTCCCCACTTCACTGTCTCTCTACCTCATTAAACCATCCCTTTTTGTTGCTAGAAAACAACAAGGGAATGCTGTGGATTCCTCTTATTTATGAAATTTTTTATTAGTTATATTTTTAGGGCGTATTTATATGAGACCTCTTTGTGGGGCACTTTTGTTTTCCTTTTCAATATCCTTATTCACTTGTTAAAATCAACTTCAAAGACATATATGCTTCCTTTTGTTTATCTATACACCCTAAATTAACATTAGTATGCAAAAACATATATCCAAGTGTAACAAAAAAAAAATAAAAATCCACGTTACAATCATAATTTACTTTAATAACATTAGTATCCATAATTAACATATACCATGACAAAGTATACCAAAAAAAATCATTATCCATGCCAATAATGCAAAATGCTTATTTTGTAACTTGTATAAGGGGCAAACAAGATTATGATATGGGTTTGGAGGTGGGAGCATTGGCAAAAGAAAATGCAGGAGATGGTTGGAAGGTTAGGGTTAGGGTTAGGTTAGTATTAGTAGGAGTATAGGGTAGTAACCTAAAGCTTAATAGGTGTACACTATAAAGTGGTCCTCACTCACACCAAGTATGAAAACAGTCCTAGGGGAGGGCCACCCCACACCACCACAAAGCTACAAACACAACATATAGAAAGATCAGTAATATGTTAAGTGATCCCAAATGCCAATGATGTAATTTCCATGCAAAATGATCAAAAGCTCAGAAACTTGAGAATCTACCCATGTTTGCTCAATCCAAGGAACACAAAACCCTATTTTCCCTCTCTCACTCACCAATCATATCCTTACACGTGGCAATTCTCTCTCATCCCTCCCTCACTCTCTCCTCAGCTGAGCCGCCCATATACTGAAATCTCTACCTGCTTGCTTGCCCTGACACAATGTAGTATGAGGACCACTGTGGGACCCACCTGTTAAAGCTAGCAACTGGCAAGAGAAGCGGCGCGCATACGTAATATTGTACTCTTCCAGCTCTGTTAAATTTGTTGCACTCTTGTTTGATTCACATATGATCCATCATCATTCATCACCATATGTTGACCACCATCACCATCATCATCCACATGATTAAATCGTTTTGAACCCTCATCTTATAATCCATTGTGTTTTTGGTCTTTTATTTATTTATTTATTTACTTTATTTTTTCTTTATGAATTTCGGTTCTTTATTTAATTTTGTCATTTTTTATGATGTGATCTATTTATTTTTGAGGTGACAATGTTTATATATTGTGATGCACTGAACATCTATGTCAGCAAACATTTGTTTAATAAACCTTGTCGCGTTATAAATGAATATGCAACATCATTAAAAAATGAGAAATGTTAATTTGTGCCCTTAAGCCACATATGTTAAGGTATCAAAGATATAAATTATGCCTTGAAATTGTACCAATTTATTTCACACAAGATTGAAATTTAATGTTTTTCAATAAATATTTGCTCTTTATGGAAACGTTAGCATGTGTCCTAAGGGCATCTGATAGGATGATCGAATAATAATTCAAATATGAGATGAGACAAATTTTTAAAATAGGGGGCACAATTTTTTTTTTTTAAAAAGTTATATAAAAGTGTATTTAAACGTAATTTTTATACCGAATTCAATTTAATTTGAATCAAATTTTATTTTGGTTTTTGGATTTGTACTTGAGCACCCTACCTAAAGCACTTGTCGAATTTATCCTTCAAGGTTCGAAAATGGTATCCTAGGATTTATGTGTGTGTTGGAGTAACGTGTACTTGTTTTTTTTCTTTTTCTTTTTGTGTGTTTGTGCCAATATCAAAAAATAAATTTGGAGCGTATGTTGAGATGAGATTAATTGCTGCCATGTACTTAGCAGTTATAACACTAGTCCCATTTTTCATTCTTGATACTTCAATTCAAACTATTATTATACTAGTATATAGGAGTATATCATAGTACAATATTTATTTTTTATATATTTTTTTAATATCAAAATATCATAGTACAATTGAGTGATATATTCAAAGTACATATGTTTTAATTTGTGGTGGTAAGTACAAAGTTTATAATTGTGAAAAAAATTTAGTGTATAATATACAACCCCCATTCTTGTACTTGATTCCACCTTTATTATCAATAAAATTTTGATTTGGTTGTTAAAAAATAAAACAAAAGGATTGAAATTTGAATAAAAAAAATCTAAGTGTTTCTTTGGTCAAATCTAAGTTATTTTTTTCAATAAGTAATCTAACTTTAGCTTATACTACTATAATTAATTATGTCCTTCATGTTATTTGAGGAGTTAATGATGGACTTTTATCTCTTAAATATTGCTGTACTTCATTTTGAATCTAATTATAAGCATGGTCAAACATTAATAGTTGAGTTGCAAAAGACAAATGTTACAAGGTATTAATTGATGAAGAATCATGCATAGATAAGGTTGGATTAGGGATAGGGCGGTTATGAAATGATACGGTAAGAGATTTTATCAAGAAAAAATGATTGTGAAAGGGACATACTGTTTACATTTATTTTCAATTTTTGATATCCGAAATAAACTTCCAAAAATTGAAAACAAATAATAATAATTCTGATTTGTGGTTAGTATATGGTAAAATAAATGTTGTAACATCTATGTGTTACTGTATAAAATTCATGATATTGATACTGTTACTAAAATTCAACAATGTTGCTTTGAATCACACGATACCTTGACTAAAAAAGCTTAAAGTTGAAGGTATCTCGAAGACTGAAAATTGCAGAAAACAAACAAACCACAGAATCATACTAGAAATATTGGTAAAACTACAAGGCATTTCATTGGTTTGTATGACGTAAACGATGCTTGGATAAGATTTTTACCAAATAAATGAAAGGAGGAAGAACAAAACTAATCTGAAAATAACCACAAGGAAAAAATATTTTTTTATAAGCATATATCAATTAATGGCTATAAACTTGACTTTAATCTAAATGGTAATTAGGCATGCTATATAAATAATGGGAGCTTCTACGGTGCAGTCAGGAAACTGACTTTTTTGAAAAAGTTAATTTTGATCTTAATGTTTGATTCATTTTTAAATTGTTGATTACTGATTAATGATCAATAGTAATTTATCCAGTAATGCTTGCAACATCTTGGACTTACAAGTACTATTTTATCGTTGAAATCTTTAACATGCAAACAGAGTTGATGATATTATGTGATAGTCTTAAGTGTTACACTTTGTGGGGTGTTACACTTATAACAAGGATTAGATTAAGTGTAGTCTTATATATCTGATGATACTATGAAGACTGAACTTTTGATGCCATTGTACAAACAGTGGAGTGTTACTCATTACATTTTTAATGTTATAGTGTTAACTTTACTAAAAAGTCATTTTCATGACTTCACCATAGAATTTTTCTAATATAATAGATTAATAATATCCCGTTTGATTAACACCCAACATCGTAACAGTGTTTTTTGAGGAAAAAATATGTTAGGTGATTTTATCTTATAAAAAACCTATAAAATTATTTTCCTTGTTAAAAAAAACTTAATAAAATTATTTTCCTTTGTAGGTAAATATTTTTTTTTATAGAAATAACAACTCCTTCCAAATCAATTTTACCAAAAATATTAAATAAATGGACCTTACCTTGTATTGAATTTTTTAATTTTTTCTTTTTATAAACTTACCTTGTATTGATTATTATTTATATTTTTGGTCAAACCTTGTATTGTAAAAAGCAATAATGAAATTTAGTACCCATTTAATTTTCTTAAATAGTGTAAATACAGTAAAAAAAAAAAATAACAGCAATAGAAGATCATAGTATTGATTTTATTTTACAGTGGAAATTGAAAAAGGTAGTGGGAAAGAAAAGTTTCCAAATTAGAAGGCACCACATGGGTTCAGCTTTTTCTTCGATTACCAAAATTGAGGATAGAATAGATAGCCATCATTACAGTCTATTCCATAGGGAAGATTCTTATGATTCCAAATCTCACTCCATATGATTGTAGAAAAACCGTTTTCAAATCCATTTACTCACAACTTAGACCAATTGGAGACTTCACAGTATTCTCACACACACCTTATCACTGATAGTCATGTGCCCAAAATTCATACACCTACTTGATCACATGATCATGACTATTGATACATACATTTTGTGCATTGTGACCCTAAAATACACAGTGGCATGCATACAATATAGTATCAAATATCAAATATTGTATTATCATCTAGTAAAGGTTAAAAAATATAGTGTTAGTTTTTCAAAATGAAGATTTTAAAGAACAATGATTTGTTGCTAATTTGGTTAAAATTGACACTCTTGCAAAGGCTATTTGCTACTACCTAGCCAAGGAGGTTTTATAATGCCCTAACCTTCGGACCACTACTCTTACATTAGCCCACAAGTCACACATCATGCCACGTGGCACATAAGTACCACCTCACATAACAATGTTTTCTTTATAAGTTTTTTTTTCTTAAACTTTTTTACTTTACATCTCATTCTCTTTTCTTTAGGTAGTGATACATATCATTCTCAATTAACAAGAGAAAAATTGAAGTTATATTTTTTAATTATTGAAAAAATGCAATGGCTTTAAAATTATGTAACCTCCAATTAAGAATGAGGCATTTTAACCTCGGTCTCATCAAAATTGATTGACTTAAAAAGTATTAACTTTGATAAATCAAATTCAAAATAGCTATAACCACGAATACAAACACACACTAATTAACATCTTGTTATCAATAATAATTTGAAAAAAAATATAATTTAATATAATTACATGTGTCCATATCGTGTGAGTGTTAGACACTAACACGTTTTAGATTCTAAAACATTTTCGATTAAATGTGTCGGCGTTACGAATAAAATAGTTCTACAAGTGAAGGGAGTGTGTCCAAATGTGATAAATAAAATTATAAAACAAACCAAAACAGAAGAGGTTTGTGTTAGAAGTAGCAAAAGACAGAAAGGAAAGAAAAAAAAGACAGGGTCCCCAAAATAATAAGACCCTCCAAAAGCATTACACACTTATACCAAAATGTCCTTTCACCAATTCTCACCAACACATTCTGATTTTCCTTTTCCTTCATAAAATAAAACCCTCACACACACACACACACACTTTTTTCTATATAAACACACACAACACTTTTACCACATAACACTTTTCTCTTTCTCACTTTGAAAAAATGGCCTCTGAAAACCAAAACCAAGCAAAAAACAAAGGGAGAAAAAACGGTAAAGGACCAAAAAAACCACTAAGAGGTGTAGGAGTTGAACAGTTAGAGAAGCAGAGGATAGAGGCATTGATGAAAAAACACTTTGATCTTCCTCATCAACAACAACAGGTTTTGAAGTATGGTGCATTTTCACCAAATGGGCCATTTCAGTTTCCTCAACATCAAATGATGATCAATGAAAACACCACCAACAACAATAACAATAACACTGTTTTGGTTGGTTCTGGTTATGTTCCTTTTGTTGGAGCTGTTTCCAACGTTGGTGCTGGTTGGATTGTGCCTAACAATCAGAATCAGAATAACATTAACAACAGAGTCGTTGTTGGTGGTGGTAACTATGGATCTGGTTCACTACTTTGTAGTAGTAGAAACCCTTTTGAGCCTTCAAAAGAGCTCTCTTCAATGCCAAATCCTCATCACTCTCAACCTTTTGATCTTTGCCTCAAGGTATATATATATATTTAATTTAATCACTGTGATTTGCTTTAATTATGATGAAGCTAGGTAGGTCATTAAATCTTGTAATTAAAATTGTTATTCATGTTTTCATACTTTTTGTTATTTTCTGTTTTTTCTAATGAATGCTGAAATTTTGATTTTATGTTTTTGTTATTTAATGTTCCTCTACGTTTTGTTTTTTATGTTTTTTTGATGAATAATTTGATTTTTTTTTTGGTTATTTAATGTTACTATACATTTTGTTATTCATGTTTTTTTGATGAATAATTTTTTTTTTTTTTAAATTTATTTAATGTTCCTCTACCTTTTGTTGATATATATTAATTAATGTTAATTTGATGAATTCTTAAAAAAAAGTTAATTTGATGAATATTTTGATCAATAATGTGAGTTTTTTTTCTTCAGAAAACACGTTTGAATGAGGAGAGTAATGTAATGAGAGGAGCTAGAAACCCTTTGGAGGCATGGCCTAATCATCATGTTCATGATTTTCTTGGAGGATATATGCCTCAACCTCAACCTTCTGTTGTTTCTGCTTATCCAACTCATCACAATCTTGATGAGGTATGATTCATGCATATTGAGTTATTTAATTTAATTTACTAGCTTATATGATTTTTTTATTTATTTTTACCAATTTATTTCATTGTGCTTATGCTAGAAATGCATTGTTTAATTTTTTTTGGTTACATGCAATGTTTTGTTTAATTTAATGTAACAGTTTCCATATCTAATTATTTAATTTAATATAATATTTTATTTAGTTTTTTTTTAACAAATTTATTTCATTGTGCTTATGCCAGATACAATGTTTAATTTAATTTAATTTTATTTAATGTAACAGTTTCCAAGTTTTTTCAATTTTTCTAAGTTTAGGGTAATACATTATTTCTGAATTTAAAAATTGATGGTTTTTTTTTTGTGCTGTAAAGTCTGTGGAGGTTGTTGCTGTGCATAGGAGGGGAAGTTCTTCATCAGGAGGGAGGGACAAAGTTTTCATGGAGTATGATTTTTTTCATGAAAAAGATGGAAGAGACACTTCTTCCAAGAACCTGAAATTTCCCACAATTGGTGAAGCTTCTTCTTCTTTATCTCTCACTGTTTCAGCCTATGGTGGAGATACTGCTACTACTGATCATTTTAGTTCTATTGATTTGTCTCTTAAGCTTTGAGACTACATATAGACCTAAAAAAATCATGTACTAGCTAGGGAGAAGCATGATCAAAGATATTTGATGATCCTTTTTATTATTATTGATGTTTGTTTTTTCAACTATGCTAGAACTTTTTTGTTTATTTTCTTTTGATGCTCAAACTTTTTGTTTTTGATGATAATTTTGATGTTCAAACTACAATATTACATGTTACAATATTTATATATGTATGTCATCCTTTGGCAATTAATCCCCTTCCCCCTCTATCCTTCATACTTAGGTTATGCCATTTAATGTTATCTTTTTTCTTCAATTTTCTCTTCATAGTTTTTAAATCACACTCTTAATCTTAATTAATATTTTGGTATATAATGAATTATAATAGATACTTAGTCCATTAACATTTGATTAAGAGTTTGATCTTTGACCGATGTGTATGA
>Ga0315914_1001906_pt1 | contig 31812 bp, 23 predicted proteins | sample MpolenodulesMG_FD_203920 | JGI IMG/M metagenome (GOLD analysis project Ga0315914, IMG submission 203920) | Medicago polymorpha root nodule microbial communities from Los Angeles, California, United States - elongated nodules | ecosystem: Host-associated > Plants > Roots > Nodule | place: USA...
AGCGTATCAAGTATAAGAGTTTATGATGTAAGCTCTAATGTTATAAGCCCTAATGCTATAAGCATCTATATAAGCTGTTTATCCAAACGGGGCCTAAATCTCAAATGTCACATAATATTAGAGTCAGTCTCGAATATATGAAAATAATTTTCCAATTTTATTTTGGTACAAAATTCACATATATTTTTATTATACTTTTATATTCTAAATGCTTTCGAATAAAGACGACCTATCATCATAGTGAAAAAAAATACTTTTGAATGAATGATGACATATATTGCCCTCACAAATCAAAAAAATTGGGGTAACGAGGAGTCACAGAACTTTATTAGTCAAAATAGTCTATGATGTTAAAATGCTTCATTAATATTGTCATATTAGTCCTTCAATATACTTGTTTATTATCATATCAGTTCTCATAAGTACTTACTTATTATCATTTCGGTCCCGAAAAGAGTTATTGTGAGCATTGATAGATTATTTTAACATCAAGAACTATTATGACTATCAATGCACAATCAAAGATTATTTTAAAATTTCGATACATTGATGAATTATTATGACTAATCATTACGCATTCAAGAACCAAAGTGACTATTATCTATAACAATCTATAAAGGAAAAACTTTGTTTTGATGTGGCTTTTATTTTAAACCCAGAAATACCCTTGGTAGTTCCACTTTTGGTGTGGCTTTTGTTATTAAACCAAAAATATCTGGCCAAAAAATCTGCACATACATTGCACGGAGCACATGTTTGATCCATGCTTGTAATACGACTAGTTTAAATATACTATAAATACTTTTAGTAGTATTAAAAAATAGTCAATTTTTATTTGAATAGATTAATATTGGATATCCCTACCCATAATGTTTCTAGCCACGATACACTATGCTATCCCAGCATCAATTTTATTCGAAATAAGCATTGAATATTATTGACTTTCTTTTGATATGCATTTGAACTCGGAGTCTCAACTGACAGGACGTGGCTTTTCTATTTGTGGAAAGAATCATGTTTGGTTTTCAACTTCTGTCTTAACAAACAGAAACAAAATTGTAATGACAGCCCTTGCAGCTATTGAAGTTCAATACAAAATCAGCATAACTCATGATCTTGGTAGGGTATAGGGTGTATCCGTTATAAGCTTCAATTCTTCATTTAGATATGAACTTTGGACTACAAATGAATGCCAATGTAACTATACAAATTTTTCTACCTTGCAATTCCAAAGGTTTACTTACACACGTCGAATAGACGTTCCATCTTACTGCATTTCTTTTCTTCTTAAATACATTACATTGTACAGCATAAAAACTCTAATCTATGAAGTATCTAATTAGTTTAAGAAACTGCTGATTTGTTGAGAAGCTTCATCATGAAGTTGAACTTCACATCTGGAGAAGTTTTTGGTTGAGGCCAGTTAGCTCCTCCCGGAACCTTTATAGATTTGAAACCTTGCCCTTGGTATAACTTTGTCGCTGCAGGATTTCGTAAATCGCAGTGTAATGCAATGGCACGACATCCCCAACTTCTGGCTTGTGTTTCTGCCTTAGCCACCAATTGTTTAGCTATTCCTTTCTGTCTAAATTTTTCTCTCACTGCCACATTTGATATGTATGCAATTCCAGTCCTACAATAGTTTTTATACATAAAAGTTGCAGCTATAAGCAAAGATTCACTAGTAACATGAGTAAACTAGGAACATAAATACATAATCTAACATCGCCTTGTACATAGCTAGAAACATAGTTTACCATTTTGAAGGGTAATGCAGGAATCAATGAATTTCATAAAAGATTTTTAGCATGTTTCGATTAACAAAAAATCCATTCTTGCCTCAGTGATCAATATGAAGAGATCTTAATTTCTGTTTTAAACAAATGAAAGGCTACAAACTAACCACGAGGAAACTATCGACATGCGATGAAAGAACATGTACTTAGTTACTTTTACAGCAAAACACAAATGAAAGACAAGCTATATGATAAATGTTACTCCCTGCCCTGGTCGAAGAACAAAACAATCATCAAGAAGATGAGACCACTTAATGCTATAATTTTGATAGTTTATCCCAAATTTGACTCTACATTAAATGCTCTTGGAGGATGGCAACGCCTACTGTTTATATGGAATAGATGCATTAAAAGACAAAATAAGGGTATAAAAGTAAAATAATTAATTAATAAATCTTAAATTGTATCTTTTTCTTATAATTGGTAGGAAAAAAAACTTCTATCATTTTCTTATACACGAGACTGGAGGGAGTATGTGGATAGTTAAAACAAGTAAAGCTAGAAGCGTTAAGGTCTATATGTTTATAACAGAACATAATCATCTGAAAATTGTTAAGGCATGTCTGGACTCCGGGAGACAAAAGCGAATTCTGACACAAAATTAATTTTAACATGTTTTGGAGTACAATTGATTTTGCCTCTAGATAAAAAGTAGTTTGTATTTTGGTAAATTTTCAAATACAGATAACTTGAAAATTACACGGGAATGAAAAGTAAGCGGGCAACAAGCTGCACCACTAACCCTTTCTCGATGGCAAAACCAATCCTCTAGATTGCTTTTAAGTTTTAACTTTTATCAAGAAATTGTAGTTTTTGTGTTCAAACATGATTTTTAGTCTCAAGTTTATTCAAACACAATTTTTGAGTCAAACGCGAATATTACGTCAATGTATCCAAACGTAAACCATTTAAACATTTTACATTCAAAAGACTTTAACCAAAACAAATCTACAAAAATCAATATATTCGAAATCAACTTTCATCACCATTGAATCAAACACACACTTACGGAAGATGGTGAAGCATAAAAAGACATACAATTCAAAAGTTGACAACAGTATATAGGCCAGATTAATGTCATAAATTCTCACTCACAAACCCAGATTCAGAACAAGATTTAACTCACCTTCTCTGTCGCAGCGGCCCCTTTCTAGGTAGAAAGTCTGCAACAGTATCTACCGTTAATATGCCAGCCACATATCCCTTGTTGAGGCTTAATTTCCCATCAAAACCCGCGATCTTGAAGTCTTCACTTCCAAATAAGAAAGTTTGATCAAGTGAATTGCCAATAACAGCAACCAGACAGGTTCTTTTGCAACCATTTGGTAAAGAGAATCCTGCTAACATAGCCACCAATCTATCCATCCTCAACACAAAATCTAATGGAAATGAATATTCAGGAAAGAAAGAGCTGCAGTGAGTCTCTGCCACTTCCCAACAATCCTCTATTCTTGCCTCTCTAACAGTGATCTCAGGAGACACAGTTGAGAACAAATCAACAACTTGACTGGCTCTGCATAATCCTACATCCAAACACCATAACTATAAGTTCCTACCAAAGATAACATCACAAATTAGGGAATTCTCCAGCACCCCATATATCCATTTTACTCCTTAACTTGCATAGATGGCTAGCGTAAAATCGAGAGGGGTTATAGTTATCCGTGCTTTTAAATAATTTTGGGAATAGCAATTAGAAGATCAACCCGGTTCAACAGTGAAAATATACGAAAAACGTAGACAAATAACATGTGATGTTTGATTACGATATTTGGTTAGTTGTATCTACCGCTGTGACTGCAGTGCGGCTGCAGTACCTTTCTATTAATCAAGCTTAGAATTCACAAGATTCAACTTGTATTTGAATACTACGGTCCAATTTAAAATACTACTCAACAAAACCTACCCACTTATCAGGAACTATGAGTCATATCCAACAATAGCATTGCCAATTGTGTAGTAAATAAATAGTTTTTCAACATTTCATTTTTCAATCAAACCTACCTCCCTTGAACAACACTAATTGAAAATCCTCCAGTTTAATTCATTTTCACCACATTTCTCAGAAGACAAGTTGATCAATGCTTTCAAATTTCACAGACATCATCATCAGCTAGCAAGAATTGGATAAATTTCACGTGTTCAAGTCAAATAACAAAATTAAACAGTTTGACCACAAATTCAACAAACCCATCTACTGAATTCCTTAAAAAATAAAATAAAATATGCTAAGTTTTAAAGTTGAAAAAGTTACCTGATTGAGAGGGAGTAAGAAAAGAGAATTCATGAGATGAAGGTGAAACCCAAGATGGGAAAGGAGTTGATTTCTTAAAATAAGTATTAAAAGATGAAATTTTGGAGGTGTTTATAGGTTTCGGAGATACTGAGGTTCCAAGAGGTATTGACCGCATTTCGTGGAGGGTTGCCTTTGAGCTCAAAGAAAGAGTGTTGTTGGTTTTTGTTGCTTACAAGGACAAAGAATTGAGAGTGTCATAACATAAACATTGAGAAGGGTTAGAACTTAGAAGTTGGTTTACCCTTAACAAATTGGTTGGTTAAAGTTACCAGTTCCAAAATTGTGGGGTCACTGATATTGACATGAGTTAAATTCCTTGAATCTGCAACCTTGCCTTCTGATATTTTGATATTTTTTTCCTTCATATTGATGTTGCTAGAAAATAAAATTTCCTTCTTTTTTTATTAAGTTGCTAGAAATGTTATGATTAGATAGAGAGTATTTTTTGTGTAATTCTAATTTTGTAACTTCTTTTTACAAAAATGTGTTTGTAAATAAGCATGTGTTTTGCCTATCGACTACCTGGACGATGTCGTACGTTTAGTGAAAAGTTTGAATGTCCAACTTCAGCAAACGACGTTGAAATAGGCATTGGGACGTGAGAATCCTGGTTTCAACATGAAACCAAACAGACCATAAATCATATCATCTAATCAGGTTTAGTATTTTAAAAACATTGAATACTTATCATGATTTCATTAAAAAAATATTTATGAATATTTGGTATTGAGACGAGTGTTTTGGTGGATAAGTATCTCAAATGATTTATGATGGATCAATGCTTATGACGAACAGTTGTGAGTACACCCATAAATAATAAACCGTAAATAGTTTGCATTTATTTTTATTATAGGAGTAATTTGTATTTTATATATAGTTGGAAAAAAGAACATGCATATTCTTTTATTTTTATTCATAGAGTAATTAGCAAACCCTAACACCAAATGAGTACTAATCTTCATAGCACATGATGAACAAAGTTATCTGCAAGCAAATTGTAAGAAAACAAATAAATATTGCATAATGAGAGACAAGATCCATTGTGTAAATATCGTTAAAGACGAGGTGCACCGTAAGCTATGTTAATCATCTCTCCTAATTCTATTCACCGTAAGGACCACTTACTCTCAATAATTTTATCTTTGCAAGGAATTTTGGAATTTTTATCTCTATTTTACGCATGCGGAAGCTTTAGTACACCGGGTTACCCTTTTTTTTATAGATAGATTGTATATTTTTATCCTTTGTTTGAAATTTTGGTTCTTAAGTGTGAGAATTGAAAAGTGGTAGCCCGTATTCTTATAAAATCTTGTTATAAATCGATCAGACCAAATTCAAATGACTTATATCTCACATGGATTCAGCTTCTTTAAAGTGAACAATTTATTTTAGAGTTTAAAGTAAGTAATTTCATATTAACAAATCAAAGACATAAAATAGGGTTTTGCTAGAAGACACCTTTTATGAAGGTGTATTTTAGCAAGTTATTCTATGAGCATTTGTTAAAAGACACCAACTAATTTTTATAAAAGTGTCTTTTAGCAAAGTTATAACTAAAAAGTGGAAATCACACATTGAGGTGTGAGTTGCTAAAAGACACATTTATGGGTGGCTTCTAGCAAAACCCTATAAAATATTAGTACATATATCATTATAAATCGAGTTTGTTAAAGTTGCAACTCTTGATTATTATTTTTTTAATTTTTTTTTACTTTACTCACTTTTAATGATTCAAATTCATTTCAAAAGATGTTGGGCCCATTAGTCATTTCTGAGTCCGTAATAAATATTATAAGAATAACGTTCTTTATTCAACAAAAATCACTCGCGTCCAACTGAAATACTGAAAATACCCCTCCGTGAGTTAACTCACGCACCTTATATTTTATGCGTGAGTTAACTCACGTTAGTACAAAAGTGAATACAAGTTTCTTATTCCTTTTCCTTGTTACAATTTGATGGAAGCTAAAAGCCATAATTATGCTCTTTAACTTGCCAATTATAAATCAGATTCTTTAACACTTAAGATACTTTTGCTATTGTCCCTTCCCCCCATCTGCCTCTAATTTTCGATAATACTAGTGGCTAAACTTTGATATTTATCTAAAAATCAATATTCTTCCCGCAAGCAACCGTAATATAGTAGGATTAATTAAACCTTCAATTTCTACTCCCAATATATTGAGGATTGAACTTCTCTATGTTGCTCTCCTTTTCATTATTTAAAGGTTTTTTTAGTAGTGTTCTTGGTTGGAGATGTTGATGTTCTTGTTGAAAATATTTTTAAAGATTTGATAATTATGTTCTTGCTATTGTTAATAATTTGGTTTCTTGTGGTTGAGACAATAGTGAAGGTGCCAGTAGCCCAGTTCTTTGTTGAACCATGATCTAGTTATGGAGAAATAATTTTTACAGAATGGAAGCGAAGAAGAGATCAGATAAAGACAAAATTATTTAATGCAGGCAGTCTATAATAATATCATGCAACCATTTTCATCAAAAAATGGGTGAATTCTGCCGAATTCAATTGCTTCTTAAAACTAGCGTGAGTTAACTCACGGAGACCAAAACAGCCCTGCGTGAGTTAACTCAAGCAGCGTGAGTTAACTCACACAATGTTAGTTAATATACGCAAAATTTAACACTTGCATTACTTAATTAATGATATTTTCGACAATTCAGTTAGGCGCGAGCAAAATTTGTTGGGAGAAGAGCAGAATTCATATTATAAAAAGAGGAGTGGTGGAGGTAAGAAAAGTTCGATCCTAACTCCACCACAAATCACCATGACTACCACGGCGGAATCAGAACTAAAAATATACTGGTGCCATGAATGTGACATGAGCGTGTCTCTCATTTCTTCTCTTCTACTATGTCCCCATTGTCACACCAACTCCCTTGAACCCATTGACTCTCCTTTTCCCCAAAACAACGTGGAAATGCTTCTCCATTCTTCCCGCTTCAACGATTTTTTTGAAGAAGCCCTTTCACTATTCTCACCCCCTCCCCCCAAAACTCACACCGAAACAATCACCCCTACAATAATCGTCACCCCATCACTCCTCTCTGGCGTTGTTTTATGCGCCGTTTGTACTGAAGAAATTTCCGTTGATGAAGAAGCCAAACAGCTACCATGCAATCATCTCTACCACTCAGGTTGCATTATTCCGTGGCTCCATCGCCGATCTTCTTGCCCTATGTGCCGCTTCCAAATCAACGACAATGACGTAGATGACAAAGAAGATGAAGATGTTGATGTTGTTGCTGTCATGAGGCGGATGGTGCCGCGACTGTCGGAGCTGTCGGAGGATGATGGTTTCTATGGACTGAGAATTACTATCAACAACGTTGCTTCCCGTCGTCACGATCTCCATGCTTCCGTCACCGGCGAGAATTCTGCTACAGATAGTGAACCCGATGATGGTGGTGTAATTGGAGAATATTGATGCTGAAATTTCGGTGTTCGAAGATTGCTAAAAATGATATACAATAAATAAACGTGCATTCATTATTATGGAAACATTTAAATGCCAATTGATTGAGTTATTAACTACTGCTACATTCGGATTTTAGCCTTTTTCGTTTTTTTACTATTAATCCCTCAGTCCCATATTATTTGACTATTAATGAGTAGTGTATATTTTTTATGGCTTCGGTGTCTTTCGTGTCTTTTGTTCCTATCTCTCCCTAAACCATTAATTCTCTCTCATCTAATTAATTTATTTTAATCATTTATCCAACCTTCTCTCTCATCTAAAATGAACTAAAGGCATCGAAAGACACCGAAGCCAAAGACACTGAATCCTCTTCCATCTTTTATGGGTTTTTCTACACTATGCAACATTGCATAGGATAAGGTGTAATAAATGTTCCACTATCTTTAACATAAACCATTATATTGATTATCCTTTTCTTGAAAAATGATAATTTTCTATATACTATTAATCATTCTATTTTTTAACTTTTTTATTACTTCATACTAAAAAAAAAGTCTACTTACTAAAAAGAAACAAAAAGTCTACTTAAATGCATGGAAAAAAATGCAAATGGAATGGCATTTGTAATAAAAAAAAATGAAACTAAATGGAAAGAAAGTAGTATATGAGCACAAAGGAAGAAAATTGTTACATATATTAACGCAGAAGAAGAAAATTGTTACGTATACTTTCACACAATTTTTCAAATGGAACCATGACTACTCTTTTTTGTCCACTTACTATATCCTTGAAGAAAAAAAATTAAAGCAGAAGAAGAAAATTGTGTTCCAAATGGATGATGAATAAAGAATCATGTTCTAATTTTTTGTAGTTACAAATGCCGTTTCAAAAAGTTTCAAAATAAGGGTTTTCTGTTCCAATTTACTGGATAATTCTTTCCATTTAGTTTTTTTTTTTGTTACAAATGTCGTTCCATTTGCATTTTTTTCCATGCATTTAAGTAGACTTTATTTTTGTAGTATGAAGTTATAAAAATAAAATAAAAAAATAGAATGATTAATAGGATAGAAAAAACTATCATTTTTCAAGAAAAAGATAATCAATATGATAGTTTATGTTGAAGATAGTGGGGCATTTATTTCACCTTATCCTATACAATGTTGCATAAGTTAGAAAAACCCATCTTTTATTTAGCATATAAACTTGTTTGATCACACTTTTGATTTTAGTTTAGTCACACGTATTGACGAACACAATCTCTTCTACGAGTTACAACTATTATAAATAAAAATTTCATTTTTAGATTCATTAAGAAAATGATGTATTTGATTTATGCTTAAAAATTTTACTTTTCAGATTCATTGACTTAATGATGTAAATGATTTATAATATACTAAAAAATGAAAATTTTGCTTACAATATTAATTGGAAAGTGTATGTTTTTTAATTATATTAAAATGATGTGTCAACACATAATTAAATACTTATGTAAAATAATTTTACGCTGATAGTGCATTTAAATTAAATCCATTTAGTATATATGTGTGATTATTATTCTTTTATATTAGTAATATTGATTGTGTATGTCTCTATAAGCATATCTCATTGGTAGGAATATTGTAAAAAGCATGAGTCTAGTTTTGAACCCGAAATTTACAACTTATTCATTTTAAGAAGTCAAAATTTGGTGATTATGCTATTTGATGAAGAAAAAAAATATTTTGTTTTAAATAGTATTTGTTGTGGTGTGGGAGCACTTAAAAAGACGGTATAGATTAGAAATCAGGTCTTAAATGTTTGTTATAGTTTTGTTTTTTTTTTAAGTAAAATTTTATTTTGGCTAATAGTATTTGTTGTGGCGTGGGAGCACTTAAAAAGACGGTATAGATTATAAATCAGGTCTTAAATGTTTGTTATAGTTTTTTTTTTTTTTTTAAGTAAAATGTTTACTATAGTATAGTGTATATTAGTAACCAAAAACTATATATAGATTCAGGTTTCTCTTTTAAAATAATAATTTGACTCAGTATAGATACAATTAAATTAAATATGTCAGCTCGAATGAAAAAATATCATCATAGGTAAATTTATTATAGGTAAACTGAATAAACTGATTTTTTTTGGTAAAATCTAACTGTTAGAAAGGTTTTTTTTTTTTAAGGAACTGTCGAAAGTTTTAAAAACATGATAAAACATATACAAAATCAAGCACTTGCATATCTTCATCCCCCTTTCCAAATTTGCAGGGTAGCACTTCTAAGTATTTTCAAAGACTTATAATTAAACATAATCATTTAACCATTATTCAAAATGAACTACGGTTGAAAATCAAATGGATAATCTTATCTCTTGTATTTTGATCAAAGTCTCAATCATCAGTTATGAAATTGAAGAGATGTGTTTTAGGAGTTGTGTTTTAGGGTAATCTAGTTATCATTATAAAATAGATGTATATGTTATATGACAAAATGTTTGATTTGTATGTTAAGGCATAACCCTCACCTCCAAAACATCCAAACACATCATAAATAACAAAAGAGATAATTCATGCTAGGAAAATCAGTTGTATGTTACATGAGCAAAGAATGACTATACCCGTGTTTGTTACAAGATTCGGAAGGAAAAAAAATTATTTATGGGTAGAAAGATTCCTAAGAATAAGATAACTTCCCATAACTTCTATTGTTCCCATGGATCGATTCCCATGTGAGAAGGTAGAAATGTGCATTACCGTGAAATTTTATATATTTTTGAATTAAAAAAAATTATAACTACCAATATTCCTAGGAATATCAAAATCGAATTTCCATCTTTATATTCCCGGGTATGCTATTCCTGAGAATAATTTTTGAATCCTTGAAACAAATGTCTCCTAAGTTTTCAACCCATAATTTAAGGCAGGTCAAATACATCAATATTCAAAATCAAATATTATTGCCTTTTATAAGACATAAGCTAAAATTGTACACTACAAAGAATTAGAAACCCTATGATATGATTGCAAAAATTAATTTAACATGTATCTGTTTTAGCCATATAACACCTATAACTGAAGGATACACTAAAAATTAACAGGAAGATTTCTAAAAAAAGCCAAGGTATGGGGAGAGGTAGACTTTCCAAACAGCGAACACCAACGAGGAAGCTTTTCAAGAATCCGTTCAGTTATCGGTGTTAATCTGTCCACATCAGTTCTAAGTTTAAGGAGAAAACCATTATCAGTGCTTTGTGTTGAACCTGATTTCCAGTAGAGAGTCAGATCAAACAATTTTGGTGCATTCTTTCCTCCGGAAAACTGAATTATGTGCCAACCATCCACACTGCTCTTTTTGTCAGCTGAAATTAATTCTTCAGAATTCCTTGCATCTGAGGTTCAAAGAAGGATACTATGTCAGACTTGAAAATATCTTAAGAAATAGTAATACTAGAACTAAAAAGAACGATCATTCTAATCGATGCATGAATCCATTTCCATTATGAAATTTTGGGATAAAATTTCAAAATAGTATCATTTAGAAACACACATAACAAAGTTTATGATGAAGACGTGGCCGTGTACACATTGACAAACACAAACTACAAATATTATTGTTAACAAGAAGAATCACTAAGTACCTGTAAGCGTGAAATCTTCTATTTCATCTGTATTGATCGCAAGAACCCAACGAACAGAATCCTTTGTGTTGATTGAAACTTGTGTAATTCTTCCATTTTCCTTAGCATCACTTTCAACATGCATTGTAGGAATATCGGCCTCACTCCAACCACTCACAGTGTTATTATATGTCCGACAACCATATTTAACCGAGAAAGTAACAAAATCAATGGGTTTGTCTTTACCACATTCAAAACTTTCATTAATCCGCTCTACCTCCTTGTTCAAATTTCCAGGAGTGGTAGAAAATAAAGATACATATGATACAGGAGTATGTTTTTCATCAAGTTTTCCTGTTGCATCCACAACATGTACGACCTGAAAGTAGAGAACATTAATTTAATTTATTGTACTTGTTCAAGTAAGGTAATTGTTGAAATTATATGGTTTTGGTTGGGAGGGAAGAACTGGTAAAGTGTGATGACTAACACAAGTGCATCCCACAATTTAATGGCGTACCTTGAGAAACTATGCATTTTCACATGCAAATGTCATGCTTAATTTAACTAAATTTGTCAAATGACATATCCACATATTAAATAATACAAACCAAATGAGTTCTGCATGTTTGTATTACTATTATATTATGTACTAAATAAACACACAAATTGAAACTTACATTCACAGCTCTGGCGGTGTCTTCAGAAAATGGTGGGACAACACCAGATAACACAGCTGCAAGAGATAAACTAAACAGCACCAAAGAAGCTAGGGTGATTGTCCTTTTCGCACCTGGAAACCAAGTTACAATTGAACATAAACTCATAAAGTGACAACATGGAATACTAAATATTGCATGCTTTGAAAGTATATGGTACCATCAATTCTCTTTCACCCTCACCCCCCTCTCTCCCACCCAGCCAAAAAAAAAAAAAAAAAGAGGCACACGCCATGTAAAAAAAAAATTAAGTTCAAAAAGCATGTTGTGTGACAGAACTTCTTTGAAAATTTTAACAAAATGAAGCAATTAGCACCTCCTTGTAACGATAATAAGATTTCAAATTTTCAATGTTACTTGCAAAGGTTTCTTCAAAAAAAAATGTTACTTGCAAAGGCTATACAGTAAACAAACCTGAAAGATGGACATATGAAAGAAGATACACCAAGGTCAAAGACAAGAGAGCAGCAATATATGCAGCAATCACAACATTTCCCAACCATTCAGGAGTACCACCAGGATTCCTATAAAGTAAAGAAGTTTAAATTAGATGCCGGCTATACTTAAAAGTTTACCTTTATATGACCAAATGGACGGTGAAAACAGTGGTCAAGCCTAACGACAATGGAAACCATAACAAATTAGTGGTGAATGCAACTGAGTCAAGGTGGTGATGATAGTGGAAGCAGAGCGAATATAAAAAAGATTGCTACTACAACAACAACAACATGGCAATAGGGTCGGAACTTAACAAGAAGCATATGACATAAGGACACAGCTACTAACACACCAACACGAGGATATGACACATTTGTAATACAACTAAAAATAGCATGAAAGTAATATCAAAACACAAATTTTAAACCAAACAAAAGAATCAATATATTAAAAGTTAGCATGAGTTATTGCAAACATAATAAAATGTTGAACGTTTTCAGAATTTGCTTTTGATAGGCAATAACACACAAACAGAAAATGAGAGATAGAGAGAGAGATTTACCTGTCAAGTCGAACCATACCCCCTATGATTGTAGCAGCAAGCCGAATAAAAATTCCGGCAGAAAATAAAATTGGTGTGGCTAACCCAAGGACTAGGGTTGCCAGTTTGAGTGGCTTTGGTAATCTGGCTGGGGATAGGGTTGCTTCAAAAAATCCAACTGAAAATTTTAACAAAAATTTAGTAGCAGATAACATAAGCTGTTCTAGCTTATAAAAAAAAAATATCTAACAAGGACAGAGATGAGGCAGTGATAGTTACATGCAAATGCCGGAGAAACTAACCAAACAAGAGCCAAGTAAGAAGACCCAATTTTAAAATAATTCCCCAAAATAAGAAGGATAAGCCACTGAAAGGAACCGGCTTTATAGAGCCATCTTTCGGCCTCCAGCTTGACAAGTTCAGCCTGAATGATGGGGGGGAATTGGCCTCTCTTAGAATGTACACTCAAGAGATATTTTTGAAATAAAAGATAACCCAAATGTTGACCAGTCAGTGCTCCCAAAATAGCTGGCGCACCAAATAATCCAACCACCAACCACGGGCTAGAAACATATGGCACTGGTGATGAAGATATCAAAGGTAGAATAAAGGCAACAAGAACGGAGAAACCTAAGGAAAACAGCCACATGAGGATAACGCCCAAACATGACAAGGCCAATGAAGTTGCAGCTGGTATACCACCCATAGCCAATGATGTAACCCATATTAAAAGCGACTGGACTATCACTGAATTGTGGAGCATATTAGCTAAGTTTTGACGGTATACAACCATATATGTTCCCTGAAACGATAAGACATTTACCATGTATTAGAGCCTAATGATATGAAGTCGGCATAGCAAAGTACAGCCACACCTGTCAGATGGAAAACTAATGCATGACATACATAATGAAGCATAGAAATGACATATGATTGGCATAACCAAGAATTACCAAGATGTCAAAATATATGGCTTTGCTATTGCTAATATCTTCCTTTGACTCTGTTGAGCTTTCTTCTGGAAAATGAGAAGATGCACCAATATGAAGCAGGAAAGCTAGCATGTTCTCCCCCAGATGTTGAAGAGATCCTTTCGTTAAAAGTTCTAATTTGTCATTCTGCACAAGGAAAAACATAACATTATATTACTGTCATGATATGAAAATATGTTAATAAAGTCTTTCTTTCTCTCAAGACAACTTTTCAGTACCACCTTATGTCTTTCAACATTGCAACCAATAATCAATACATTGTATCCGACTATCAACGTAACGAATTTCATTCTTTACAAGAAATAATATTAATCTTTCAGTGTAAAGAATATATTATGAACAAAATGTTGCAATACAGATCACAATTAGATGTATAGTCTTCACTTGATGACCCACTGGCCGAGTAACTTCTCTAGAAGATCCAAATGCATAAAATCCGGGAATAAACTTCAAGGACTCTCTACTGAAACATGCACCTACAATCTACCGCCCCCAACCATAGATACTAACTATGCAAAAACATTCTGTCAACCCTTCAGTGACCTAATATAGCTATATAGCTGCAGATATTTGTCATTATCAATATTACTAATACAAGGGGACAAAGCCTACAATAGGTCTTTCATTTTGTTTCCTCGAATCTTTTCTCTCATTCCGAGAGGACTTTCAAGTGGCAACACAAAGTTGACAAAGCCAACACATAAAAATCATCTGTCGAACAAAAGTGGATTTCCAGTATATTTCCTGACCAGAAAAAACCCTTAGCAGTCATTCAAGCCAATTCTACCAAGATGGATTCCTATTCTTCTACCACCTTCTAATGTACCAAAACAAAATTGTAGCCTACAATTTAGTACTAGAACAACCTTAGAAAGTTGTGATTGTTCTACTTTCTATAATATGTTCTTGCTATGTAATCTAAACCATCTCAAAACTGGTAAATAAGAAAAATCTAGGTCTGAAACTAATCTTAAGGGCAAAGACAACTACGTTCAATTAATTCAAATCCACTTAAACGACAATAAAGAGCTATTATGGCATGGAGAGCTCTCATACGAGTTTCTTTGCAAAATAATTTCAACCAACACAATATGAAGTTCATGATTTGCAATAGAATACAGAACAAAAAGCAAACCAAATATTTCATAGGACATAAAGAGAGAAGGAAACCTTGGTATGATATACAGCAGTATTGTCTACATATGCAAAATCAAGCCCAGAGAGGCCAGCGACCTCTTTGTACACTTGGAAATCTGTTGCAGATTTTATGACCCCCAAAGTAAAAAGATCCTGCAGCATAAATCTAGGTTAATTTAAACAAAGGTACAAAAAAATGAAAATAAAAAACATGAATAAAAAATTTGCTATAGAGGAAAAGAATAATGAAGGAAGCCTTCAAACCTGTGCAACAATTTGACCAGATGGGTATTTTGCTACTGAAGCAAAGCTCTCAATAGCCCTTGGATGAGGACCAGCCTACTAATGCAAAAGTGGCACAAAATTATGTCAGAATTTGACAAACTCTAGAAATGACAAGTCTTGGAAGTCAAATAACCAAATAAAATTTCAATTTCTAAGTCTAAATGAATGAAGATTGATAAAAAAAAAAAAAATTGTTTTTGAAATACACTTTTTCGCCTCCTTTTGCTGGGTAAGGCAATCAAGATCGGAAGTAAACCATGATTCTTGACCACCATCAACAACAAGATGTATTATGAACGGAAGGACAAAATTTCATTAGTAAAATCAGGTAAAAATGACCTACTGTTGGACAAACTCAAGTTTACACACCTGAAAAATACTAGACTTCCCTCCAATTCCCATGGCCTCTAGATCAATAGCCATACGAACAGTTTTACTCCAAGGGTGCTGCATTAAAAAAACAGTAAGATAAGAATTTTAACATAGTATTTGTGTTTCAGATAGTGGCAAGAAAATAACTCTAAAATTTTGATCAGCTTGAGAGAGCCTCCCACACTAAAATATAATAAGAAAAGAACGAAAAATAACAAATTCATTCTTCCTACACTAGTGTTATATGAATGAGTCGGGTAAATAATATGTCTATAAGAAACTATCAAGAAATAAATAAAAATAAACATTTGTGAGGAGGACGAGGAGCGGGAGGAGGAGGAGAAGAAATCCTCCAAATTAAAAGACTTGCTTTGAAATTGTTAAAGAAAAGGACGTATTCCGTATTCAGTTATAATTTCGATAGTCTATAAACTTCTCAGTAAAGGATTTAAACCTTATGTTTTAGATTCCCAACATAAGTCTATTAATCAATATAAAGATCCATGTCTTTCAACCAGCTGAGAAGCAAATAGGAAAAGTACTAAAGGATGCATTAACAAGTAATTCCATACCTGGGTTATGAAGCTATGAGCACCATTAAGACCCTCCTCCTCACCGGTATTAAATAAGAATATAACACCTTTCTTCAATCCATGAGCCCACTGAGAAATTCCACGAGCAAGTTCAAGCATAACACCTACACATGAACTGCAATCTCCTGCCCCTTCACTGTTAAATTAATGCTATAAGGTTAGCAGCAAATAACACGGTGCTTTTAGCTAATCAGAAACTGAATGTCACTCTGTTTAGAGCAACCAACGTGAGGACATAAACACCTGTGAGGCTGTTTGTGAGAGCTAATGGAAACAGTTTATGCCATGTCCATAAACTGTTTTCAACTTATTTCTATAAGCTCTCCAAGATAGCTAATGAAAACAACTTATAACTTATATAGAAACAGTTTGACTTTATTTTATCTTTTATAATAGAAATAGATAATACATCAGCACTTAAATAAGTTGTTTCTCCAAACAGGGCATGTGAGCGTCAGTGTGTGTGTGTGTGTGTGTCTATATATTCTTCTTCCTTCTACTAGAAAATCAGGGCTCTAAGCGCCTCCAGCAGGATGAAAAACAGAGAATCTTCACTAGATATGTTGTTTTTACATTAATTGTTCATCATAAATTACATACACATATGCATGACATATGCATCCTATAAAACTAAAAACATCATAGTAGAAACGAAAACAAAAAGATGGGAGAAAATAGATGGAGAAAACATACGTTGAAAAAACAGTATCAATATGAGATGAGACCAGTATGGATTCTTCTCTTGCTTCAGATGTATATTTAGGCAAGATTCTTACTACGACATGATCCAGATCTGAATAAACAAGCGATCTCCCCACAAATAAGCCACTACTTAGATGATTTGTACCAGATTCTACGTGAAAGAGATCCACTTCGACATCCACCTCCCAGTGGGCTGTTTTTTTAATAGTTTTGCATGCTGCCAAAACATACTGCAGTTGGAACAGAAGCATGTTAAAATAAATATATATTAACAGACAATGGACTAAGAAATGACCACAATCAATAGGATAACTTGTTGTTACTCCCCTTGATCGCTGAGTAAAATCAGTAACTTAAGTAATGAAAGTATATATTTCATTATCAAGTTTTCGAGTTCTGAATTCAAGCTCATACTAGCCCAAACTGTTACTGATAACAGAGTCGAACTACTAGCTATTGGCTTTTAAGACTATACTGCTTTTAACTATTCCTAGACTTAAGACACTGAAGTTTTCAGCCCAAAAACACAGCAAGAAACAAATACTTAAATTTCTTTTATCAAATTAATAAAGATTCATAAATCATAACTTTTTAACCAAAAGATGATAGTTGTTCGATAACATCAACAGGGACCACTAATTATTTTCGTATTCATTCACGTTAACTAAATAGACTATATCCTTGCACTACAGTTCACAGTTCACACATAATAATATACCATCATGAGCTCAAAACTTCTACGTAATGGATTTGTACATTCAGAAAAACAAACCAGGCAAAGGAAAAAGAATTTGATTGACAAATTTCCTCTTATTTATTTCCTTTGGGAAAAAACTCCCCATTGCACACATCTTACTCATATTTCTTGAGATCCAAGAAATCAATTAAAAGACAGAGCAATTATACATTTAATAAGTTCACCAATATATGAGAAAACCACACTTTAACTTGTTCAATTCAACATAAAAAGTCACAGAATGCAACAAAACTATCGAAAGTTAAAAATTAACAAAGTTGAGAATCCAACCTCCAGGGCTTGATTCAGAGCTTCAGAACCAACAGGATGAGGGCCAACCTCAGTCAAAGCCTTAACATGACTGAATGCTTCAATCTCAGAGAAACCCCTCTTTCCGGCCTGATCAGCAGTAAGAGGCAGAGGCATATTCTGAAACTGGTATTGATAAATAGCTGAACAAGAATACGCGATGATAAAGAACAAGGCCAGCCACGAAATTGAAGACCTCTTTGAGTTTCCACCACCAACAACAACGCGAACTTTAGCATCATTACTAGTCTTTTTTTCACTTGCAGCACCACCACTGCTTGACCCTTTTGATCCTATCGACGCAGTTTCGCGCCTCTTACGCATTGTAAAGCAAATTCTAATCAGCAATCACCTACTCAAAAAAGTGAAAAATAAGCTCAAAATCAACAATGCCTTGTTCCAAACTACTATACAAAATCTTCACAAAAGGAAAATTAAGATGACAAATATGAATTCATTGATGAATGAATTAAATGAATGAAAAATCTTAGATGGGTTTTACAAATTAAAAAAAACTGCACAACAATAAACAAGGGTTGACTTTTGACAAACACCCAAAACGGAAAGTTGACTTTGACGTGATTAAGATTACACAGAAAGAAAAAAGGACCAAATTTTATTTAATTTTTATTAAAAAAAAAACTAACTTGATCTCAGAAACTGAATTATATTATACCCATGATTGCAGAACGAATTAGGAAAATAGAGTCGCATGAAAAAGATAATTGACATGGTTATGTAGAGAGAGAGAGAGAGAGAGAACCTGTGTGTGAGTGTATGTGAGGAGTGATCGAAGGAACAGTAAGTGTCTTGTCTTCGGAGATGACGAGAATTGTTGCGACAAGTACACCTTGAACTGGTAGTTAGTTATTTGGAACAATTATTCAAATTTTAATGATTTAATCACAGTGTGTGCTTATATAGAGTTTTATTTTGTAACAAAAAAAATAGTGTTTTATCTTAGAGGACTGATATAGTTATAGTTTGTTACATATAGAGTTTTAGTTGATGAGGGATTGCTGCAGATTTTGTTACAAAGAAAAAGATAAGGGATAAGAGATAATAAATACTCCTACCTAATTAAATTTAAATTTATATCTTCTTTTTTTTTTTAGGATATTTAAATTTATATTTTATTTGACACTATAAAAAAAACCTTATATAAAAAATATTATGTTTTGTTGTAACATTTTTTCTTTCAATTTTACATGTCACTTTATTATTTTTTACCATTTTATATTTTATTGTTCCTTGCTAATAAAAAGCGGAGGAAAGACGTTAATTAATTTTGATAAAATTACTAGTGTAGTGATATTCCATGAGAGATAAAAAGAATTGGTAGTGATGAACTATAAACTATATATGGTGTCCACAATGACAATGTAGTTCCAAGTCTTATCATTATTGGTGTATTAGATTATAGTTAGACGTGGTCGATTTGGTTCTGTTTGGACTTAATGCTAGCTAAAGTAAATTCCTACTAGGCTAATGCAGTAGTTTATTTGTTGAAGAAGTGCACTGTGCTGTCATGATATGCTATGTCTATTTCTTCACTTATAGTATATGGAAGGTAATAGTATATGATTAATTAAATAACGTTTTGTATAGGTTATATTGGTGAGGCATAGTGCAGGAGGGTTGAGTATTACTCAGGCCTGTTACAAGTTGGAATGTGGCAAGACATGCTATGCTTGACATTCCACCAAGAAAACAGTTGTTGTATCTTTCTGGGGTGATCTTGCTACTAACAGTTGTTTAAGAGTTGGTAATTACTGCATAGCTTTGGTGCAAAAAAGACTCATATATCTCATTGTTGAATATGTTCTTTTTCAGGTGTTTCTTTGTCGTCTATAAGCAGAAGTTTAGTTATGATTAATCCAGAAGTACCTGAATCTTAGAAGCTAAGATGCTGCTATATATGATTGTCCGCTTGTTTTGTTATGTTTATGTTAGTCATATTTATATGTATGTTATTTGAATTGCAGGTATGAATATGAAGGTAAGGATGCTTCAATGTTTGCTTTGAGCTTTGGTTCAATTCCATCGTCCAACAGTAGAAGCAGATCAGTGCACAGTGATTGTGTTCCACTTTATTACATAACCTCAAACCCCTCTTTGGAGGTTGAGGAGGTATTCTTTGCACAATATATCTGGTCTAATAATGCATACCACTATTCTGGATTCTAATTTTTCATTTCCTAGCATTACTAAGATGGTTAATATATAACTGATATCAAATTACCAACCTTCAACGAATTTCAATCGTAGACATTTGTTTAATCTAGTCTCTTTTAGTACTTTGAGCAGACTGCATTCTTTGGTATCAGAGGATATACAAGTTTCTTAAGGTCATATCCGGCAATTTGGTACCGTGCTTGTAAGACTTGCAATAAGAACGTTACTGGAAGCGTGATGGGTGTTGGGTGCTGGTCTGAAAGTTGCTAGAAAACCAATGAAAAATGCAATTTAAGGTAATGAATCTATCTCAATAAATCTGGAAGTTTTGCAAACTATAGCATAGTAGTATTGCCCTCGAATATATGATGGTTGTAAGAGTTTCTGATGGTGAGGCTTATATATCTACTTTCAATGAGGAAGCTGAGAAGATCATCGGGTGCTCTACCGATGAGCTAGACAACCTTAGATCACAGGTATCGTATCGGATGCCAGTTTTGTTATGGAAAACAAATAATGAAAATGATCTCATTTCTCATAGATGTGAATGTAGCTACATGGAGTATTTATAAGCAACTGGAAGATTACACTTAGCCTAATTACAAGCTAAATCATCAATATTAACAAGCTAATACTAGTTAACTTGTATCTCAAGTAAACTAGGAGATATCACTTTATTATGCTCCTCTTTCTCTAATAAGTTTCTTAATGTTTGATCATGAATCACGCATGCCAATTGTCATAAAATTTGTTTTGTTTTTTTAAGGAGGGAGAATCCTTAAAAAATGAAATTGAAGCAAACTACTTGGATTCCACACCTCTTGCGGGTTAGTGTTTCTTAGAACTGAGTATAATAACGAGAAGAGGCAAACGAGGTTAGTTGTTCAATGTTCATGTTGACTTTGCTGTGGAGACCAAATTTCTCCTTGAAGAGATATCAAAGATGGCAGCCTCCCAATAAGATGGAAATGCTCATTCTTCTTAGTTTTAATTATGTTTTATATAAGGATTATTAGATAGAGTTAATTTAAAGCTCTTTCTTCTTTTTTCCTTTTCTTATATAAGGATTCTATCTTCCCTTGATCATCTAAATCATTATGCAAAATTACATTGCTTTGATCATGAATAATAAGATGAGAAGATTATGAGTAATGATTTACGGTTCTTACATTAGTAACTTGTATTTTGAGAGAGATAAAAAATGATGGAGATTTTAATGATCAATGAGGTGGTTATCAACGCAGTTGCATTCAAAGATGGTCTTTCTTCAACTGCATATCTTATGATCCATCTCGATGATTAACCATAAATTACATAAAACTCTATATACGTCGTTAGTATACTTTAAAGAAAATGTAATCAAATTCCCTCAACATTGTTTAAAGGAATTGTAACCCGTTTTAATTCGGATAGAAAATGTATAAAATACAAGTGGTGAAAGTTATGAGTGTAACTCGCATACAATCTTATGTTTATATATCATCCTTAAAAAACAAATGGTCAGTTGATTTTAATTTTAAAATACGAAAGAAAACGCATTAAAAATTACTCATATTTTTTTTTATCAAGTAGTTTAGCGACTAGAAATTTGTGGTGTCCGAAGTTCAAACTTTAACCCCTACATATATTATAAAATGTCTCTATCAATTGAGTTAAGTTCACGTGGACAAAATTACTCATACTTTAATGGAGAATAAATTAAAGCATAAAGTTTTTTTTTGTTACAAAGCATAAAGTGTTTTTTAATATTATATATTAGTTTAAATAAGATTGGGTAAGAGAACTTGACAAAAAAAAAAATTGGGTTAGAGAAAAAATCTATGATTGAAGTGGCATATATATGGTCATTTACGATCATCGACGAGAGAATTTGAACCGTGTATTTAAGGGAAGGAAACTAAATTTTGATCTTTGAGCTAACACCTCAATTGTATATCAGTAGAACAAATAACATTTGAGAGATAGGAATGTAACACTTTTTAATCTCATGTGGATTTTTTAACAACCTCCCTCTTGCATAGGACTAATTATCTAAAGTGTGACATGGATCTGATAGTTAATGGTCAAATGGATCTTAGACATCATTTGATACCATTTCAGAATTTAGATTAATCCTAACTTAAACTCTTCAAAACCCGTTTATAAGATGACGATTGTCTAACTTATAAAAACATATCCAGAACCTATCTCATATAGTTTATTGGCAATATTAAGGTTAGAATGAAGCAGGTGACACTTTGGTGATTTTCAACTCTATGACAATGTCTATGATATGCATTTGTTACATTTGTAATTGACAATGGAAGGTTCACGTACGTACGTTATTGCTTCTGTAGGTTAGTTATGGTAGGCTAGGGGGTAGGGAAGGAGACCAAATATGGTGTTTTATGTATCTGGCCGGCGGGGTGGCCCTAGTAAGCATTTCATTCTTGACCATATAAGTTAATGTTCACTTGCCGGTCGCCACTACTGTAACTAGCATAAATTTTAAGAAATGATATTTGTGCAACCACTTTATGACAACTTCTTGACAACTTTCTCTCACATACTCACATTATCTTTTTATTCTCTCTCTTTCTTTTTTTCTTTCTATTGTTTTTGACCAATGAAAAGTGAGGAAGAAAAAAAAAGAAGCACAAGTACTTACAAGCAACAGCACTGTGTCATTCGGTGTTGGATTATTGCATCTCCATTTTGGTGGAACCAAAGTTTATTTTGATATGTTTGAAAATTCTCTAATTGAATTGATTTTGCATCAAAATTGATTTTAATTTGAAACTTTGATTTTTAATTTTTAATTTTTAAATGTGAATTTTACATTCAAATTTATTGTTCAATTCAATTTGATGTAAATAAATTCAAACATAAATCAATTTACATTCAACATAGTACAAATTGGACATTTTACACATAATCTAGATTTATTTTATAATGGTTTTCTTAACATTTTACAAATATAATTTTTCTATACACACATATGGTTAAATAAAAATAAATTTTCTTTTTCAAATAATAAAAACAATTGCATCATCCTTAAATTTTCTCTCCTTACCTATTAATTTTTTCTTTCTTTGTTAAAGTCTAAATATCTAATGCAGTGGGAATGCAATGATGGTGGTGGTGAATAATATGCCTATTCATTCAGAGAATGAATATGTAGCCACGGGACGGTGCTAAATAGTCATGCTAGTCTCTTTAACGGGACCTTGTGGTTAGGGGTGGCTCTAAGCGTGGGTAAGAGGGGTGGTATTTTTTAAAGAGCACTAAAGCTATTATTTTACTTACTCCCTTCATTTTTTTTTAAATAAATGTTCGTTTAAAGTTTTTACACATATATTAAGAAATACATTAATTAAAAGAAATGAGATATGTTATTTTATCATATTATCCTAACCTAATCAACTATTGGTTTGTTTTTCATTAAAGAAAGAATAATATTTTGGAAGTAATTTTTTTTTGCTAAAACGACACTCATTTTGAAACGGAGGAAGTAGTAGTTAGTGCTATGTAGATATTTTGTTTACTCTCTTTGATTAATTATATTAACAATATATTTTCAAATTTTTTTTTATTATGAATGAATTTTTTGCAATAAAAAATATAAGAAAAAAGACGTTTGAATGATTAAAAGAGCACACTTTTATTGATTCGTACATGATATCAAAAATCTTAAGATAGACATCCCCGTTTAGATTGAGCTTATGAAAATAAATAAGTTTTTATCTTAATTCATGAGTTTTTGCTAACGAAAATTATACTTTCATAAATTGTTTTTTCATAAACTACATTAACAAACGTATGAATAATACATAAAGACATATTTATTTGCATAAACTCATAAGCTAATTAAAACATGTATGGTTTATAAGGTTGGGTGAATCTAAACACACCCCGACAGATTGATATAAACTGGTGACAGAGGTGGGTACGGACCGTGGCTAGTACAAGGAAGGTCATTTTGTGTGGGTTGGTCCTAGACCTAGAGGCACTGACCCACAACTACAATCTCAATCATGCCTTTCTTGTCAAAGTCCAAAATTCTATTTACGCCCACGCATTAACGCACGAGTTGCATCTTATAGACACCAAACTCAAAAACTAAGAATTAAACAACAACAACAACGTACATTGAAACTAGAATTCGACTCGTGCGATGCACGATTTTTTTTAAAGTGTCATATATAGATATTAAATTGATTGTATTTTTAGAGTGTCATATATAAGTATTAAATTGATTATCACATTGACTATCTTTTGGGCTCTTTGATAACATCCCTACACAAACCTCATGTTTTTGATGGTATCTCTTATATCAGTAAATCATGTCTTTCGAGTCCAATATAAAGTTTAACCTTGCATATTTCCCTAGTCATGGATGTTACCCAATGTGAGCATCTTTCAAAAGTGCATTGTCTACAAAAAGAATGCAAGAAAATTAATTAAAACAACGAAAAAATTAGCAAAACAAAAAGCAAATACATGGTTCAAAAATAAAATATAATAGAAAAATCTAAAAGAAAAATTAACATAAATTACTACTTCATTGCATTTATTGTTACTTTCATGCTCATCCTTTCTGCTCCAAGAGTTAGCATTTAAGGGGATTAGTTTTATTTAGTTATCCATCAGAATGCGATTAAATTTAAAAATAAAAAAAAAACAACAGTAGAATACGATTAACAAAAAAGATACATAATATAGAATCCGTTGACTACCTTCATTCCAATTTTGATGTTGAGTCTCTTAAATAATGGGCATTGCTACTTTGCTGTAAAAGGAAGACCGCCAATATTGGTGTAAACATCTCAAACTAAAAACAAAAAACGCAAAAAGGATATTCCATTTCTCGAAAAAATATGCATATCGATAAAATGCATGTATTAGAATACCAGTAAAGCAGTGGTATGAGAGGAAGGTTGTAAGGTCACGTCCTTCCATTTGCAAAAATCAAAATATCAAAATATATGATTCTTCTGATGTCTATGTAATTTACCACGATTTAGGGGTTTTTTTTTTTGAGAGAAACATGGTTTAGGGTTTGCTATATATAGTCGAGTTTGCATGAAAATTAGGGTAGCCGAGTTTGCATGAAAATTAGGGTATTCTGTTTGTAAACGTATTAAATAAGTGTACAACAACTTGCACAAAAAAAAAAATCTACATAAACAATAGATATATACAAACGATGACACAACATGATGGGAATGAAAAGCTCATCAGTGAAGAGAAATATTAGGGATTGCTACATTTTAGAGGGAATTTGTTAGGTTAAATTGGTGCGCTGCATTTTAGATGGAATTTGTTAGGTTAAATTGCTGCTAACCTAATGCAGCATTTTAGAGAGAAATTATTAGGTTAAGTTGCTGCAAACCTAATCAAGTTAATAAATAAGGATATGTCGAATTGAATTACATATGTGACATGTTGGGTTATGGTAACAAGAGTATTAATATTTGAACAATTATTTATGACAAATTTTGTGATAATACCCTTTTTCTTTTTTTTATTGATCAAAACAATAAAAAAAATAGAATGATGAATATGAAAGAGTAAATTGTTAAAAAATTGCTACAAAATAGTTATATAAATATCATTTTTCTTCTGACAAAACTAATACACGCATGATATATTCAAGCTCGTGTTTTAGATTTGTTGATTCACGACCAATGCACAATTTGATCTAAGTAGTATAAAGAATTTGAACCTCCAAAGTAGGAAAATAATTTCTTTGAAGGTTCCCTAAAAAAAAATATCTTTGAAGGTGATACATTTTATTACATTAACATCTGGATAAATAAAAACATCAGAATTCATAAAAAAAACATTGAACTTTTTATTTAATATCCAAATATTTATACAAAACAATTTTTACTAGCATTTCAAGATGAAAAGCCATAATTAATCATATTTTTGTCTATATCCGTATATTCTTTCATATTTTTTTTAATATATAAAATGACTAGATGATTCAACTTTGTCAAAACTCAAATCTAACATGACTATCGCTCTTTTTAATGACTAGCGGAAAGACGGACACTATTGTGCCTGTCTGTCCGCTCTTTTACCGCGCTAACATGTGTGTATATTTTATTATATTTGTTTGTATAATTTTGATTAGAATTTTTGAATATTAATAGAAATTATTCGTACATCGATTTATCTACAAATTATTGTCGAAGCATATAACATAATATTTATCAACTCGACGTATTTTGGTTTGTTTGTATATAAAATAAAAAATAGAATAACGATCATTTTCTTATTGATTATATTTACAGTGACATATACTTAGGGTCCGTTTGGAATAACTTATTTTAGAGCTTATATAAAACAGCTTATGCAAATAAATAAGTTTTTATGTATTATTTATAAGTTTTTAAGGTAGTTTATGAAAAAACAGTTTATGAAAATATGATTTTCGTCAGTGAGAGCTTATAAATTAAAATAAAATTTTATTTATTTACATAAGCTATTTTTCATAAGCTCAGAATAAGTTCAAACCAGACGGAGCCTTAGTCTTGTTTGTTACACTTAAAGAAAAAATAACTTACATATATTCATATCATGTTTGTTACACGATATATTTTGTGGGGTAACAAAAAAATATTGTGTTTGTTAAATTTCTTTTTATATTTGAATTCACTCTCATCCATTATCTTAAATACTAGGGAAATAACAAACCATAATGGGCTGAAAATAACAAACTGAAACAAAACAGAAAAATAATAAAGTTGTGTGGAATAATAAAAATTCAGTTTTGTGCCTTGGGATAACTTCGAATGTCTAAATTCACTCATATATCATGATGAAAATTGTTGTGTACACATGTTATAAGGCTGAAAAACACGTATAAAAGATGAAAATACCCCTCGACAGTTAACTGCCGCCGGTTTCACTATTCCTCGGCAGTTAACTCCCGAGGTGCTGTTTTATCAGATGAAGCAACCACCTGCTCCCCCTAATCACTATTTCATCATCATCTTTTTTTCCTCTTCCATCTAAACACCAAAATCCAATATATTTTACATCAAATATTGCCCCAAAATCATTGGTGCATCAATCCTAGGAGGTATCAACACACTTTTGACGTTAAAAAACAGGTATTGTTGCTTTTAATCTGTTTATTTTTTGCTGTTCTTTGTGTGTTTTCTGGACACGGGACACATTGTTGCTAATTATTACCAAAGGTGTGTGGTCTTGTTGACAAATCATCAAATTGAAAATCCAGAATCTTATTTCTCACTAAGAGAGCCACCATCGGCTAAGCAAAAAAGTCCCGTCATGTGCCTTGGGTTAATTCTGAATCATTTCGTGCTTATTTTTTTGAAGGATGGTTGTCCATACCTCCATCATCTACGGAGCGGCATAATCACAAGAATCAAGATGCGGTGACTTGGGAAGATGAGTATTTGGATCAACATGATTTGTTCTGAAAGCTCATGATTATTGAAAAGGGAGAGAAACCGCCGCAACCAAAAAAGGAGTCAAACAAAGCAGAACCTATTTTATTGGACGCTCCCGAAAAAGCAAAACAACAATTTGAAGTTATTGGGGAAGATGAAGAAGATTCTATTTCACTTGATCTTCCCCAATCACTTGGTCATTAATGAGTGATTTTTTTGTCGGTGTTAGTCCTTTTTTTTGTAGAAATTACACCAACGTATATTTTGGGGTCGAAATTATAACGCCAATTTTTTGTGGTCAATATATAACTAACATTATGTAATTTATATAAATATATGATAACATTACTTTTATGTGGTGAAACTAGTGCATATTTGTTTCTTCCTTATTAATGTTTACGCATTTTATATACATTTTATTGATTATTACGTTTCGTTTAATTACATCCTAATGTGTGATTTTTTTTTCATTATGCTTTTGTGAAGTTAAACATGTCTGAGGTTGCAAAAATTGAAGGTCGTGTTCGGTACTCTTCTTTGAAAAAAACTGTTAAGGTTATGATAACGCCGACCGACTCACTAGATGATTTGAAGGCACAAGTTAACACTTATTTTGAGCATCTTGGTGAAAATCAATATACACGTCACTTATTTGCTCAAATGTCTTGCATAAACCTAGGAGAAGATAGAGATGAACACGCATGAAAAACGACAAGCTATATGCCTTGACTTATTCGCGAGGATAGCGACGTCAGATTTATGTTTCGGAATATGGTGGAAGATAATATATTATATATGTATGTTCATTCCATATGCAACTGCATAGAATGTAAGTAGGGATTTAATTTAACAATATGTAATGAGTTGTAATGTGTTGTTTAATTATGGACACTAGTTACCGTTTTGATGAATTTCAAACATTCGTGTAATTTGAACCCCTTGTCGATTTGATTTAATTATGGACAACTGTAAAAGATAATGTAGTTTTCTTCTTTATGCCTGAGTATAAATGTTGTATGAGTTATATTGCCTTTGGAAATGCTCTGGTTTAATTACAGGTAAAAACTGGCCCAAAAATGGCTTGGCTGAATTATGCACAACCCAGTGTCTGCATAATTGATTTCCTCGGCAGTTAACTGACGATGGAACCGACGGCAGTTAACTATCGAGGAAAAACGAAATCGGCGGCAGTTAACTGCCGAGGGGTATTTTCGTCTTTTATATGTGTGTTTCAGCCTTATGAAATGTGTGAACAACAATTTTTAATCATGATTCATTGCAAATCGATGAGTTATGCTTGTGAGCAAATTTCCTTTCTGAAAAAACATAATTTGAGTTAATCAGATACCGAATATCAAATATGCAACATTCTCATTGAGTATCTCTTACGCGCCACTTCGTCTTCAATACGTGCAGTCAGTCTGCCTACGTTAGAATGTAACATTGTAATTGATAATATATGAATTATACGATAAATGGTAAAAAAGAATGTAGAAATATATTATTTAAAAAGGTGCCGTGCATTTCATTCTTTAAAACAATAAAACTTGATTTTTCAAATGTAAAATTTCTACTTATGGATTTCTTAATATATGCCTTAAGACAAAGCTTGCATAATCCAGAAAACTATTAAATAAATCCATATAAACACATGAGACGATCAATTCAAATTTATAAGTCAATGATATCGATGATTGTCGTAAAATAAAATCTTCTGTTCCTTTTTCCTTGTTACCTTTGCAGAAATATTATGTCCTTTGTTTACTTGTGGAGTATTTTTTAAGTTTAATGTAACATTAGATTTTTGTTGAGAGGATGCAACATTCGCTATTATTTCACCAATCATAATTTTAGTATTTTTTTTTTCTTTTAATAGTTAGAACTCACACAATTTAATTGTGAAGAAATGGAGTATCCGAGGTTCAAACTTCAGCCCCTACATATAATATGCAATATCCTACCAATTGAGCTAAGTTTACGGAGATTTTAAAACGAATCAAATAATATAATAATTAAGAATATTATAAAAAAAATTAAAACAATTTCATATTTGTCAGGTATTTATAAATAAGTCAAAAATGAAAGTAAAAGGTAAAGGAGAGAGTATATGGTTGAAGACAAAACGCTCTGGAGGTCAAAGAAAGTGGCTTCTGTGTGGCAATGTTTATGCTATCTATATCTATATGTAGCTATATAAGGGACGAAGTGCATGCTGGCTCACCGCCCCAGTGCCAAATTAATCAACATGGGTTGTCTCAGATTTGTTAACGTGGAAAACACAAAAATGGCTTACTAAAACGGTAATATATCTTGTGATAAGCCAAGAGCCAACTGAATTTGAGTTATAGGACTGTGTATCTGTTCGGGAAAGTGCATAAAACTACATCAATAAACTTTAAAAAAAATAACTCAATTGAATCGATCTGGTTAGGTTGTTGTTGTACCTTAACATGTTTCTCTTTAGGATTCCGATTCTCTTATCTATTAATTTCGATAGGTTAGTTTGACATCTTCAACAAAAAACAACATATTTTTTTTAGGGAACATACTGATATATTTACATTTTTTTTTAACGTCAAAAAGGTAATTTTTATTATATAAGATTTCGAGATTTTTTCATGGTAACTTGTTGGTCCTTGTGGACGTGGAGGAATAAAAGTATCTTTAAAGAGGGATTCCACCCATCAATCCAACTCAGGTGATTCTCAAGATGGCAAGGGAGATTAATAGTTGTGAGCAAACACACATGATTGGTTGCCCTCGTTATAAAAAGGATATTATTTTCATTGGTTGGAAGCGACCTCAGGAGAGATGAGTCAGACTCAACTGTGATGGTTCTCATAAAACCTCAAATAATCTTTTGCGATGTGGCGGTCTTCTTCGAGATAATAGTGGAACTTGCTTGATTAGGTATGCCCATAAAATTGGAGCTTGCAATGCGCTTTATGCAGAGATGTGGAGCATGTATCAGTATGGATTTGGTTTGGCGACGAGGGACTACCCACCTAATTCAAGTAGAGTGACTCGAAGGTACTAGTCAACATGGTAGGTAACAGAAAACTTCAATAGTAATGAAAATATTCATACCTTGATTCGATGCATTTGTGACTTGAAGAACGTGACACATCTCAACGTTAACTCACACTTGACACATCACAAAGTTTCTCCCTAAAGTGAGACTCTCTGCTTTCGTGTGTGTAACTATTATGGTATATATATTGACTCGAAAAGAAATGAAGGATTCAATTTAGAAATAGAAAAATGTAAAAAAATAGACATATTGTATTAAATTATTTTTATTATTTTTATCATTTTTTAAATTTATCAAACCTATTTGTGTTATTTTATCTCTTCTTATTGAAGATACAGCAACTCCTCACCACCACACACTCATGCACGCACCTATACAAAACTAACCTGTATTTGTTTGAGAGCGAAGTTTGAAATAAAAAACAAGTAAAATCTTGACAAAAAAAAAAAAAATACAAGTAAAATGGAGATAGTAGTAGTTAACAAAGGTGGATTATGTGAAACTAATTTTGATCCAAAAGAAAAAGTTGATCAAACGGTAACAAAATATTACTGATCCTTTCAACAAAAAATTATTATTGCGAAAACAAAGCAATATGGTCGTTATTCATTTGAGGGAAAATATATTTGAAGCCTAATTTTCACATGCATTTTATACCTTTTTAACATTTTTTTTTTCTTTTCATTTTCTCTATCTACTACTCTTTAGGTGAATTCTAGGATGAGGGTTCAATTAAGTCTCTCATCGGTGGACAACCATGAACAATTATTGAGAGTCATTAGATTAATCAAGATCACACAACTTATTATACACTCTCTATACGATATTACACCTCACTTATTTTACTCTATCCTCCCACCACCACTCTTTGTTGAAATCTTAAAACTGTGACAAAACAATGTTTGCAGAAATCAAACTGCAAAGCTAAATATTCAAAACACATGTAGAATGTCATTTTAACATTAGACACACCCCAAAAATTCAAGTGGCTTTTTTACTCAGAAAGTGTTTACTGCGGTTGTTTTTTGTTTCTTTCTTTTATTTCATTCTCAACATGATAAATGAATCAAATATGGAGCTTTTGTTTTTTAGTATTTCAGAGTGCCTCAAAAAGAAAATCCATTTTTAGGGCTACTGTAGATCTTAACATGACAGATATTTTTAATGATTATTTTGTTGAAACACGGCCTGTAGTGTTTGGAATCCAAGCTAGGCAGTTGCATTGCATTCCTTGAATGAGAGAAAAGATATTAAAA